>Ga0316613_10001500_pt1 | contig 15947 bp, 15 predicted proteins | sample OWC_soil_day10_C_2_FD_207647 | JGI IMG/M metagenome (GOLD analysis project Ga0316613, IMG submission 207647) | Wetland soil microbial communities from Old Woman Creek delta, Ohio, United States - OWC_soil_day10_CT_b | ecosystem: Environmental > Terrestrial > Soil > Wetlands | place: USA: Ohio...
GATTCGTCGCGGTCGATGTCGATCCGGACCGGCTGATCCAGGAATACGACAGCAACCACGTTCACGGCATTTACGGGAACCACATCGATGCGTTGGTGAAGTTCTGCGAGTTGAAGAAGATCCAGTGCGAAGTCCTGCAGTAAAAGCGAAACCGCGATGCGTTGATGGCAACTGCCAGCGCACCGTCGAATGAAATCGGTTTGGAGGAAGTGATGAGCGGCAACGAAATCTGGATTGGCAACGATCATGGGGGCTATCAGCTGAAGCTCGAGATCGTCGAGTTTCTGCACAAGAAGGGAATTGCGGTGAACGACGTAGGAACCGGATCGACGGAGATTGTGCGCTACCCGTATTTCGCGCAAAAGGTGGCCAGCGCCGTCTCCGAAGGCCGTGCTGCGCGAGGAATCCTTATTTGCTCGACCGGAATCGGCATGAGCATCATCGCCAACAAGTTCAAAGGGGTGCGCGCGTCGTTGTGCACCAGCACGTTCATGAGCAAGATGACGCGTGCCCACAACGACTCGAACATCCTCGTCCTGGGCGGGAAGATCACCGGTGTACTGGAAGCGCTGGATATCCTCGATGCCTGGCTATCCACCGAATATGAAGGCGGGCGCCACGCCATCTCGCTCGGCCTGATCGCTGAGGCGGAAGAAGCGCTCTGCAATCCGATCGGCTGGCAGCCTGCGGACCCCACGAAATAAGGGAGCATTTCACGGTGCCGAATTTTTCCGCAAACCTGACCATGATGTTCCAGGAAGTCCCGTTCCTGGAGCGATTCTCCGCAGCCGCCAAGGCTGGTTTCAAGGCGGTCGAGTTCATGTTTCCCTATGACTATCCGGTCACGCAACTGCAACGGGAGCTGATCACGAATGGGCTGAAGCTGGTCCTCTTCAACATGCCGGCGGGTGACCTCGCGGCCGGTGAGCGGGGTATCGCCGTCGATCCGTCGCGCCGAGCCGAATTTCGCACCGACGTATTGAGGGCGGTCGAGTATGCCGAGGCGCTTGGCGTGCCGCAGGTCAATTGCCTGGTCGGCAAAAAGCTGGCCGGCGTCGCGGAGTCAGAACAGCGGCAGGCGATGATCGAGAACCTGCGGTTTGCCGCGGAAACGTTGGCCACGGCGGGCGTCAGGCTGGTCGTTGAGCATCTCAACGCGCGTGACATGCCCGGTTTCACACTGACTACCACGGGTCAGGTCCTCGAAGTTCTTGACCAGGTCGGTCATGAAAACAGTTTTCTGCAATACGACGTCTATCACGCGCAGCGCATGGAAGGCGAACTCTCCGGCATCCTGCGCGCGCATCTGCCGCGCATCAGCCACATCCAGATTTCCGACAATCCCGGCCGGCACCAGCCGGGAACCGGGGAAATCAACTACCGCTGGTTGCTGGCCGACTTTATCGCTGCTGGCTACGAGCGATATGTCGGTCTCGAATACCTGCCGACAGGGGCCAGCGTGGACTCTCTGGGCTGGATCACCGAATACGGCTATTCGCTGTAACCACTGAACGGCTCGCCGCTGCCCGCCGGACGTATCCGACGGGCAGGTGGCCGCCCTCGTTCCACAAAATCATTCAGTTTCGAAACTGAAGTGGGGTTCGAGCGCCGAACTACGGAGAAAAGAATTGAAAGAGTTGACATTGACGCTCGAAGGAGCGAATCGGGGCCGGTCGCGCCAGGCCGCACTGGCGCTGGCGGCGCTGGGGGTGGTTTACGGGGACATCGGAACAAGTCCGCTGTATGTGATGAAGGAAGTATTTGCCGGCAACCATCCCATCCCGCTGACTCCCGCGAACATCCTGGGCATCCTCTCGCTGATCGTGTGGTCGCTGATCATTGTCGTATCGATCAAGTATGTGGTGTTCATCATGCGCGCCGACAACAAGGGCGAGGGCGGCATCATGGCGCTCATTGCCTTGGCGCTCCATGATGCCAAGGGCAACCCTCGGCAGGAACGCTTCATCATGCTGGCCGGCCTGCTTGGCGCCGGGATGTTCTACGGCGATGGCATGGTCACTCCGGCGATCTCGGTACTCTCGGCGCTCGAGGGGCTCGATGTCGCCACACCGGCGTTCCGTCCCTTCATCATTCCGCTGACCCTGCTGGTACTCTTCGGGCTTTTCGCTTTCCAGCGCCGAGGAACGGCTTCGATCGGCGCCTTCTTCGGCCCCGTCATGATTCTGTGGTTTTCTTCGCTGGCCATTCTCGGGCTCGGCAATCTGGTGCTCGAGCCCAGCGTGCTACAGGCTCTCAATCCGGCCTATGCGCTCGGATTTCTGGTCGACAACCGTTCGATCGCCGTCGTTGCCATGGGATCGGTCGTTCTGGCTGTTACTGGAGCCGAGGCGCTCTACGCGGACATGGGACACTTTGGCAGCAAGCCGATTCGTCAGGCCTGGTTCGGGTTCGTCCTTCCCGCCCTGGTGCTCAACTATTTCGGGCAAGGGGCGTTGCTCCTGGCCGATCCTCTGGCTGTGGGAAATCCCTTTTACCACTTGGCCCCGGACTGGGCGATGTATCCGCTGGTGGCCTTGTCGACGGCCGCCACCGTCATTGCCTCGCAAGCCGTAATCTCCGGAGCCTTCTCGGTCACCCGGCAGGCCATGCAGATCGGGTTCGTTCCCCGCGTTGAAGTGAAATACACCTCGGAAAAGGAGCAGGGCCAGATCTATCTCCCGGGCGTCAACTGGGGCCTGTTCTGCGCCGTGGTGGTGCTCGTCCTTGGTTTCAAGTCGACCAACAACCTGGCAGCGGCCTACGGCATTGCCGTGACCGGCGACATGGTGATCACGTCGATCCTGGCCACGGTCGTGGCAGCCAGAGGGTGGGGATGGGGCTGGTCGCGCGCGATTGCGCTCTTCGTTTGCTTCCTGGCGGTCGAGGCCACCTTCCTCTTTGCCAATGTTCTGAAGATTCCCGATGGCGGTTGGTTTCCGCTGGCCGTCGGCGCCGTAGTCTTCCTGCTGATGAGTACCTGGAAGCGCGGGAAAGCGCTCCTGTCGGAACGCGTGAACACCGAGTCCATAACGCTCGATGCGTTCATCGGTGCGCTAGCGGTCTCCATGCCGGCCCGCGTCACCGGAACGGCCGTGTTCATGACCTCCCGGGTGGACCGCGTCCCCAACGCGATGCTGCACAACCTGATGCACAACAAGGTGCTGCATGAGCGGGTGCTGATTGTTTCCGTCCAGGTGGTCGATTCGCCCTATGTTCCGGAGGATAGACGCGTCGAGGTACAAAAACTGGAGGCGGGGTTTTATAGCGTGGTCGTGCACTACGGTTTCATGGACGAACCAGATATTCCGCGGGCGTTGGCCTGTTGCGCCCGGCACGGGATCGCCATCGAGATGATGGAAACCTCGTTCTTTCTCGGCCGCGCGACCCTGATTCCGAAGATGGCGGCGTCGAAAATGATCCAGTGGCGCGAAAAGCTCTTCATCGCCATGTTCCGCAATGCTGGCAGCGCCACCAGCTTTTTCCGGATTCCGAGCAATCGGGTGGTCGAACTTGGGACGCAACTGACGCTGTGAATGATCAGTCGCGATCACACCTCAATTGAATCCCCCACTTTCATTTTTTGCCGAACATAAGGAGATCCTCGTGTCCAAGAACCTGCTCGAACAACTGAAGGAAATGACCGTCGTGGTCGCCGATACCGGCGATATCCAGGCCATCGAAACCTTCACCCCGCGCGATGCGACGACGAATCCGTCGTTGATCACCGCCGCCGCCCAGATGCCGCAGTACCAGGGCATCGTCGACGCCACCCTGAAACAGGCCCGCCTCGACTGCGGCGCGTCGGCGCCCGCCACCAAGGTCGTCGCGCAGGCCTTCGACCGCCTGGCTGTGTCGTTCGGCCTGAAGATCCTCGAAATCGTCCCCGGCCGGGTGTCCACCGAAGTCGATGCCCGCCTGTCGTTCGATACCGAAGCGACCATCGCCAAGGGCCGCGAGCTGATTGCCCAGTACGAAGCCCAGGGCGTTTCGCGCAACCGCATCCTGATCAAGATCGCCTCCACCTGGGAAGGCATCCAGGCGGCCGCCGCGCTGGAAAAGGAAGGCATCCACTGCAACCTGACCCTGCTCTTCGGCCTGCACCAGGCCATCGCCTGTGCCGAAGCCGGCGTCACCCTGATCTCGCCGTTCGTCGGACGCATCCTCGACTGGTACAAGAAGGACACCGGCCGTGATTCCTACCCGGCGGACGAAGATCCGGGCGTCGTCTCGGTGACGCAGATCTTCACCTACTACAAGAAGTTCGGCTACAAGACAGAGGTCATGGGCGCCAGTTTCCGCAACATGGGCGAAATCACCGAACTGGCCGGCTGCGACCTGCTGACCATCGCCCCGTCGCTGCTCGCCGAACTGAAGGCCGCCGAAGGCGTGCTGCCGCGCAAACTCGATGCCGCGAAGGCCGCAGAGGCGACCGTCGAGAAGATCACGGTCGACAAGGCCACCTTCGAGCGCATGCACGCGGCCGACCGTATGGCCACGGAAAAACTCGCCGAAGGCATCGCCGGTTTCACCAAGGCGATGGAGGCGCTGGAAGAACTGCTCGCCGCGCGCCTGACTATTCTTGAGAGTCCGTCGGCTTGACGGCCGTTGCGGCCAGCAGGTCGCCCGGCGTGTAGCCGAACGAACGGCGGAACGAACGCGTCAGGTGCGCCTGATCGGTGAATCCGCAGGCGACCGCTACGGCCGCCGGGGGTTCGCCGTCGAGCAACATCTCGCGGGCCCGGTTGACGCGCAGAGCGCGCAGGTAGTCGGCCGGGCTCATGCCGGTCCAGTGCCGGACCACGCGATGGAGTTGCTCGCGACTGACGGCGCATCGCCCGGCCAGGCCGGATACCGAAACCTCGCCGTCGAGAATGCCTTTCTGGAAGCGGGTCAGCAGGCTCCGTGCCGCGGGGGTCGGGCGGGTTTCCGACGCAGGCCCGGTCAATCCGGCATCGAGAACGGCCAAGGCTTGCCGCAGCCAGCGCTCGGCGTCGGCGGGTGACCGCAGGGCGCCGGCGGCTCCGGCAATATCGCCGGAATGCACGCGACCGCTGGTCTTCGGCGCCAGCAAGCCGGCTTGTGCGAACCACCCGGGCGGCACGTACAGCATTACGGCCAACACCTCCACCGCACCGTCAGGCGCTGCAAGCGCTCCGGTATGTACCGTCTCGGGCGCAATCGCCAGCACGTCGCCGGTGCGGGCGCGGAACGGCTGGCCAGCGATGCTGCACAGACACTCGCCGCGCACGATGGCGCCTACCGACCACTCGGAATGCCAGTGGGGGATCCATTCCTGGCCGTGTCGCCGGTGATGCACCTGCTCAAGTTCCGGTACATGCCAGCGGCGGACTTCCGAGCGCATCAACGCTTCAGCGGGAAACCGCCGGGCAGGCGACGTCGGCCGTTAGGCATCTAGCGCGCCGGTGACGGTGATGCCGATCCAGCCGGCGCTGGCTTCGGTGGCGGTGATCTCGCCCAGGCAGCCGATGTCCTCCTCGGGATGCGGATGCAGCAGGAGCGTCGCGTTGGCCGCGTGCCAAGCCGTTTGTACGCGATCACGGATGTCCGGCCGCACCAGCCGAGGTTCGGGCAGGACGGCAGGTTGGCGCAAATCGGCCCAACCCACCATGCCCAGTGTCGGCATGGACAGGAAACCGAGGGGGCGGCCCGCCTCGCCGGTGAGCGTGGCTCGCGCTTCCAGCACCCGGCGATCCTTCACGGCCAGGCTGGCGCCAAGAACGCTGCCCGCGCGCAGCGGGGCAGCGGCCGGGTGGTCGAGCGGCAGGCTGCGGGTCAGCCAGGTGCTGCCCATCTTTTTCGGCCAGCCTTGCAACAGCCCGCGCACCATCGAGATGTCCTGATCGACCCAGATCGCCGGACAGAACATGCAGTGCGTGCCGTCGGGTCGCTCCAGTTCGAGCACGACGATCGTCTCACGATATTGCGACAGGATCGGGTCGAGCATCTCGTGGCCGTCGGTGCATGCCTGCCAGTCGGCGAAGTGGATGCACCCCTTTCCGACGGGGCGCCCGGCTGATGGCGGGACCAAGGGCTGCGCGGCGTCAGGCGCGAATGCGAACTCCACGTTCAGCAGCCATCCGGCGTAGTGCCAGGGAGGGGGCGGCACGAGCGCGCTGCGCCCGGTCGCGGTGAAGGGAGCGGTGAAGCTCCGGTTTGTCCAGGAGGAGGGGGTCGTGGTTTTCATGGCCGGATATTATGCCGAGCCGCCGTGGCGGTCGATAGTACGCATGTGAACCGGATGGAAGGCAAGAACGGGATCAAAAACGATCCCCCGCATGCAGCAGTTCGAGGAGCCTGTCCTGCGCCGGACTTGTGTGACGGTCGCGATGAACGATGCTGCCCCAGGGGGAAAGCTTGTGCGCGAAGGCGTAGGGAATGATGCTGAGCGATCCGTTTTCCTCGTACTGGACGGCAATGGAGCGGGGCGCGACGGCAAGCATGTGGCCGCGCTTGAGCAAGGTCGATGTGAACAGCAGAGAGGAGGTTTCGATGAAGCCGGTCGGCATGGCCGCGTGGTGGCTGACGAATTCCTGCTCGATGACTTCGCGCGAAGGGCTGCCTTGGGGCTGCAGGATCCACGGGTATTCCATCAGGGATTCGAAAGGCACCGGGGCGTTCCTTGAAAGATCGACGAGCGGATGCTCCGGCGAGGCGACGATCGACACTTCTTCCTCGCCGATCGCCCTGAATACGCATTCCTGGCGGGTCGGCCCGGACTCCTTGGGCAGGCGCCCGATGACGATGTCCAGCGTGCCGTCGCGCAGGAGTTCGATGAGCCGGTCGCTGGTGTCGATCACCACTTCGACGGACAGCAGCGGGTAGATCTTCTTGGTTTCCAGCAGTGCGTTGCTCAGGCAGTCGGGCAGGGCGACCATGATGCTGCCGATGAAGATCTTCTCGGCGCTGCCCAGGCGCAGCTTGTACAACTCGTGGCCGAGGGCAGTCATCGTGCTGCGCAGGCTGCGGCAGGAATTCATCACGGCCTGTCCGGCGGCGTTGAGCTTGAGTCCGCGTCCCTCGCGGTCGAACAGGGTTTCGCCGAGCGCTTCCTCGAGTTCGTGCAGCATCTTGCTGGCGGCGGATTGTGTCATCCCGAGTTGTTGCGCCGCAGCGTGCAGGGTGCGATGTTCGTGGATGGCCAGCATCAGCAGCACCTGGCGCATGCGGATGCGATTGAGCAGCAGGGGTGAAAAGGTGGTGGGCATGGGCAAATGATGAGTTTTTGGAATCGATCATTCTAATCTTTTCAATTTACGGAAACATTGGTAGTTGTTAGGATTTCCAAGATTGGGTGTCCGCGTGGAAAGCCGAGGCATCCTGATGTTGAACAACAACCTTTGCGAGGGATGCACATGAAAGTACTGATCACCGGTGGCGGCGGGTTCCTGGGATATCGACTGGCGCAGGAGCTGCTTAAGAAGGGCACGCTGTCCGATGCGGACGGCAAGCAGGTGCCGATTACGCAGATCACCCTGTTCGACGTGGCGTTCCCCGAGAACGTCGACGCGCGCTTGAAGTGTGTCAAGGGCGACCTGACCGACGCGGCCTGTGTCGAAGCCGCGCTCGGCGGCGACACCGGAGCTGTCTTCCACCTCGCTTCGGTGGTCAGTGGCGGTGCGGAGGCCGATTTCGACCTGGGTTACCGGGTCAACCTCGACGGCACGCGCGGGCTGCTCGAAGCATGCCGCAGGCAAGCCAAACCGCCGCGTTTCGTCTTCACCAGCTCGGTTGCAGTGTTCGGCGGAGAACTGCCGGAAGTGCTCGACGATGGCACGACACCGAATCCGCAGGGCTCCTACGGTGCGCAGAAGGTCATCTGCGAATACCTCGTCACCGACTTCTCGCGCAAGGGCTATATCGATGGCCGCTCGCTGCGCCTGCCGACGATCTCCGTGCGTCCCGGCAAGCCCAACCTGGCCGCCTCGTCGTTCGCCAGCGGCATCATCCGTGAACCGCTGAACGGCGTCGCTTCGGTCTGCCCGGTCGGGCGGGACGCTCGAATCTGGCTGCTCTCTCCGGCCAAAGTGCTCGCGGCGCTGATCCACGCCTACGAACTGCCGTCCTCGGCGTGGGGCGTCAACCGCGTGGTCAACCTGCCGGGCAACACGGCCGTGGTCGGCGACATGATCGACACGCTGCGCAAGATCGCCGGCGACAAGGTGGCCGACCTGATCGAGATCAAGCCCGAACCGCGCATCGAGGCGCTCGTTTTGTCCTGGCCGGCGCGCTTCCGCAACGACCGCGCGCTCAAGATGGGCTTCTCCGCCGACAAGGACGTCGAGTCGATCATCCGCGGGTATATCGAGGATCAGGGCATCAAGGTCTGAGACGGATCGAAAATCTTCCCCTGCAGTGGATGGCGCCCCGTTTCGCGACGGGGCGTTTTTTTGCGTCGGCCGGTTTGACAGGTGTCCGTTCGTGCACTAACATGGTGTACGAACGAGCACTGGAGATCTGGCCATGGTGACCCCGAACAAGGACGACGACTACCTCGACCGCCTGCGCGACTATTACGCCGAGAACCGGCGCATTCCGTCGATGCAGCGCATCGCCGAATTGATGGCGTTCGCCTCCAAGACGGCGTCGCGCAAGCTGCTGGAGCGGCTGGCGACGGCCGGCTTCGTCCAGCGCGCGCCGGACGAGGACGCCTGGATTCCCGCCGGGCGCTTCTTCGAGCGGCCGCTGGCGGGCGGGACGGTGCATGCCGGCTACCCGGACCTGATCGAAGGCGTCGGCGCTGACCCTTTCTTGATCGACGACTACCTTGTCCGCAATCCGTCGCGCACGGTGATGATCCCGGTGCGTGGCGATTCGATGATCGACGCCGGCATCCACGACGGCGACATCGTCGCGGTCGAGCGCAGCGTCGAGGCGCGGCCGGGCGACTTTGTGGTTGCCGTGGTGGATAACGAGTTCACTCTCAAGGAGCTGGCCGTCGAGGAGGGGCGGACGGTGCTCAAGCCGCGCAATGCCGCCTATCCGCTGATCCGCCCGGCGGGCCGCCTGGAAATCTTCGGTGTGATGGTCGGTCTGGTGAGGCGCGTGCAGCGGTGATGGCGACCGCTACTTTGTTGCGCGTCGAGCAGCGCATCCTGGTCATTCGCGGCCTCAAGGTGATGATCGACGCCGATCTGGCCGAACTCTACGGGGTGCCGACCAAGCGACTCAACGAGCAGGTGAAGCGCAATGCCGAACGTTTTCCAGAAGATTTCATGTTTCAACTGACCGCCGAAGAAAAAGCGGAGGTGGTCGCAAATTGCGACCACCTCGCCAGGCTCAAGTTTTCCAAGGCGCTGCCCTTCGCCTTCACGGAACACGGTGCCATCCAGGTGTCCAATGTTCTGGCTTCGCCGCAGGCCGTGGAGATGGGCGTGTATGTGGTGCGCGCTTTCGTGCGTCTGCGCGAAGTGCTGGCCTCCAGCCGGGAACTGGCCGCCAAGCTCGATGCGCTGGAACAGAAAACCGAACTCCTTTCCTTGCAGCACGACACCTTGGCCAGCAATACGCGGGCGAAATTCAAGCAGGTCTTTGAAGCGCTGCGCCAATTGATGACGCCGCCAGCCGAGCCGCCCAAGCGGCCTATCGGGTTCGTGAGCGACGAGAAAAAGTAGCAGGCTCCCATCTTTCACCCGTTTCTGATTTCTTCTCATGCCTGTCATCAGCGCTCTTCCCTTTCTCTATCTCCATGAACGCCGCGCTTTCCCTCTCCGACATCCTCGTCCGGCCCGACGTCTGGCGCGGTCGGCTGGCCGGGGCGGAGGTGCCAGCCCTGTCCAGCGGCTTTGCGGCACTCGACGCGGAGCTGCCGGGCGGCGGTTGGCCGCGCGGGGCGTTGAGCGAACTTTTGGCGGATGAGGCAGGCGTCGGCGAGTGCTCGCTGCTGTTGCCGGTGTTGAACGCCATGCGCGACGAAGGGCGCTGGACGGTGCTGATCGCGCCGCCGCACGGCCTGCATGCGCCGGCGTGGGTCGCCGGTGGCGCGGATTGCGCGCATCTTGCCGTGGTTGCCCCGGAGTCGCGCCGCGACCTGTTGTGGGCCGCCGAGCAGGCGCTGGCGAGCGGCGCGGCCGGGGCTGTGGTGTGCTGGGCGAAGCAGGCCGATCCGGCGCAGGTGCGTCGGCTGCAGGTTGCCGTTGCCGGCAGCGACACGCTGGCTTTCGTGTTCCGTCCGCAGCGCGTCCGCCCGGAAGCGTCGGCGGCACCGCTGCGCCTTGCGCTCTCCGCCGGCCGCGAGGGAAAACTCGGCGTGGAGGTGCTCAAGCGCCGCGGCCCGCCGTGCACCCGGACGCTTTATCTCGACGTGCCGCGCCCGCTGGCGTGGCGTGACGATCATGACGCATCTTTGGCTCGCCCTGCATCTGCCGCAGCTGCCGCTCGAGGCCCACGCCCCCTGGCCGTCGCCTAGCGCCGTCGTCGAGCGCGGCCGCGTCGTGATCGGCGACGAGGTGGCCTGGCGGGCGGGCGTCGAGCGCGGGATCGGGGTCGCGGCGGCGCGCGCGCTTTCGCCCGGCATCGCCCTGCTGGCACGCGACGTCCAGCGCGAGGAAATGGCAATGCGCACGCTGGCGTGCTGGGCCGGCAGCCTGGCGCCGCGGGTCGTCGTGACGCCCGACACCCTGCTGCTGGAGATAGGTTCGTGTCTGCGCCTGTTCGGCGGGCTGGAGAAGCTGCGCGAGGCGGCGCTCGCCGGCATCGGGGCGCAGGGCTTCTGCGTCTGGCCCGCCGTGACGCCGACGCCCCTCGGCGCCGAATGGCTGGCGTGCCTGCACACCGACGCGTGCTGTAGTGACACCGAAAGCACGCGCGTGCAACTGGATGCGCTGTCGGTCGACGTGCTGCCGGACAAGGCGGCGACGGCGCTGGTGCGGTTCGGCGCGCGCACGCTCGGCGAGGCCCGCCGCCTGCCGTCCTCCGCGCTGGCCCGGCGCATCGGCGCCGAGAGCCTGCAGCTTCTGGCCCGCGCCTACGGCGAATGTCCCGACCCGCGTCCTGAGTTCGTCTTCCCCGAACGCTTCGCACTGCCGCTGCAGCTCCCCGCCGCCGTGGAGAACGCTGCCGCCCTGCTGTTTGCCGCACGCCGCCTGACCGCCGCGCTGGCCGGCTGGCTGACGGCGCGCCAGGCCGGCGTGCGCGAAGCCGTCCTGCGCCTGCAACATCGCCGCGACGAGACGCCGGTGCCCTTGCAGTTCGCCGACCTGACGGCTGACGGCGCCCGCTTCGAGCGCGTGCTGCGCGAACGCCTGGATCGCCTGACGCTCGCAGCGCCGGTCGAGGCGCTGTGCCTGGAAGCGACGCAGATCGGGCCGCTGCCGGGCTGCAACCGTTCTTTGTTCGACGCCGACCAGGGAGTGAAGGAAGGGATCGGCGCGCTGCTCGAACGCCTGACCGCCCGCCTCGGCGACGAGCGGGTGTATCGGGTCACGCCGCACGCCGACCATCGCCCCGAATGCGCGACGCGCCGCCTGCGGCTGTTCGAGAAAACCGCATCCGGCACGGTCCCCGCGCTGCCGCGCCCGCTCTGGTTGCTCGATCCGCCCGAACCGCTACGGGAAGTCGACGGCCGCCCGCACCGCAAAGGGCCGCTGCAACTGCTCGCCGGCCCGGAGCGCATCGAGTCGGGCTGGTGGGACAGTGGAGAACGCGTCGGCGACGTGCGCCGCGACTACTTCATCGCCCTGGCGGAAGACGCCGCGTGGCTGTGGATCTACCGCGAATGCCGGGCGGGCGGGTGGTTTTTGCAGGGGTACTTTTCGTGAAAACGGAACTGCCCGACTACGCCGAACTCCATTGCGTCTCCAACTTCAGCTTCCTGCGTGGCGCGTCGCACGCGGAGGAGTTGGTGGCGCGGGCGAAGGAGCTGGGTTACACGGCGCTGGCGATCACCGACGAGTGCTCGTTCGCCGGCCTCGTGCGTGCACACGTCGCGGCCAAGGAGTTCGGACTGAAACTGATCTGCGGGGCCGAGATTGTGCTCGCCGACGGCATGAAGCTGGTGCTCCTGGCGCAGAACCGCGCCGGCTACGGCAACCTATCGGCGATCGTCAGCCTCGGGCGACGGCACGCCGAGAAGGGTAGCTACCACCTGACGCGCGGCGACCTCATGCCGGGGATTCCCGACTGCCTGGCGCTGTGGGTCGCGCCGGCGGACGCGTCGTCCGATGGCGGGCGCTGGCTGGCCGAGGCGTTTCCCGGCCGGGCATGGATCGTCTTCGAGCGCCATCTGGCAGCCGATGACGCCGAGCGGCTCGCGGCGCTGCGCGCGTTGTCGGAAGCCACCGGCCTGCCGCTGGTCGCCGCCGGCGACGTGCACATGCACGTGCGCGGTCGGCGTGCGCTGCAGGATGCGCTGACCGCCTTGCGCCTGAAAACCTCGGTCGACGCGGCGGGCCACGCGCTGTTCCCCAACGGCGAACGCTGCCTGCGTCCGCGCCTGCGCCTGGCGCGCCTCTACCCGGAGGAACTGTTGGCCGAGACGCTGTGCGTTGCCGATCAGTGCGATTTCTCGCTCGACGAGCTGCGCTATGAATATCCCGAAGAGATTGTCCCTGCAGGGATGACGCCGGCGCAGTACTTGCGCGCCGAGGTGGAAGAAGGATTGAATCGCCGCTATGCCGATGGCGTTTCAGAGAAGGTGCGCAGCCTGGTCGAGCACGAACTCGCACTGATTGCCGAGATGCATTACGAAGCTTACTTCCTCACCGTCTATGACGTGGTGAAGTTCGCCCGCGAGCAGGACATCCTCTGCCAGGGGCGCGGGTCGGCGGCCAACTCGGCGGTGTGCTACGCGCTCGGCATCACCGAGGTCGATCCGGCGCATTCCGAACTGCTGTTCGAGCGCTTCATCTCCAGGGAGCGTAACGAGCCTCCCGACATCGACGTCGACTTCGAGCACCAGCGGCGCGAGGAGGTCATCCAGTACATCTACGCCAAGTACGGTCGCGAGCGCGCCGCGCTGACGGCCACGGTGATCAGCTACCGCACGCGCTCGTCGCTGCGCGACGTCGGGCGGGCGCTGGGCATCGACATCGACCGCATCAACGCGCTGACTTCGTCGCTGGCCTGGTGGGAGAAACGCGAGCAACTGCCCGAGCGCTTCGCCGCCGTCGGCCTCGATCCGCGCAGCCCGCGCGTCGAAAAATGGCTGATCCTCGCCGAGCAGTTGCATCATTTTCCGCGCCACCTGTCGCAGCACGTCGGCGGCTTCGTCATCAGCCAGGGCCGGCTCGACCGGCTGGTGCCGATCGAGAATGCAGCGATGGCAGGGCGCAGCATCATCCAGTGGGACAAGGACGACATCGATGCGCTCGGACTGATGAAGGTCGACGTGCTCGCGCTCGGCATGCTGAGCGCCATCCGCCGGGCGCTCGACGGCGTGTCGCAGCGGATCGGCCCGCGCTTCCGCATGCAGGACATTCCGCGCGAGGACCCGGCGGTGTACGCAATGATCGGCCATGCCGACACGGTCGGCGTCTTCCAGATCGAGTCGCGCGCGCAGATGGCCATGCTGCCGCGCCTGAAACCGAAATGTTTCTACGACCTCGTCATTGAAGTGGCTATCGTCCGCCCTGGCCCGATCCAGGGCGACATGGTGCATCCATACCTCCGGCGCCGCCAGAAAATCGAGCCAGTGAGCTATCCCTCGGATGCCGTGAAATCGGTGCTCAAGCGCACGCTCGGCGTGCCGATCTTCCAGGAGCAGGTGATGCAACTGGCCGTCGTCGCCGCCGGCTTCACGCCCGGCGAGGCCGATCACCTGCGCCGCTCGATGGCCGCGTGGAAGCGCAAGGGCGGCGTCGGCCACCTGCGCGACCGATTGATCGACGGCATGCTCGACCGAGGCTATACGCGCGAGTTTGCCGAAGCGATCTACCGCCAGATCGAAGGCTTCGGCGAATACGGCTTTCCGGAATCGCATGCCGCGAGCTTCGCGCTGCTGGTTTACATCTCGGCGTGGCTCAAGCGGCACGAACCGGCCGCCTTCCTCGCCGGCCTGCTCAATGCGCAGCCGATGGGTTTCTATTCTGCCTCGCAACTCGTCCAGGACGCCCGCCGCCACGGCGTCGAAGCGCGTCCGCCGGACGTGCAGCGCAGCGGATGGGAGACGGGTTTGGAAGGTGAAGCGTCTTCAGTCGTCCGCCTCGGCCTGCACCTGATCGAAGGCTTGGGCGCGGAGGCAGGGATGCGCATTGCTGCCGCGCGCCCGTTCCGCGACGTGGCCGACCTCGCCCGCCGCGCATCGCTCGCCCGCGACGACCTCGACGCGTTGGCGGCCGCGGGCGCCCTGGCCTCGCTGTCCGGGCACCGCCGCAAGGCCGCCTGGGCCGTTGCCGACGTCCCCTTCCAGCGCGACCTATTGCTGGAGGCGCCGGTACGCGAAGAACCCCCGCCGTTGCCGGAACCCGGCGAAGGCGAGAATCTCGTCGCCGACTACGCGACCCTGCGCCTCACCCTCGGCCGGCATCCGCTCAGCCTGTTGCGGGCGTTGCTCGAACAGCGCCGCTACGTGACTGCGCAGGCCCTGCGCGGCATGAGTCACAACTGCATGGCCCGCTGCGCCGGCATCGTTACCAACCGCCAGCGTCCGGGAACCGCCACCGGCGTCGTCTTCATGACGCTGGAGGACGAAACGGGCCTTGCGAACATCATCGTCCACCCGCGCCTCGTCGAACGCCAGCGCCGCGAACTGCTCGGCGCGCGCCTGCTCGGCGTACTCGGTGTGTTACAGCGCGAAGGCGAAGTCGTGCACCTGATCGCCAAGCGGCTGGTCGACCACACGCCCCTGCTTGGGAGCCTGCCGACCAGCAGCCGGGATTTTCATTGAGCCAGGGTCAGATACCGAGGATTTTCATGGCCTTGGCGAGGGTATCGACAGACGCTTGATGATTGCCCGCCTTGTGCAGTGTTTCGCCTTCGGCGCGCAATTTCTTGATCTCGGACATCTGTTCAGCCGCCAGCTTGGGGTTCATGGCCAGGGCTTCGTCAATCTTCTTCATGTCGGCGGGGCAGTGAAAGGCCAGCGCCGATGCGCTCATGAACAGGGCGCCCAGCAGGACTGCAAGTTTGCGCATTGTCTTCTCCTTCCGTTAAGAGGACTGCCCACGTTCGCGTAACCGCGAGGCAGGCAGCTCTTCGATCGCACGTTTCGCGCGAGGTTCAAAACGGCAGACAGGCGGAAACAGTGCCGGAACTTCGTTTAGCGCTGCGTTTCAAAGATGGTGGACAACCGGAGGACAATGATGCGCTCTGATATTCCGTCTTACTCCATGACTGCCCACGCGCAGTTACGTCGCCGCGCCGTCGGCGCCGTCCTGGTGGTGGCCCCGGCATTGTTGCTGGGCGTCCGCGCTCAGGTGGCAACTGGTCGGCGACCCACGCCGGCGCAAACTGAAGGCCCGTTTTATCCCGTGGCTTTCCCCAAAGATTCCGACCACGATCTGTTGCGCAACGGTGCACTGGACTATCCGGAAGGGCAGAGCGCCTGGCTCGAAGGGACTGTCACCGACCCTGCCGATCGTCCGCTGGCCGGCGCCGTGGTGGAGATCTGGCAATGCGACCATGCCGGCCACTATCATCATCCCGGCGATGGTGGGAAGGCGGATAGCAGGTTCCAGGGGTTCGGGCGGGTTACGGTGGCTGCGGACGGCCACTACCGGTTTCGTACCATCCGGCCGGTCGCCTATGGCGGCCGGACACCGCATATTCATGTCAAGGTGAAGATGGCGGGGCGCGAATTACTGACGACCCAGGTATATGTGGCCGGCGATCCGGGGAATGCAGGGGATTTCCTGTGGCGCCGCCTGAGCGCCTCCGATCGCATGGCATTGACCGTGGCCTTCGAGCCGGTCAGTGGCGGCTTGAGGGCCTTGTTTCCCATCGTGGTGGCCGGCTGAAAGTCTGTGCCGGCCACACCCGAGTCTTTGCGGTTA
>Ga0316613_10001501_pt1 | contig 15942 bp, 15 predicted proteins | sample OWC_soil_day10_C_2_FD_207647 | JGI IMG/M metagenome (GOLD analysis project Ga0316613, IMG submission 207647) | Wetland soil microbial communities from Old Woman Creek delta, Ohio, United States - OWC_soil_day10_CT_b | ecosystem: Environmental > Terrestrial > Soil > Wetlands | place: USA: Ohio...
ATCAGGCAATGGGCTATGGCTTCATTGAAGTTACGCACCTCAAGGCGCCGGTCGACCCCGGCATCAACTACAAGAAGCCGTCGAATCCCGGTGACGTTCCTGCCTGATGGCCCCTTGCGCAAGCTTGATTTTCAGCTTGGCGAGAGGTCTCAAAGAGTACTGACGGACACACCGCTTCCGCGATTAGTGTCGCCGCGTTGATGTGATTACGTCCCCGGCGGCCACCACCACAAGGCGACCCAAGCCAACGCGCGGCTATGTCTGCTACCGCACCGACGGTTTAGCTGTCTGCGGTTACGGTAACTGCGATGGGGCGCATTTTCAGTTAATCGCGTCCTGTTGAAGCTACGAAATCGAAGCCGAGGCAAATTGGGCAGTCAGGTCTGAATTGTCCGAAATCGCTGACCCGCAGCGATTCCGCATACGGTTTTGCGCTGCCTTGAAAGCGAGGCTTCGAACGCTTCACTTCTATGCCTGGGAGATTTGATGAAGAAATTACTTGCTACAGGAATTGGGTCCGCGCCCTTATTTGCTGCCACTGCAGCAATGGCACAAAGCGGTCAGATGATGAATGACGGTGTGTGGGGCATGGGCTGGATGGGTGGATACGGTGGGATCTGGGTGCCGGTCTTGCTTGTCGTCGTCGTTGTTGCGGCCGTGGCAGTGGTTCTGCAGCGAAGGGGCAAGTGAACAGATACGCATCAGGAACTTGTGCGGGCCTCACGGTCAAACGACTCACTGCAGCGTTGGTTCCGCAGTGCATGACATCAAAGTAACCATGCCTCACATGCTGCGCTGTCATCGAAAGAGCCTCGCCTCCGCGGCGCTTGGGCTGTGGCTGTTCGCGCTCTTCCTCGGTATCGCGCACGCCTGCACCTGGGATGGCGTAACGACGGTTACGCACTTCTCGTCACTGGCAGTACATGCTGGCGACGGCATGGCAGACAAGTCAGCGCCGGACTGCGAAGACACTCCCAGCAACGATCTTCCGCTGCCGAGCGTGCTTCAGCTAGCGCAGGATCCGTCGGGAGGAATCGCACTGCTAATCGCAACACACTGCGACCTCCGCCTCCTGTCGAATTCCGCACCGCTTGCCGGATTGGCGTGCATTGCACATCCGCCACCGGGCGTGCCGTTTTCACACCGCATCGTCCGTCTCACGTTGTAGCCCGCGGGCACGGCTGACCGCGACTCCGTCGCTGGGCCGGCGCGCATCCCCTTTTTCCTGAACGCTCTTGTCCCCAGGGCTTGCCCGCCTTTGGCGCGCACCGCCTGTTGTTCAATCGCTTCACCTGGAGAATCAAATGAAAAGATCAGTCGCAATTACCATTGGTACCGCGCTTATGTTCGCTGCAGGCGCGCCCTTGGCGCAGGACGCGAAAGCTCCGGCGTCGAGCCCCAGCGTCGGTGCCACTCAGCCCCGCCCGTCCATGAACACCAGCAGTCCGATGGGGCAGATGGATGAGCACATGAAGAACATGCAGACGCTGCACGACCGGATGATGAGCGCCACCACCCCCGAGGAGCGCCAGAGGGTGATGGACGAGCAACGGAAGGAAATGCAGGGAAGCATGGGCATGATGAATCAGATGATGCGAGGCGGTGCCACGCCGGGTGGAATGGGCACCGGCATGATGGGTCAGAAGGGCAAGCCCGCTGACGCCGGTGCGCAGATGCAGATGATGCAGAAGCGCATGGACATGATGCAGATGATGATGCAGACCATGATGGACCAGCAGGGAATGACGACCGGTCCCCAGGGCATGGGCGCCGCACCCAAGAAGTAACCGGCGCTGTGGATAACCGGTCCGGACATCGCGCAGTGGGCATCGGATGGGCAAGCCGCCTCGCCCATCTGCCCGTGCAACAAGGCGATGCCCGACCGCGCCTCCTCCGTACTCTTGGACTTACTTTGCCTATCAGATAAGGGCGGGGGGCTGCAAACCGAACGAGCCGGGCAGAAGCGTCGCCCTTTTGTCTCGGCAGCACCGGGGCCAAAAGCGGCCCCCGCCCGTCGTTGGAACCGCCGTCGCGCGGCTGCAGAGCCACTGAGCCGGGGTCGTTCTCCGTCTGAATTACCGCCGGATTGCGCGGTTTTTCGTGCGCACGCGATCCTTGGTTCGCGACGCCGGCTGGACTACGCTGAGCTCACTCGCTTCAAGGACGTCCGATGCTTCCCTGGCAGGAACTCGCGTTGAAGGTGGCCGTGACCGCGCTGGTACTGGCCGTCGTTCTGCCGCTGGCCGGCTTTGCATTCACGCGCAGTGACTCGTCGGCACTGCGGGCGCTTCGAACCGGCGCCATCGTCCTCGGCGTGCTGGCGCTGCTGGCGGGAGTGACCGCGCTGCTTGGCGAAGTCTGGCGATGAGCGTCTAGCTGCCTTCCGCCTCGATGATCTGCGGCGGCAGTGGTGCATCGAGCGCCGCGCAGATCATGCGCAGCGCGCTTGCGGCTTTCCAGTTGGTCGTGTCGTCGACGAATGCAACGGCCGTCGCGGCCTTGATCAGTTGCGGCTTGGCGAGCGGCGCCAGCTGATTCAGCCGGTCGAGCGCGCTCGATACGGCATCCAGCCGGATCTCGTCCGGCGCGACAAACCGCAGTTCGGCATCGCGAACCTGGACGGCGCCGGCATTGAAGGCGTGCTCGGGTCGCTCGGGCAGGCGGACCGCGGCAACCAGCGATAGCACCAGCGCCGCCTCTTCCGCCATCTGTTCCAGCGAGGAAAAGCTCACCGGGACGGGGCGCCCGGCGTCGCGATCCAGCCGCCGCTTCAGCAGCGTGAACAGCAGATACTCGCTGACCGTGAGCCGGCCGTCCGCGGCGATCAGCAGGTGCGCCGTGCGCAACAGCGCTTCGCGCGCACCCAAAGGCAACCGGCGCAGCGCCGGCATTGCGACGTCGGCCAGTGGGTGCCGTGCCCCAGGCGGCAATCGCTGAGCCTGCTCTTGATACGACACGGTGATCTCCGCCGCCTCGCTGCCATACACCTCGGTCACCAAGGCAAGTTGCTGACCGCGGAGTTCGCGATCCTTCTCGATCAGCAGCGCCAGCACCAGCAGCTGGGCGCGCGTGCCGTCCGTGGCCGCGCGGCGCAGCGACTGGAGCAAAGCCTGTTGCGCGTCGTCGAGGGCAAAGTCGCGGTGACGTGACCGCACCGTGCCGATGTCCGACGTCACCTTCGCCGCCGCCGCCGCCGCGGCACCACTCACCGAGGCGACGCCCTGCTCCACCAGTCCCGCTACCGGACTCGCGCTCTGGGGCAGCGCAGTTGTGCCTGAAAGCGCCGTGTCCGAGGGGATGAACTCGATCGGCGATCGCGGCCGCTGGATCTCGGCCGGACTCAGACCTCCCAGTGCCAGCGCGACGGCATTCTCCGGCGCCGCTATCGGTTCGACCGCGCGCCCGTAGATACGTCGCAGGCGATCATCGAGCGGCGGATGCGTCGCGAACATGCCGCGCACGAAGCTCGGCCGTGCGGCGCCTAGGAACAGGTGAGACAGCGATTCGGCCTGCGGATGTTCGATCCGCGTGCCCAGGCCAGTCTCCTTCGACAGTCCGGCGATCTTCCGTAGCGCGCCGCCGATGCTGTCGGGGTTGCGCGTGAACTGCACCGCGCTGGCATCGGCGAGGAACTCGCGCTGGCGCGAGACGCCCGCCTTGATCAACCGGCCGAAGAACACGCCGATGTAGCCGAGGATCCACAGCAGCAAACCCGCGGCGAACAGGACTGCAATCGCGCTGCCACTGCTGCGGCTGCCCCCGCCGCGGCTGCGACCACCGATTTCGAGAAGGAAGCGTCCCGCCAGCGCGACGATCAGCAGGCCGTAGAGGACGCCGATCAGCCGCAGGTTGAGCTTCATGTCGCCATTGAGGATGTGCGAGAACTCGTGCGCGATGACGCCCTGCAGTTCATCGCGCGACAGTCGCGTCAGGGTGCCGCGCGTGACCGTGACGACGGCGTCGTTGATCGAGTGCCCCGCGGCAAAGGCGTTGATCGCATTCTCGTTGTCCATCACGAACACCCGCGGCACCGGCACGCCCGAGGCGATCGCCATCTCTTCGACGACGTTCAACAGTCGACGATCGAGCAGATCGCGTGTCGAGGTGTCCACTTCGCGCGCTCCGACCATCCGCGCGACGGCGGAACCGCCCGCCTTGAGACGGTTCATTTCCAGCCAGGTGCCGCCGAGGATCAGGCCGAGCACGACGACGGTGTTGGTGAAGTAGAAGCCGTTTGGCAGCTGCGAGGCGCCCCAGCGCATGCCGGTGGGCACGATGAACACGTGATAGAGCACCGTGGCCGCGACGTTGACCGAAATGACGATCGCGATGACCGCCAGCACGAACAGCACGACCAGCCGCTGGCTGTTGCGGCGCGCGAGTTCCTGGTGCTCGAAGAAATTCATCGTGAACGGAGCGCGACGAACGACGCCGGCGCGTCAGCGCAACTCGCCGGAGCGAGCCGCCCGCTGCGGTGTCCGATCAGAACTGCACGCGGACCGGTTTGCGCTCTTCGTCGCCTTCGGTCGCCTGCAACAGTTCCGCCGGCGCAAAGGAGAACATGCCGGCGATCACGTTGGTCGGGAACTGCTGTGATGCGGTGTTGTAGCTCATCACCGAGTCGTTGAACGCCTGCCGCGCAAACGAGATCTTGTTCTCGGTGCCGGTCAGCTCCTCGGTGAGCTGCATCATGTTCTGGTTGGCTTTCAGGTCCGGATAGGCCTCGACCAGCGCAAACAGCCGCGACAGTGCGCCAGAGAGCGCACCTTCGGCGACGATCAGCCCCTGCATCGCGCTCGCACTACCGGGGTCGGCCGCGGCTGCCGCGTTCGCCGTTACTGCGGTGTTGCGCGCGGCAATCACCTTCTCGAGCGTCTCGCGCTCGTGCTTCATGTAGCCCTTCGCGGTCTCGACCAGATTCGGGATCAGGTCGTAACGGCGCTTGAGCTGGACGTCGATCTGCGCAAAGGCGTTCTTGAACTTGTTGCGCAGGCTGACCAGACGGTTGTACGCCCCGACCGCCCAGAAGACGACAACCGCGAGAACGGCGAGCACGATGATCCAGCCCATTTCACCCTCCATCAGGAAAGTCGGAGCTCCCGCAGGCCTTCAGGCCTTCGGGAGCGGCGCACTATAAGTCAAGGGCCCGCACGCGCAATGGACGAAGTGACCGTTGATCACCTTGTATCCGCCGGCGATAGCATGCCGCCAAGCGACGCGCCGTAACCCTCGGCTGTCAAACAGCCAAGGGCCGCCCGCTCCTGCCGTGGCTATTTTGCCGCGGGCGTCGCTGCCGGAGCAGCTGCGGGCGCCGTCGGCGTGGCCCCGGTCGCCGTGGTCGCGCGCCGTCGATCGATCTCTTCCTTCGACGCGTAGTCGAACACCTTCACCACCTGTTTCACGCCGGACACCTTGCTCGCCACCAGCGCAACGATCTGCCCTTCATGCTCGGTCACGAGGCCGAGCAGGTAGACGATGCCGCGTTCGGTGACGATCTCCACCGAGTTGAAGGCGATCTCGCGCGTGTTCACGAAGGCCGCCCGCACCTTGGTCGCGAGCGCGGTGTCGCCGGTGCGGTCGGACACCGAGCTCGGCGGCAGGATCGCGAGTTCGTTGACAACCGCCCGCACATTCTGCGAAGCCGTCGCGATTGCACCGGCACGCGCCTTGGTGGCCTCGTCCGGGACCTCGCCGGTCAGCAGCACCTTGCGATCGAAGCTGTTGACGTTGATGTGCACTGGCAGCTTGCCCAGCGCGGCAGACAGTTCGTTGGCGACGCGCAGCTGGATCGTCTGGTCGTCGACCTGCGATCCGGTCGTGCGCCGATCGGTGGCGACGAGCGCGGTGCCGGCAACCACCACGCCGACGAGCAGGGGGGCACAGGCGCCCGTCGTCGCCGCGATGAGCGCGGCGCAGGTGAGACGCACGATGATGCGGTTCATTCCTACTGACTCCTATGCCGCGAAGGCGTCGCGGATCCACTCGATTGTGCCATCGCCATCGACGCTGACGACGTCGAAGCGGCATGCCGGCCAGCGCTCGCCGTAATGCTGAAGCAACCAGTGCTGGGCCGCGCGCATCAGTCGTTTCTGCTTGAAGCGGTCAACACTGGACGCCGCCCCACCATACGCCGCGCTGCTGCGCATGCGTACTTCGACAAAGACCAGGACGTCGCGTTCGCGCATGATCAGATCAAGTTCGCCCTCCGGGTAGCGGGCATTGCGGGCAATCAGCGTGCACCCGTGGCGAGCGAGGTGGCGGGCGGCTGCGTCCTCGGCCGCATCTCCGGCACGCTGCTTCGGCGTTCGCACCGACGGGCCCGGCCGCGCGCCGACGCGTCCTCGAGTCAGCATCAGCGCGCGATGTCGATGCGCCGCAACTCACCGCCGCGGTAGGTGGCGAGCACCGGCGTACGGTCGACACGCAGCGACCGCGACCGGTCGATGTGCAGACGCCCGGTCACTCCGTCGATGTCGAAGCGCCGCTCGCCCTTCATCCAGGCGGACGCGATGCGATAGGCGTCGATGCCGAGTGCATAAAGCCGCACCATCTCCATCGACTGCGCTGCTGCGAAGCGCGGATACACCATGACCCCGCTGTGATCCGGCTCCAGCAGCCACGGCATGTCAACGAAGCGCACGCCCTCGAGATCGTGTGCGAGCGTCGCAGCGTCGGGCGAGGCGCGCGGATCGCCGGCGTTGAGGAGCGAAGTGCCGAATACCTGCGCTTCGCGCGGAATCAGCGCACGCATCTGCGCCGCGTCGCGGGCGGTCAGTGCAAGAAAGACCGCCTCGAGGCCGGGTGCCGCAAGCTGCTTGCCAACGCTGGCTGCGGTAGCCGGCGTCCATTCGATCAGCAGCGGTACCTCACCTTCGCTGCGCAATGTGGTCATATAGGCAGTCGCAATGCGGCGTTCGAGGCTTGCGGGACGCGTAATGATGGCGATGCGCGGCCGCGTGTCGGCGCTGCGCTGTCCGACGAACTCCGATAGCGCCATCTTCGCCACGCGCTGGGCCTCGACCTCCAGCGAAAGCGCGACCGCCAGCATGGTCGGTAGCGCGGCGCCGTCAGACTCCGGGAAATTGAGCGCCAGCAGTGGCACGGTGGTACGCCCGCCCTCGACGACGTCCATGACCGCGGCACGACGCAGCGGACCCACGATCACAGCGACGCCGCGATCTCGCGCGGAGGCCAGCGCCGCGGCCAGCTGTTCGGCGCTGTCGTCGGTTTCCACGACCTGCAGCGCGACGTCGTCGCCGCTCACCTTGTGGGCCGCGAAAAAGCCTTCGCGAACCGCCTCGGCCGGCCGAGCAAAGGCCGTCGACTGCGCCGGCAACAGCAACAGCATCGCGGCACGACCGCTGGCTGCCTGGGGGGCGGACGCTTCGGGCGGCGTCGCCGGGGTCTGCGCCTGCACCGCCCATGCGACACTTGCCGCCAGCAGCAACAAGCTCCGCAATGAGGTCGACAGCAGTCGTGAACGATTCATGGGCCCGGGCGCGAACGATTCGAGGCATGACGACCTGACCGCGCGGGCGGGACTGGTCGAACAGGAGCTGCCTGTCGGGGCATTGTATGTAGTTGCGCTGCCGATCGGAAATGCGGCAGACATCACACTGCGTGCCCTCTGGGTGCTGGCACGGGTTGACGCGATCGCGGCGGAAGACAAACGCCTGACGGGACCGCTGCTCGCGCGTTTCGGGATCGAAACGCCATTGCTGGCCGCCCATGAACATAATGAACGCGCGGCCGCCGCAGCGATCCTCGAGCGGCTGGCCTTGGGGCAGCGCGTTGCACTCGTCACCGATGCCGGCACGCCGGCCGTGTCCGATCCGGGGGCTCGAATCGTGCGCGCCGCGCTCGAAGCGGGCCGGCGCGTGGTGCCCGTGCCCGGGGCAAGCAGTGCCGTCGCGGCGGTATCGGCCGGCGGGCTCACCAGCCACGGCTTCCGCTTCGCCGGGTTCCTGCCTGCAGCAGCGCGCGAGCGCGAGCGGCACCTGCGCGAGATCGCGTCCGACAGCGACGCAACCGTCCTGTTCGAAGCCCCTCATCGCATCCACGCCCTGCTCGCCGGGCTCGCGCGGCTGCTCGCGCCCGATCGTCGTATCGTGCTGGCGCGCGAGCTGACCAAGCGGTTCGAGACCATCATTGCGCTACCGGCAAAGGAACTCGCCCACTTCGTCCCCGAGGAGAGGGGCGAGTACGTCGTGATCGTCGATGCGGACGAGTCCAGGGTGCCTGCCGCTCTCGATCAGGATGGCGAACGCTGGCTCGAGGCACTGCTCGAGGAACTGCCACCGGCACGTGCCGCGGCCATCGTCAGCCGCATGACCGGCGTGCCGCGCGAGCAGGTCTACGGCATCGCGCTCGAGCGGCGTCGCAAGCCCTAGCGCAACAACAGCGTCGTCGGCCGCTCAAGCACTTTCTCGAGTTCGCGGGCCAGCACCTGCGCCGCACCCCGGTCAGCCGTGGCACCCACCAGCACGCGATAGACCCCGCCATCGCGTTCCACACGCGGGGTCCCGGCATTGAGCGCATCCGGATCGAGGAACGCGAGCAGCGCCGCAGCGCGGCCGGCGAGCGCCTCGGCATTGGCTTCCTGCGCAAAAGCCCCGAGCTGCACGCTCCAGCCACGCTGCGATGATGCAGTCGGCGTCGCAATAGGCGTCACTTCGCTCGCGGCCGCGACCGTCGCCGTAGCCGCACCGACCGGAACGATCACCTCTGAAGGCACTGCGGCCGCGGACGGCGACGCTGCGATCGTTGGCGCGGCGGCCGTGACGATTGCCGGCGCCGCGCGCTCGCCGCGCCGGTAGTCGCCACTGGCGATCTGCGTCATCGTGATGCGCTCGATCTCCACTTCACCGGTACCGGCCGTTGCAATGCCGAGCTTGGTCGCAGCCGCATACGAGAGATCGATGACGCGGTCGTGCTTGAACGGCCCCCGATCGTTGACCCGGACGATGACGCTGCGTCCGCTGCGTACGTTGGTGACGCGAACGTAACTCGGGATCGGCAGGATCGGGTGCGCCGCCGTCATCGCGAACATGTCGTAGGTCTCGCCGTTGGCCGTGCGGTTGCCGTGGAACTGGCGGCCGTACCAGGAGGCCATGCCGCGCTGGCGGAACGACGCATCACCGGCCAGCGGCGTATAGGTGCGGCCGAGCGCGGTGTACGGCTTGCTGGTGGCTCGATTGAGCGGCTCGAGACGGGGCACCGCATCGGGAATCGCCGCAATGTCCGCCGGTACGCGATCGGGCGGGCCGTCGTCCTGGTAATAGCCGGCCTTCTTTGGGGTGGTGCCGCACGCTGCGATGAGCGCCGCCAGCGCCGCGACCGCAAGCGGGCGCGCGCCGGGCCACATCAGCTCTGCACCAGCTTGCGATTGGCGCCGATCGACATCAGCATGCCGCAGGCCATGCCGAGGGTGACCAGCGCGGTGCCACCGTAGCTGATGAAGGGCAGCGGCACGCCCACGACCGGCAGGATGCCGCTCACCATCCCCATGTTGACGAACGCGTAGGTGAAGATGATCAGCGCGATCGCTGCCGCCAGCAGTCGCGCGAACATCGTCGGCGCGTTGAGCGCGATCGCCAGCGCCCGCCAGATGAGCGCCAGGAACAGCAGCACCAGCACGAGGTTGCCGACCAGCCCGAACTCCTCCGAATACACGGCGAAGATGAAGTCGCTGGTGCGCTCGGGGATGAACTCGAGATGCGTCTGCGTGCCCTGCATCCAGCCCTTGCCGAACAGGCCTCCGGAGCCGATCGCAATCATTGCCTGCAGCGTGTGGAAGCCCTTGCCGAGCGGGTCGGTGGACGGATCGATCAGCGTCAGGATGCGTTCGCGCTGGTAGTCGTGCAGCATCGTCCACGCCAGCGGCAGCGCGGCAACGCCGGCGACGATCATTCCGCCCAGCCACTTCCAAGGCAGCCCGGCGAAGAAGATGACGAATGATCCCGCGGCCAGCACCAGGAGTGCCGTTCCGAGATCCGGCTGCTTGACGATCAGCCCCACCGGCACCAGCACGAGCACCGCAGCCACCGCGAAATCGAACGAACGCAGGCCGCCTTCACGCTTGTGGAAGTACCAGGCCAGCATCATCGGCAGGCCGAGTTTCATGATTTCCGAGGGCTGGATACGGCCCACACCGATATCCAGCCAGCGTGTGGCGCCTTTCACCGTGACCCCTCCGATCTCGGTGGCCACCAGCAACGCGACCCCGACCAGGTAGACAGGCACCGAGATCCGCATCAGGACTTGCGGAGGAAGGTTTGCAACGACAAACATGACGCCAAGCGCCACGCCGAAGTTGCGCATCTGGTCGGTCACGCGCCAAGGAAAGTCAAAACCGGCCGAGTACAACGTCACCAGCCCGATGACACCCAGACAGCCGACAACCGCGATCAGCGACGGATCGAACACCGTCAGGTAGGGACGGACCCAGAGCCCGACGCGGCGGCTGACGCTCGCTTCGTTCATCGCACGCTCCGCGCTGGGGCGACCGGCGGTGCGACGGCCACCGCGCGCGGCACTTCCTCGTCATCGGGGCCGTCGTCTATAGGCGTCGGACCCGTTGGCTTTTTGCCGAGCAGGTAGTAGTCGATCGCTGCACGTGCGATCGGTGCCGCCGCCCGCGCGCCAAAGCCGCCGTTCTCGACCAGGACCGCGATCGCGATCTTCGGATCATCCGCCGGCGCAAAGGCGATAAAAAGCGAATGATCGCGATGGCGCTCGGCGACCCGCGCCTCGTTGTATTTCTCGCCCTGCTTGATGCCGACGACCTGTGCCGTTCCGGTCTTGCCGCCGACCTTGTACGGCGCGCCCTGGAACGCGACGCGGCCGGTGCCACTGATATTGACGTCGACCATCGCGTCGCGCACGAACTTCATGTGCTCAGGCTTGACCGCAATTTGGTAGCTCTCCTTCGGCACTGTTGGGCGTTTTTCTCCGGTGCGCAGGTCCTCGACCTCCTTGACCAGGTGCGGCTTCATCACCACGCCATCATTGGCGAGGTTGGCCGTCGCGTGAGCCAGCTGCAGCAGCGTGAAGGCGTTGTAACCCTGGCCGATCCCGATCGAGATCGTCTCGCCCGGATACCACTTCTGCTTGAAGCGGCGTTCCTTCCACGCGGTCGACGGCAGGATGCCGGTCTGTTCGCCCTCGACGTCAATGCCGGTGATCTGGCCGAAGCCCCAGGGCTTCATGAAGTCGTGGATCGCGTCGACCCCCAGGTCGTTGGCGAGCTGGTAGTAGTAGATGTCGCTCGACTTGACGATCGAGCGGTGCATGTCGACCGCACCGAGCGGCACCTTGTTCGAATCGCGGAACACGCGGTTGCCGAAGACGAATGTGCCGTTGTCGTGAATGACGGTATCGGTCCTGCGCTTGCCGGTCTCGAGCGCAGCGAGCGCGAGGAAGGGCTTGTAGGTGGAGCCGATCGGATAGGTGCCGCGCAGCGCACGGTTGAGCAGCGGCTTGTCCGGATCGTTGTTGAGCTCGTCCCAGTTCTTCGGGTCGATGCCGTCGACGAACAGATTGGGGTCGAAGTTCGGCATCGAGACGAAGGCGAGCACGTCTCCGGTCTTCGGCTCGATCGCGATCAACGCGCCACGCCGGTCACCGAAGGCCTGCTCCACCACCTTCTGCAAGTCGATGTCGACAGACAGCGTCAGGTTATTTCCCGGCAGCGACGGCGTGCGTTTGAGCGTCCGCACCGCCCGGCCACCGGCGGTGATTTCGACTTCCTCGTAGCCGGTCGTGCCATGCAGCTCGCTCTCGTAGCTCTGCTCGATGCCGAGCTTGCCCATGTGGTCGGTGCCCGCGTAGGCCGCCGGGTCGCCCAGCTTCTCGATGCGCTCCAGGTCGCGCTGCGAGATGCGGCCGATGTAGCCCAGCATGTGAGAGCCCACCTGCCCCAGCGGGTAATCGCGGAACAGCCGCGCACGCAGCTCGACACCGGGGAACCGGTAGCGCTGTGCCGTGAAGCGGGCGACTTCCTCGTCCGAGAGGCGCGTGCGGATGGGCACCGAATCGAAGCGCTTGGTGTCCTCCAGCAGCTTCTTGAAGCGTCGTCGGTCGCGCGGCTGAACCTCGACGACCTGCGCCAGCTGATCAATCGTCTGCTCGAGACTCGTCACCTTCGATGGCGTGATTTCCAGCGTGTAGGCGGAATAGTTGCGCGCAATGATGCGTCCGTTACGATCCTTGATCAGTCCACGATTCGGCGCCACCGGCAGAACCGCAATGCGGTTCTGCTCCGCCTGCGCCAGGTAAGCCTCGTGCTTTACCACTTGCAGCCAGGCGAAGCGGGCGCCGAGCAGCGTGAAGCAGAAGAGGACGAACGCCATTGCCACGAGAACGCGCAGGCGGAAGTAATGCACCTCGCGCTCGGGATTGCGCATCGTTGCCGAGCGCGGGCCGAACGACAACTCGTCGCCGCTGGAGCGGCGCCGGCGGCGCAACCAAGGTCTAGTCGGCATGGGAGCGGATGAAGGCGCCAACGGCAGGCGCGGCGGGCCGCCTTGGCAACGGCATCAAGCCACGGTTTCGCACTCGAAGGGGCAGCAGTACAGGCGCGGGCACAAGATCGAGCCATTATAGGAGTGCCGTCCTCCCGCCATGCGTGGAAATCGGGCCGGATCAACGCCTGGTCGGGGCGAGCTGCGGGGCTGCCGACTACGACTGGCAGCCGGCTGCCGTCCGGGCGGCTGCCAGTGCCTTTCGCGCCCGCGTTTGACACGCCACAACGCGGGACCGTCACGCGCGGCGATGATGCAAAAAGGAGTGTTATCGGGCCGAACGATGCGGTCCCTAGTGTCCCTGTCCCTGCTTGCAGTCATCACCGTCGCCGTCGCCGGCTGCGCGGAACTGCTGCCAAAGTCGGCCGTGCGGACCGAAGTGCAGTGGGCAACCTTCAACGACGCCAAGGCCCTGGTAGAAGCCATCAAGCCTTACACCACCACGAAGGCCGATCTTGCCAGCGTCGGACTCACGGACGTCAATCCGGCCGTGACCCTGCTTTCGCACGTCGAAGTGGCGGTTCGGTTCCCGATCGGCGGCGTGATTAACGCCTCGGACGTCGACCCAGGCATTCGTGACTGCCTGATTGCGGGCAAGGGATGCAGCGGGTACCAGCTGAACATCAAGCGCATCAACAGCGACCGCGTGGGAAACTTCTGGCTCGACGCTTTCCGCTTCCGCCGCGAAACCGAGTCGCGCGGGTGGACCTTTACGGCACTGATCCTGTTCGTCCAGGACCGCGCGGTATATGCCGTCTACGGCGGTCAGCCGAACGTGCTCGAACTCCAGGTAGATCGCAATCCGCTCGGCCCGCTGCAGGGTTGGGGCGACTGGGTGGTCGGAGCGATCTCGCCATAGGCTTTGGCGGCGACGCAGCTATATCGGGCGGGTTTCGTCTCGATCGACCGGCCGCCGCTGTGGCGCCAGCAACAGCCAGGCGACCAGTGGCCAGAGCGCGGTACCGACGAAGCTCTGCGCAAAATAGATCCAGCCAGGCCATTCGCCGCCGACCCACATTCGGATCGCGAGCGCGGCCAGTTGCGCAATGAGCAGCAGGGGCAGGACATGCAGGGCCTGCGCACCCAGCGGAAACCACTGGATGCGACGGTGCAGCGTGATCGCGCCGTAGGAAACGATCGTGTACGCGAGCGCGTGCTGTCCGAACAAGGCACCCTCATGCACGTCCATCAGCAGTCCGAAGACGAAGGCAGCACCCATGCCAACGCGGCGCGGCTGATGCACGTTCCAGAACACCAGCCCCAGTGCAAGTACGTCCGGCGCGAACGCATTGCGGCCCCACGGCATGAGGTTCATCAGCAAGGCAATGACCAGCGAGAACCAGATGAACAGCGGGTTCGCCGGGCGCAGCAGGTATTCGCGACGCACCGCGCCACGGCCGATGGCATCCATCGGGTCGGTTGGACGCAGCGCGAACGTATCGCGCATCCATTGACGCACGTGGAAGCGGGAACTCATCGCTTGGCGGGGGCACGTCGCGCCCCCGCTTCAGGTTGTGCCGCGGGCGGCGGCGCGGGCCGCTGGCTGGCCTCCACCAGAAGCACCAGAAGGTGAGTGTGGCTTTCGACACCTGCCGCGGGCGTCAGGACGATGCGCGCGAACTGGTCCTTGGCGGCCCGCTCGACCAGTCCGACGCGTCCGACCGGAAGTCCCTGCGGATAGACCCCGTCCAGTCCCGACGTCACCGCGAGGTCGCCGTGTTCGACATCGGCATTGGCCGCCATGAACCGCAGGTCGAGCGTGCCCGGGTCCGCTCCGCCAAACGCCACTCCGCGCAGGCCGTTGCGCACGATCTGGATCGGAATCGATTGGTCCTTGTCGGTGAGCAGCGTCACCTCGGCGGTGCTGTTGAACGCCCGAGTGACCTGACCCACCACCCCGATGTCGTCGACAACCGGATGGCCTGCGCGCACGCCATCGTCGGTGCCGACATGGAGCACGATCTTGTGCGAGAAGCGATCGCGGGATTCGTAGAGGACGGTGCCGAGGATTGCACGGTTGCCCGACCGCTCGCGCGCGCTGAGCAGCTTGCGCAGGCGACTGTTTTCCTCGGCCATCTGTTGCGCCTGCAACAGCGCCTGGGCGCCCTCGACCTGCCTGCGCTTCAGTGTTTCATTTTCCCGCTGCAGCGCCGAGATCGACGTGAAGTATTCGCCCACCACACCGACGATGCGGCCGGGCACCAGTAGCGCCTGCTGGACCGGATAGAGCACGACGCCAAGTCCCACGCGCACGGTTTCCAGCACCTTGATGCGGGAGTCAATAATGATCAGCGCGACAGCGAGGAACGAAAAGAACGCCAGCCGCGCGCGAGCCGATACGCCCTGGTTGAATAGCGGCGGTGGGCCGTCCATTACAAAGTCACGCGAAAGTGCAAACCTACCTTCGCGTGCTCAAACAGCAAAAGATCGGTGGCGAAGCCACACGATCTCTTGGATTCCAACGGCAGGAAAGGCACGACGAGGACAGGCCGTCGTGTCGACATCAACCGGTCGCGAAGATGGTGCCGAGCTTGTCCATGCGCTCGAGCGCGATACCGCAGCCGCGCACGACGCAAGTGAGCGGTTCTTCGGCGACGACGACGGGCAAGCCAGTCTCTTCCATCAGCAGTCGGTCAAGATCGCGCAGCAGCGCGCCGCCGCCGGTGAGCATCATCCCGCGGTCGGCGATGTCCGCACCCAGCTCGGGGGGCGTCTGTTCGAGCGCAATCTTCACGCTGGAGACGATCTGGTTGAGCGGATCGGTCAACGCTTCGAGAATTTCGTTGCTGGAGATGGTGAAGCTGCGCGGAATGCCTTCCGACAGGTTGCGCCCCTTGACTTCCATCTCGCGCACTTCGGAGCCAGGAAACGCCGAGCCGATTTCCTTCTTGATGAGTTCGGCCGTCGGCTCACCGATCAGCATGCCGTAATTGCGGCGGATGTAGTTGATGATCGCTTCATCGAACTTGTCGCCGCCGACACGGACCGAACCCTTGTAGACCATGCCGCCCAGCGAGATAACGCCGACCTCCGTGGTGCCGCCGCCGATGTCGACCACCATCGAGCCCGACGCTTCCGATACCGGGAGCCCGGCGCCGATCGCTGCCGCCATGGGCTCCTCGATCAGGAACACTTGCGAAGCACCGGCTGCTTCCGCCGATTCCTTGATCGCGCGGCGCTCGACCTGGGTGGAACCGCACGGCACGCAGATGATGATGCGCGGATTGGGCGCAAACAGGCTCGATGGATGCACCATCTTGATGAACTGCTTGAGCATCTGCTCGGTCACGGTGAAGTCGGCAATCACGCCGTCCTTCATCGGGCGTATCGCCTCGATGTTGCCCGGGACCTTGCCGAGCATCTGCTTGGCTGTCTTGCCGACGGCCTGGATCGTGCGCTTGCCGTTGGGGCCGCCTTCCTG
>Ga0316613_10001503_pt1 | contig 15936 bp, 18 predicted proteins | sample OWC_soil_day10_C_2_FD_207647 | JGI IMG/M metagenome (GOLD analysis project Ga0316613, IMG submission 207647) | Wetland soil microbial communities from Old Woman Creek delta, Ohio, United States - OWC_soil_day10_CT_b | ecosystem: Environmental > Terrestrial > Soil > Wetlands | place: USA: Ohio...
CAGGAATGCCGAGCGTAAACCTGCTGAAGATGGCCCGGGATGGCTTGTTTGCTGGACTGCGAGTAGCCGTCAATCAGGCTAAAAAAGAAAATATACTGGTTAAAAAGGAAGGCCTGCATGTTCTCCAGAATGGGCATTCACTCCCGGTTAATGTTGATATTGTTCCGATCAATGGGCCGTTTTCTAAAGGAGAGTATTTTTTGGTATTGTTTCGGGATGGTGTATCACAGCCTCCTCTGCCTGATAGTACGTCTAACAGTGCTATTGTGGCACCGGAAGTGGTACAACAGGCGAGGGCTGTCGATGAAGTCTTGCGTCTGCAACAGGAGGTCGCCGCCACGAAGGAATACCTGCAGTCGATCATCGACCAGCACGAAGCGGACAACGAAGACCTCAGGTATGCGAACGAAGAAGTACAATCAAGTAACGAAGAATTGCAGAGCATGAATGAAGAAATGGAGACCGCCAAAGAAGAACTCCAGTCGACCAACGAAGAGTTGATGACCCTGAACGAAGAACTGGGAACCCGCAATATGGAATTGAACCATGTCAATAACGATATGATCAATCTACTTCGTAGCATCAGCCTCCCTGTCCTTATACTTAGCAACGATTTGCGCATCAGACGTTTCAACTCGGCTGCTGAATCGGTATTTAACCTGATCGGCACCGATGTCGGACGGCCGATCAGCAATATAAAGCCGAATATTGCTGTTCCCGATTTGGAGCAAGCGAGCCTCCAGGTAATTGACACGCTAAACAGCGCCGAGCAAGAAGTTCAGGATCGATGGGGGCACTGGTATTCTATGCAGATACGTCCTTATCGGACTACAGATAACAAAATTGATGGTGTTATTATCACCTTTGCCGATATTGACGTTATCAAGCAAAGCATTAGAGTTGCCCAGGAGGCTCGGGAGTATGCCGAAGCCATTGTGGAAACCGTAAGGCATCCCATGGTGGTTCTCGACACCGACCTGCGGCTGAAGACAGCGAACAAGGCTTTTTGTCAGACTTTTCGGATGACGCCTGGAGAAGTGAGTGGTCAATCTATTTTTCAAATCCAAAACAGCAAGTGGAATTTGCTGGAGCTGCGCACTCTGCTGACTGCTCTTCTGGAGCAGGATAAGGCGTTCGAAGATTTTGCGGTTTGCGGCGACCTCACTGATAACGGCAAATTAACCATGTTGATTAATGCCCGCCGGATTGTAAAATTGCACGACAATACCAAATTGATTCTGATGGCCTTTGAAATTGTTGCCTCGTAGCTAGGATAAGGGTAAAACCAAATGGATAGGCGAATAGCAGGACAATGCCAGGAGATGCCCAAGAGAACCGGGTGGGAATAATGTACTCGGTCAGGAGGAACTCGGTCAGGAGGAGGCTATATATATGGCCAGATCAGATGCCGAAGGTAAGCGGGGAATCGGTAATCCCGCGAAGCCGCTTCTATCTTTGGATAATGCCGGAACAGACGAAATAGAGCAGCTAAAAGAGAAATTGCAGGCCCAGGAATGGGACTTGGAAATTCAGTGCCAAGCGATGCAAGAGGCTCTTGGGGAGTTGGAAGAATCTCGCAACCGCTATGCTGATTTGTATGATTTTGCGCCGGCGGGTTACGTGACTTTCGACGAAAAGGGTTGTATCAGTGAGATTAATCTTGCTGGCGCGGCTTTATTAGGCTTGGAGCGATCACGCCTGCTCGGCATGCCGATGACTGTTTTTCTTGATAAAGGTAGTTATAAGCTTTTTTTTGATCATCTGCGTTCATGCAGATTGACTGCTAAAAAAGTAATTACCGAAGTGGAAATAATAGCAAAAAGAACTGCGACTATCTATGCGCAGATTATCAGTATGCCGCTGCCGGGCGCAGGTAGCTATGGAGCAAACTATCGGTCAATTATCACCGATATCACGGAACGCAAGCTTATGGAAAAAGAGATGTCCCGCATGGAAAGGTTAAATCTGATTGGGGAAATGTCTGCTGGTATTGCCCACGAGATTAGGAATCCCTTGACGACAGTAAGAGGGTTTCTACAGTCTTTTATGAGGAAGAAGGAATTCGCCCAGTATGATTCGCGGCTTAATTTGATGATCACCGAACTGGACAGAGCAAATTCCATCATTACAGAATATCTTTCGCTGGCCAGAAACAAGCTGCTTGATCAGTCACTGCAGAATCTGAATACAATTGTCCAAAAGCTATTGCCACTATTGGAGTCTGATGCACTGCTTAATGAAAAATGGATTGTTACGAAGTTGTCGGTCGATATTCCTGATTTGCTTCTGGATGCCCAGGAAATGCGTCAACTAATTCTCAATTTCGTCAGGAATGGGCTGGAAGCTATGTTGCCGGGAGGACAATTGACGATTGGCACGTATGCGGAAGCTGAACAGGTGGTCTTATATATTCAAGATCAGGGTATCGGTATTCCACCGGAAATTGAGCAAAAATTAGGTACGCCCTTTGTGACAACGAAAGAAAATGGCACCGGACTGGGGCTGCCGATATGTTTCAGCATAGCCAATCGACATAATGCAAAAATAGAGATTAAGACCGGAGACTCCGGAACCACTTTTATGGTAAAATTTCCGCAGCCGTAACCAACTGTGATATGTTACAATTAAGAGTAAACTGGCAAATAGTTTATTAAACATAGAAAAGGAGTCTTGTTATGCCGATAGCACCTACTCCGCCAACAAAACCCACGCCGCCTATTGCGCCTACGCTTATTCCGACAGGCTCCCATACAGGGTCTGATCTTCCGCCGGCATCTTCAGGTAATTCAACCCCAAATTCGGATAAAACGATGAGTACAGGACTGTCAGGTACAGCCAAGAAACTAGATGAATTAGGAAAGGCTTTTCAGGGAAAGTCAGCACAGACGAAGGATAGCGACAAGTCAGCACCTGCTGCCACAGCGACAAACAAAACAAACAGTATCCAGGCAGCTCCCATCGCAGGCTCTGATTCTCAGGCTGCGGTTTCTGCACAGACTGCTGTTTCTGCGAAACTGCCAGTGGAAAATAGCAAGCCGTCTGGATTGAGCTATCTTCCTTTTATTGGGATAGTGGTAGTTACTGCCGTTATTTTAGTGGGTTTACGCTTATTTAAAAAGAGACCAAAACAACAGCGTACGCTGAGCGACACTGCTAAGAAAACAGCTACAGTAATTAATAAAGAAGGCCTTGATATAGTTGTATCACCACAGACGACAGCACCTAAAGTAGAAAAACACTTTGAAGTGCGAGTGTAGTTTTACGAAAGATGGAGAATTTTGGCTTTAAACCGAAAAACACTTAGTTATGAACAGATAATTAGGTGTTTTTCGGTTTAAGCAGTGCTTTTTTCGGTTATATATTGTAGACAGAGAAAATGTTATATAATATAATTAAAAATATGTTTTAAATGAATTTTTAAATAAGTTTTCTTAAAAGAAAGGATGTGAATATAACGAAAAAACCAATATGTACAGATAAGCCAACCGTTAATAAAATTATTGAAGCGGCTATTCCGTTATTTGCTACCAAAGGGTTAGCTGCTGTTTCCGTAAAAGAGTTGGCTGATGCTGCCGGGGTTAATATTGCGCTAATCTCATACTATTTTGGCGGAAAAGATAATTTGTATGCATTTGTACTAGAAAATCAATTAACGATACTAAGAGATGCTATTGATAGCATCAGTAAAGAGGAAATCTCTGCTACTATGAAACTAAGACGATTTGCGGAGATAATGCTTGTCACTAACAAAAAAACTCCATACTTAGACCGTTTTTTTTACACGGAAATATTCAATCCAACCAAGTATTTTGACATTTTTGTTAAAAATGCTGCCCGTCATACTCATCATTTTTTGCAAGGATGTATTGAAGAAGCGAAAAGGAATGGTGAAATCAGAGCAGATATTAATGCCGACCTGGCGGCCATGTCGCTGTTAAAAATATTGAATTTATCATTTACTGCTCAGGATCTTTGTAAAGAATTGATGCCGAACATAGAAGACATTGGTAAGCAATATATATCACAAGCCATTGAAATATATATACATGGAGTTACACAATGTTCTTGAAAATAGCGAAAAATTGGAGGGAAAAATAACGGTGAATAGAAAAAGTATCCTATGCCTTGCTGTACTATTTCTACTTGTAACAGCAGGCTGTAGCAAACAACAAGCGACCGGTCAACCGAAGGAAGTGGTAGTCAAGGCTATGCAGGTTATGCAGCAGGATACGCCTGTTACATATGAGTTTGTTGGTGAAATTGTAGCAAAAGATGAAGTCCAAATCAAAGCGCAGGTTACTGGCAATATTTCCCGCAAACTATTCAATGGCGGTGACACGGTTCAAGCCGGGCAACCGTTGTATGAAATTGATCGGCGCAAATATGTAGCGTCAGTAGCTGATTCGCAGGCTCAGGTCGCACAAGCGCAGGCTTCGCTAAGCAACATCCAACGCGATGTTGTGCGGTATCAGAATTTAGCTGATCAAGGCGGCATTGCTGTTCAAACTTTGGATACGTCCAAGTCACAGGCCGAACAGGCTGCAGCGCAGGTAAGCGCATATCAGGCCAAATTAGATCAGGCCCAGAATGATTTGTCAGATACGGTAGTTGTATCGCCGGTAAATGGCCGGATTGGTGTAGGCGAGTTAAGTGTCGGCGGCTATGTTCAGGCTGGCAGTACAGTGATGGCAACTGTTTCCACAGTAGACCCTGTGCAAGTTCGTTTCAGTATGAGTGAAAATGAATATTTAAAATTCGCCCAAATGGGCAATTCGCCTGATGCCTGGGGACAAAACCTTAAGCTGGTTCTCAGCAATGGGAGTGAATACCCGATTACTGGACGTCTGGAGCAGGTTGACCGGGGAATGGCCAATCAAACAGGTACGCTGGCGATGAAAGCTTCTTTCGGCAACCCGCAGCAATTGCTGGTACCGGGTATGTTTGCTAGGATTGTGGCAATCGGCGAAACTAGGCAGGGGGCATTGCTTATTCCCCAACGTGCTGTTCAGGAATTGCTTGGCAAAAATTTTGTTACTGTTGCGGGTGCTAATAATGAAGCAGTGACTAAACCAGTAAAATTAGGACCTAAAATTGGCAACTTGCAAATTATCGAAGAAGGCCTTACAGTTGAGGATGTTGTTGTTGTGGAAGGGTTTGCAAAAACCCAGCCGGGAACACCGCTCAAAATTACCATGATCGGCCTTAACGACCTGACTATTCCAGGCGCGAAGTAGGGGGGGGCGGGTTCATGGCAAAGTTTTTTATTAATCGACCAATCTTCGCAATCGTCATATCCATACTTATTGTGTTGGCAGGTGGTATTGCTGCGTTTTTCCTGCCAATTGCCCAATATCCGCAGATTACACCGCCACAGGTCAGCGTTGGTACTACATATACTGGTGCTAACTCTGATGTAGTAGAAAAGACAGTAGCGCAAGTCATCGAACAACAGGTTAATGGTGTAGAAGGTGCGGTATCTATGACCTCAATCAGTGCCGATACCGGCCGTTATTCACTTAATGTTCAATTTGAACTGGGACAAAATCCCGACATGGTGACGATGTATACCCAAAACAGAGTGGCGCAGGCTAATGCCGGTTTGCCTCAGGATGTGCAGCTTACCGGGGTAACAACCCGCAAGGTTTCACCTGACACGGCTTTGTATTTTTCTCTTGTTTCACCAAATGCCAGCTATGACGGTGTGTTTCTTAAGAATTACGGTAGTATCAATATTATCGACGACATTCGCCGGGTTAAGGGTGTAGGTGATGTTAGCGAATATGGTTCTGACTTTAGTATGCGTATTTGGCTCAAACCGGATAAACTGGCACAGATGGGAATTACTGCTGCCGACATTGTTAGTGCTATAAAGGAACAAAATGTGCAAGCGCCAGCTGGTACTATTGGCCAGCTCCCGTCGGTAGCAAAGCAAGAATTCCAATATACGGCCAGTGTCCAGGGACGTTTGATTACCGAAGAGGATTTTAGAAAAGTTATCGTTCGTTCGCAGCCAGATGGGTCCGCTATTCATTTAGGTGATGTAGCCACAGTTGAATTAAGTGCCAAAGATAATACTTTTAAGAGTAACTTTGATGGCGCGGAAGCGGTTGTTTTTGCAGTCCAATTAACAACTGAAGCCAATGCGCTGGAAACAATTACTGGTGTACGGCAAGTTATTGAGAATGCATCCAAGCGTTTTCCACCAGACATGGAATACCGTATTCTTAACGATACTACCAAATATATCCGGGAGTCCTTGGAGAAGGTATTTCATACTTTTGTAGAAGCCCTTGCGCTAGTACTTGTTATTGTGTATCTATTTCTGCAAAATTGGCGAGCCACTTTGATTCCTATGCTGGCGGTGCCGGTTTCCTTGGTTGGAACTTTCGGAGCTTTTGTGGTGTTGGGATTTTCCATTAATACCCTGACCTTGTTTGCCATGGTATTGGCCATTGGTTTGGTAGTAGATGATGCCATTGTCGTTGTTGAGGCGGTTGAGCATCATATGCGCTATTCGGGCCTCAATCCCAAGGAAGCGACAATTCGGGCGATGGAAGAGGTGTCCGGTCCGGTTATTGCGATTGCTTTCGTGCTTGCGTCTGTTTTTATACCAGTTGCGTTTTTTGGCGGGACAACTGGTATTCTGTATAAACAGTTTGCGCTGACAATTGCTGTTTCCATGATGTTGTCAGCTATTGTGGCCCTGTCACTGACACCGGCATTATGCAGTCTGTTGCTGCAGCCGTATACTGGTGAAGAACGTACTGGATTGATGGCGAGATTTTTTAGTCGTTTCAACACTTGGTTTGAGCGAATTACGGAAAAATATTCCAATGGTGTTCGCCAGTCTATCCGCCGGGCCCGGCTTTGGGGTATTGGATTAGTAGTAATTGTTATATTGTGTGTGGGAATGCTCAAGATCATTCCTTCCACGTTTGTCCCTACTGAAGATCAGGGTTTTATGTTATCTGTTGTTAGTCTGCCGGAAGCCGCTAACATGAACCGCACCAAGGCTGTTGCCAAACAGGTCGGCGAAATATTTCATTCGCTGCCGGGAGTAGAAATGACTGGAGCAGTATCCGGTTATGATATATTGGCCGGTGGGCAAAAGCCAAATGGCGCGATGGTTATTGTTGGCTTGCAACCATGGGCAGAGCGTACAACACCTAATACGCAATTGAAAGCTATTATTGGGCAAGCTATGGCTAAGGTAAGCAATATACCGGAAGCTACTGTTTTCGCCTTTACTCCACCTGCTTTGCCAGGTATTGGTACTGTTGGCGGCTTAACCTTTATTATTCAGGATAGAGGTGCCGCATCTATGGCGGAAATGAATGATGTCTCCCAACAGTTCATCGCAGCTGCTCGGAAGCGCCCGGAAATCAGTATGGCTCAATCAAGTTTTCGGGCTGATACGCCTTCATTCCGTTACGAAGTCGACAGGGAAAAAGCGAAAATGTTAGGTGTTCCTGTTCAAGATGTATTTACGGCACTGCAAACCTTCCTCGGTGGTGTTCAGGTAAATGACTTTAACCGATTTGGCCGTACTTATAAGGTTATGTTACAGGCACAGCCGGAATTCCGTGTCGATGTGGATGCAACCCGCTTCTTCTATGTGCGGAGCTCTGCTGGTACTATGGTGCCGCTTAACACATTGGTTAAGCCAGTATCAACCAGCGGCCAGACATTGGTTAAACGGTATAATGGTTACCAGGCCATGCAAATTAACGCCACCGCGGCTACCGGTTATAGTTCCGGTCAGGCAATGAAGGCACTGGAAGAAGTAGCCGCCGAGGTATTACCACAAACCTTTACCTACGAATGGGCCGATTCGAGTCGGGAAGAAAAGCTTTCCAGCGGGCATACACCGATTATCTTTGGTTTTGCGCTATTGTTTGCGTTCTTGTGTTTAGCTGCTTTGTATGAAAGCTGGAATATCCCCTTTGCTGTACTCTTATCTGTTCCCACAGGCATCTTAGGTGCTGCTCTTTCCATTTATGCTCGGGGATTCGAAAATAGTATTTATATGCAAATCGGTTTGGTTATGCTTATTGGTCTTGCAGCCAAAAACGCGATCTTGATCGTGGAATATGCAAAAGTTAGGACAGACAAAGGTATGGAACCGGTGCAAGCAGCAGTGGAAGCTGCCAAGCTTAGGTTACGGCCGATTTTGATGACATCGCTGGCTTTCATTTTAGGCTGTATTCCATTAGCGGTATCAACAGGTGCCGGTTCTGCCGCACGTTCAGCCCTGGGAACAACGGTCGTCGGTGGCATGCTGTTAGCTACTAGCTTCAGTATCTTTTTGGTTCCTGTATTGTTTGTCGTTATTGAATATGGGACTGCAAAAATGAAGGCTTTTAAAATGAGCCGTACCAATTGATAGTATTGCAAAATAAAAAAGCCGCACAGAAAATTAATCTGTGCGGCTTTTTTGTTGAATAAAAAGAGGGTAAATCCTTAACAAAAAATAAATATTTTACTAGTAAAATGAATAAAGAATTGAAGGTGGCGTTAAATGAGCTAATAGGAGGGTCTTCCTGTGGAGATAAAATCCAGGCAAGTTGAACTTGCACAGTCAGTCCCGGCCATTATCGGAATCCTGGCAACTAAACGGCAGTCATTAGTGGAGCGGGCCGGAATGGAAGCGGCCGCAATGATAGCAAAAGCTGGCTTAACGATACGTGAGCAGCAGGCTGCTCTGGCTGTAACCGATTTGTATTTGCAGTTTTGTCAAGAAGATGCAAATAATCAAAAGTGGAGCGAGCTTATGGAGGCTGCTATTCAAAGGGACGATGTAAGTTAAATTAATAGCATATTTTCAGGTTTGGTTTTGATATGAAATAAGAGCTACCAGAGACAGTTATATAAAGACTGTTACTGGTAGTTTTTGTTTAAATAGCAAAATAGGACCTTTGTCCCTGGAAGTGTTTTACATAATATGTTATTCTTAAAGTAAGGAACTAAAGCATAAGGGGGAGGCTGTGACAAATGCTTGATTATTTGTTTACGTTTTGTGCCTTTGGCGTTTTGATTCTGTGCTTTAGCGGTATCATTAGGGTTTTATTTGATAATATATTTAGAAGTGACAAATGGTGAGGTTTACAATCACGAATAGTAGGGGCGGTTCTGATTGAAATGATAGCTATCATTTTAATCAGAACCGCCCCTTTGTGATATGGATGATATGGGATTCTAATACCTATGATCTTTGGGGCTTATTTGGCTAAATACAACCCAGCCACGATGGTTTTTGTGTTCTACCTGCCAGAATAGGCCATCGTCAGATTTGCTATAAACCCGGACTATATCGCCTAATTTTAGGGTTTCGATAACTGGCGCTGAGGGGGTTGGCTCAGCAAATATTTTGACTTGGTCGACATTGGTTACTGCTGAGAAGATCGCTTGTACAGGTAAAACCATGCAAGTAACCAGCATAAGCAGTAGCAGTAGTTTTGGGAAAAAGGGCATTTTTCTCAAGGTAATTCCTCCAGTCAGGTAAGTCTGATAAAAATAGAATTCACCAAGATGAAACGTAAATCCTATGTGTTAGCCCTGAGTTTGTAGACAATTTTATTTAGGACTGAGGATTATCTACAAAAGCGTGTAGGGATTTGGCGATTGGTTGCGAATAAATAAGTAGTATAATGTGTTGCTGAGAAACTCACAGAGTGAAAAAAGGGAGAGAAGCCCAATGATGGATATGATAGAGGATTATAAGTACTTGTTTGTCTTGCATTTGGAGGATATCAGCAAGCGTTACGGGTTACTTTATTATGATGTTCTTAGAGGTAAGATGCCAGCCGAGGTTCAGGAAGTATATGCGGAAGGCTTAGCTCGGGTGTTTGAGTATATGAATCTGCGCCATGGTTTAGAAATGGAAGAGGTTATGGCCGTTCATGAGACGATAATAGAAACCGTGCTAGTCGAATTTGTTATTGCGGCATTGCATAACGCTACAGTAGACAATCCACAAGTGCTGCATTGATGTAAATGAAATAGCTGTACCGTGTAGGTAGGGGGGAGTAAATGCAAATAAATATGGTTTATATGACGCGGGTGGCAATCTTGGCAAGTGCAGCTACAATTTTGATGCTGCTGGAGCTGCCAATTATTTTTATGCCGCCTTTTTTGAAACTCGATTTTAGCGATATACCGGCTATTATTGGTGCCTTTGCGCTGGGGCCATTGGCAGGGTGTTTGATTGTGATGCTGAAAAACATCCTGCATGTAAGTAGTACGCAAACGGCGGGTATTGGAGAGATGGCCAATTTTTTTGTTGGGACAGGGTTTGTTGTGCCTGCGGCTGTTATTTATCGCAAAATAAAAAATCGTACAGGGGCGGTTCTGGCTCTAACAGCCGGAACAATTTCTATGACGCTGGTGGCGGCGGCAGTAAATTATTGGGTTTTAATTCCACTATATCAATCAGCATTACATCTTCCCCTTGAGGCTATTATTACTATGGGGAAGGTAGCGAACCCATTAATTGTTGATCTTAAGACTTTTATTGTTTTTGCTATTGTGCCATTTAATTTAGTCAAGGGTATTATTATTTCGCTAATTACCCTGTTGGTCTACAAAAAGCTTTCCCCAATTTTGCATTAACATAAGGAGGATAGGATGACTGAAAAAAAGACACCTAGAGTAAAGACTGGAATTTATCGTCATTATAAAGGAAAGCTGTATCATGTTGTCGGTGAGGCTATTCATAGTGAAACTGAGGAGACGTTGATTGTCTACCGGGCATTGTATGGAGAATACCGGTTATGGGTACGTCCGAAATCTATGTTTTTTGAAAATATTGTACTAGATGGCAAGGCGGTGCCACGCTTTGCCTTGGAAGTAAAAGTTGACAATTGAGTGCAAGAATAATGGTAAAAGGCCGCCAAATTGGCGGCCTTTTGCTATCCAGATGGAAAGTATAACTTTCCCTGGATTGAACTACTAAGGCTTCTGACAGCGTCCTGACGGACTTGGCACAAGCCAAGTCTTTTCTTATACGCTTTTGTCAGGCAGGGTGACATTGCCGGTGATCGCCAGTACTTGGCGAACGATGATTTCCAGTGAACCGGTGCTTTTTACTACATAATTGGCTGTTTGCCATTGGTCGAACTCACCGGTACTTTTGGCATATTCAATACGACGATTGATAAGCGCGTCAGTATCACCGCGGTCCAGCATGCGGGTTATGATAGTATCGTAGTCTGCCATAAGAAATACGGATTCAAGGCGATTGGCCAGCAACTTTTTTAGCTGGGAAAGCCCTTGCATTTCAACGGCTACTAAGCTTACTGGGTAAAGTTTGACTTTGTCTAATACCTCTGCTTTACTCAGTCCGTAGAAATTTCCCGAGTATTCTACCCGCTCAATAAGCTCGGTTTTTTGAAAATCATCTTTACTAACAAAATAATAGTGAACCCCATGCTCTTCACCGGGTCTGGGTTTACGGGTAGTATGGCTGACCATTTCGGGGATGGCATATTGGGCAAGCTCGTGTAAGATACTGCTTTTGCCAGCGGCTGGGGGACCAATAAGTGCATAGACCTTGTTCATAAAAGACCTCCTTGTCGGTGTTGATACTAATATATCGTACAATAAAGGCGCTGAGTTTACTCCCAGAGGAAAAACAAAGTCCCCCCCCAAAAAAAAAATTAGATTTTTGCAAAAACTAGCAGGAATAGTAAGAAAAATAGCTAATATATTCAATATCATCGATGTAAACCGGTTTCCTAAACCGGTTTACCAAAGAGGGGAAGGAATAAAATGATACCAAAATTAAATGTACTGCAAAAAATTATGGATGCTGGTGTTGTTGCTGTTGTTCGTGCAGAAAGCTCTGAACAAGCTGTAAAGATTGCTGATGCCTGTATTAAAGGCGGAGTAGCGGCAATTGAGATTACATTTACCGTACCTGGTGCTGCCGATGTAATTAAAGATCTGGCCTCAACTTATAAAAATGGTGAGCTTATTATTGGTGCAGGAACTGTGCTTGACTCTGAAACTGCCCGGATTGCTATTTTAGCAAGGGCGCAATATATCGTTAGCCCTTCATTCAATGCTGAAACAGTAAAACTTTGTAATCGCTATCAAATACCTATCATGGCTGGCTGTATGACTATTAAAGAAGTAGTTGACGCCATGGAAGCCGGTACAGACATTATTAAATTGTTCCCTGGCGAAGCACTGGGCGCTTCGTTCGTAAAAGCCCTGAAAGGACCTCTGCCTCAAGCACCAGTTATGCCGACTGGCGGTGTAAGCCTTGATAATGTACAAGACTGGATTAAAGCAGGTTGTGTAGCTGTAGGCGTAGGTGGTAATCTGACAGGTGGTGCTAAAAAAGGCGACTATGAGTCAATCACTGCAATTGGTAAACAATTTATTGAAAAAGTACGCCAGGCTCGAGGTAAATAGTAATAAAAAGAGAGAGGTGTAAGTGTGAAAAAAGTAGTATGTTTTGGCGAAATCATGCTCCGGTTAGCTCCGGTTGGCTACCAGCGTTTTGAACAAACCCCTAGTTTTGAGGCTGTTTATGGTGGTGGAGAAGCCAATGTAAGTGTATCTTTGGCAAACTATGGAGAAGAAGCTATATTTGTAACTAAGGTTCCTGAGAATCAAATTGGACAGGCTGCTGTGAATGAAATGCGCCGCTATGGCGTTGACACTCGTTACATGATCAGAGGCGGCGAGCGTCTGGGGATTTACTTCTGCGAAAAAGGAGCTTCTCAGCGTCCCTCCAAGGTAGTCTATGACCGCGCCCATTCCTCAATTTCCGGCGCTAAGCAAGAGGATTTCGACTGGAAAACAATTTTTGCAGGTGCTGAATGGTTCCATTTCACTGGTATTACGCCGGCACTAGGCGACAACGTGGCCGAGTGTGTACTGGAAGCTTGTAAAGCTGCTAAAGAAGCAGGTTTGACAATTAGCTGCGACCTTAACTTCCGCAAAAACCTGTGGACTAGTGAAAAAGCCGGTAAAGTTATGGCTCAATTTATGCCTTATGTGAATGTATGTATTGCCAATGAGGAAGATGCGGAAAAGGTATTTGGCATTAAGGCCGATAATACCGATATTACTGGCGGTAAGCTTAGTCATGAGGGTTACAAAGATGTTGCTAAAAAGCTGAAAGAACGCTTTGGCTTTAAGGCTGTAGCTATTACCCTACGTGGCAGCATCTCGGCCTCTGATAACAACTGGGCTGCAATGCTCTACAAGGATGATGAATTTTATTTTTCAAGAAACTATACCATTCACATTATTGACCGCGTGGGTGGTGGCGACTCCTTTGGCGGCGGTTTAATCTACGCCCTGCTAAACAACTATTCGAATGCAGACGCTCTTGAGTTTGCAGTGGCCGCCTCTTGTCTCAAGCATACTATTGAAGGCGACCATAATCATGTAACTGTCAGCGAAGTAAAAGCGCTGGCAGGTGGTGATGCTTCAGGACGCGTGCAACGGTAACAAATTATGTCTGTCACAATAGCTGAGGTTGCCAGGATAGCGGGCGTTTCCAAAAGCACCGTATCCAGATATCTAAATGGTTTGTATGACCATATGGGAGCAGATACGAAAGAGCGTATTGCTCAAGTTATTGCCGAACTGGACTACAGGCCAAATGCATTGGCTCGCAGCCTCAAGCAAAAACGAACCCATACAGTCGGCGCTATTGTCGCTAATATCTTAAATCCCTTTTCTACCAGTATTATTAGAGGTATTGAAGATACCCTGCAAGAAGCTGGCTTTAATCTCATTTTGTGCAATGCCGATGATGATCCTGCCAAAGAGCGCGACTATGTCAATATGCTGGTAGATAAGCAGATTGACGGATTGATTATTAATACTACTGGCTGCAATAATGAACTTATTGCACAGGTTAACCGAACGATTCCGATTGTGCTTATTGACCGAAAAGCACCTGATATTGATATTGATACTGTGACGGTGGATAGTGCCAAGGGGGTGCGCCAAGCTGTTGATCATATGGTAGCACTAGGACATGCTGGTATTGCTATGCTTACCTTGCCCTATGACCATGTTAGTCCCCGTTTGGAAAGGGTACAAGCATATCAAACTGCTTTGGGGGCGCATGGGATTCCCTTTAGGGAAGATTGGCTGGTACAGACAAGTAGTGAAGAAGAGGCAATCTTGTTCAAATTGCAGACTTTGCTTGGCGGTGGGGCGATTGTAGATAAACCCACAAGTATTTTTTGTGCTAATAATATGATTACCATGTCAGTGGTAAAAGCAATCAAGCAGATGGGTTTAACGATTCCTGATGAGATTGCTGTGCTAGGCTTTGACGACTGGGAATGGGCTCAGTTAATCGATCCACCGGTAACGGTTGTCGCGCAGCCTGTGTATGATATGGGAAATAAGGCTGCAGTTCTGCTGATAAAACGCATGAAGGGCGGCCGTTCTCCCAAGAAACCAATTACAATTCTCTTTGAACCACAACTTTTAAAACGAAAGTCATGTGGTGAATAGTTAAATAAATTTCCCCCTTTTTGGAGTAGATAGAAGCCATCCCTCTGGCTCTCTATCTACTTTTATATATAACACAACATTCGCCAGCAAAAAGTTTTTAACACGTTACATATATTTTGAGTCTATTTTTTGATGAGCATCATATACTGTTTATTGTGGTACTAATTTAGGAGGTGGCAGGATGCTGGTGCATATTCAGTGTGGGGTCGTAATGGAAGTGGATCAAGAGGGCAATTATATTTGCCCGAAATGCGGTAAAACCATTAAACCCCGTATATCCCGTAAGTAGACGAGGGCTTGTTGACTGTCCTGGGGATTTTTGCTACACTGATATAATGCATAGACTAGAGAAATAAAGGGTGACAATAGATGCTGCATGAATTTTCCCGGACAGAATTATTAATCGGCACAGAAGGCCTGAGCAAATTAGCGAAAAGCAAGGTGGCTGTTTTTGGTATCGGCGGGGTTGGGACATATGTTGTGGAAGGCCTGGTGCGCTCAGGTGTAGGTAAGTTTGTGCTGGTGGATGATGATTGTATTTGCCTGACTAATATTAACCGGCAACTGCATGCTACTAGAAAAACGATTGGGAAGCCTAAGGTTGAGGTTATGAGGGAACGTATTCTCGAGATAAATCCCAAGGCAGAAGTCACTATTTTTCAGGAATTTTATTTGCCAGATACGGCAGACAAACTGCTTGCTGACGATTATACGTATATCGTAGATGCCATTGATACCGTTACCGGTAAGCTTGATCTTGTTGTCAGGGCCAAAGCTAAAAATATTCCGGTGATCTCCTCCATGGGGGCAGGCAATAAATTGGACCCAACGCAGTTTGAGGTGACTGATATTTTCCGTACGTCCGTTTGTCCGTTGGCAAAGGTAATGCGTCAGGAGCTAAGAAAGCGGGGCATCACTTCGCTTAAGGTGGTCTATTCAAAAGAGGCACCGCTTACCCCGGTGGAGACGGAGAATTCTAGTTGCAGCGAAGGCTGCATTTGTCCGCCGGGAACAACGCGCAAATGTACATCGCGCCACCAAATTCCCGGCAGTATTGCTTTTGTACCGTCTGTGGTTGGCCTCATTATTGCGGGGGAAGTAGTTAAAGACATTGTTTTTGATAGAGTGTAAAAGAAGCTTAATGGACAGGAGAGTCCATTAAGCTTCTTTTATTTGTTGGCACGTTTTTTAGTGTATACTTCCCAAGCACTCATAACCTTTTGCCGGGAATACTCCAGGCGTTTGGCAGTTACTTTACTGTTATTTCTTTCGCTCTCAGCCGAAAGATCATATAGGGTATTGTTGAGAGAAGATACTAAGGCTGCCAGCAGTTCATGTACGTCGTCGTTAGAAGTTTCCATAAAGTAAGTCTCCCTTCGGGGATTTGCAATCTACCGATTGTGGGTAGATAGTAGTTTATTAAAAGTATAGCCGGATATTTATGCAAATGCA
>Ga0316613_10001505_pt1 | contig 15928 bp, 15 predicted proteins | sample OWC_soil_day10_C_2_FD_207647 | JGI IMG/M metagenome (GOLD analysis project Ga0316613, IMG submission 207647) | Wetland soil microbial communities from Old Woman Creek delta, Ohio, United States - OWC_soil_day10_CT_b | ecosystem: Environmental > Terrestrial > Soil > Wetlands | place: USA: Ohio...
TGGCAGAATCTTTGAATACCAAAGTAGTCATTCCTTTCCACCATGATATATGGTCTAACTTCCAAGCAGACCCTGCAGAGATTAATGTTCTGTTTGAAATGAAAAAGGACAGACTACAATATAAGTTTAAACCTTTTATTTGGCAGGTCGGTGGTAAATTTGTTTTCCCGGCCGACAAAGACAAACGTGAATATCATTATCCTCGTGGCTTTGATGATTGCTTTAATGATGATATAGACCTGCCTTTCCCTTCTTTTCTTTAAATCTAATAATCTCTTATTCTTTGTAAAAAAGCAGGCTATTTCTTGTAACTAAGAAATAGCCTGCTTTTCTATAAAGAGCTTCAATAAAACAGAAGCACCATCCCTATCGTCTTTTGAGACTATTTATGCCTCAGGAATTGTTTTTGTCCACCGTTTCATAGAATTGATTGACTTAACACCTACTGGTTCACCGCTTTATTCTGCCGCCACAGGAAACATTTTTTTAGTCCTCTCATATAATGTAGGACTAAAGCAGCCACTGGCACTATGACAAGTTATTGTAATCAATTGTTGTACCTATACCAAAATGAACAAAGATTTCTGGATATCCTGTTATCGGCATCCAATAACCAATAATTTCTCTTTCACCAGATTTGTTTTTTGAGTACGTAGTCTGCTGCGTGGCTAGTGCCTTATTAGCCAGACAGCCTTTATGCTGCTCGGGAGAGCCTTTTTCTGAACATTTACCACCTGCATCGCCACCAGTATTGCGACAAGCCTTATTCACCGCCAGTATCTCTCTGCTTTTATGCACCAGCATGACTGGTTCAGGAAAGTTTCCCCACATAAGATCAAAAGCCTCAACTACTTTAGAATCAACCATTTAATAATCCTCCTTTTTTTGCTACTACTCTTATTGACGCAAGCATCTTAAATTTATTGCATAAAAATCATTTATTTTTATGCTAGCCACTCATCTTTAGAAATAACCGCCTTACAACATTCTACACTCCAACAGGTGCAGACAAGCCAGCTTAATAGTCCGTAACCATGAGACGGATAATTTGAAATAGATCTTATTTCATCTTGTGCTTGCGCATTATATCCACAGAAAATTTCGTCAGCCATCTGGCAAGTAGCCCCATAACAATATAGATGAAGAATGAGTAGGGGTGCATCCATTTAATAAGCACGTAAAATCCTAACTTCACAATAATTGGTTCGACCACAAAGGAAAAAACAGCGGAAAGTGCAACTAACGCCCAGAAGAAACTCTTCCAGGTGAGAAAGTATTGATATAGCAGCATAAAGGTAATTGGCATCACCGTATAGTCTACTGAAGAAAGCCGGGGAAACACAGGGATGATATCCACCGGATAATGCCAAAAGGATAGCACAAAGCCAAGCTCATCCAGAGTGATTGAATATACCATGATAAGCATTCCGAATAAAGCCAACTCAAGGAGTTTGTTCTTGTCTACTAATTTACCCCAAATAAACCACGGGACGAACATCAACGCAACAAGAACCCACCAGCGCCAAGAGCCGACACCCTCCCCCAGCCAATTCTCAATTCGCGCTTGGCTTAATAGCCGTACCATTTCTGCAAGTTGTTCGACAGACGGGTAGTTTTCCATAATGGTGCCCCCTCTATAGCTTTCTGCCGATACCGATTGCCAAGTGATTAAACAATACAGTTTCCACTATTTTAGCCTCATCAGGTTTACAATTAATGATCAGAACCACTTCGGTATTGTTAGCGGAAGCTCTCCTTATCAGACTGTCTTTGTAGAGCAGATACTTGATGACCAGCCCTAGCGCTAAACCGCCCACAAAGGACAACAACCCCCAAATGATGGGTCCCCACTTCCACATAAAGCCCCATGCAACACCCAGCGTCATAAAAATGGTTGCAATGATGGCAGGCAAATCAAACATACTCTGTCCATCAGCCCGATGGAGGGTGTCAAAGAGAGCACGTTCCTTAACCATCTTATGTAATGGAATGGCACATATCTGTTTTTTCTCAATGCCCTTTTGCTCCAAATCAGTAATAGCAAGCTCTAGGAAATTGGAATGTTCAAAAGTTGCTACGACATGCATAAAAAATCCTCCTATGCTGGCATTTTAAAGTCAGGGGCCTGGTACTCCATGGTCAAATAATCAGCCTGTTCACGATCGAATAGCCGATTGTACTCAATGACGTTGACATAAACATCATATACGGCAAATCCCATCAGGGATGGCATATAAAGAATCCATTCGAGGTCCAGGACCGCCGTAGCCTGGTCGAATAACCCCAGAACAGTGTACTGAGCCGCCTGCAGCAGATGGGAGTTGTAAGCCATAACCATCCACCAAATCAACAGGAAAAAGCCAGTGGGTATTCGGTGGGTGTAAAGATGTCCGAGGCCTGGTGTAACTGTGGTCCACAATACAGAAACCCAGGGACATCGTTTATCCAAAATATTAATTTCAAAAAAAGACATATAGGCGGCATCAATCGGAGAATGATTGTGGTCAGCCAAAATAGAGAGTTTGTTCAGATCAACCGATAATCGGTAACTTGACCATACGGCAAAAACCCAGACCGGAGCATAGGACAGTATCCAGCGATTATTCACAATTTCTTTTGCCATTTCGTAGCGCCCAGTAAAACTGTAAATTATGGCAGTATTAAGGTTTGATTGGGTATTGACCAGCATCTCCCAAGTAAACAGCAAAAAGCCTAGCACGTAATTGCCCAGACTTATATGACCAAAACCAGGGAAGGCACATGACCACCAGGCGATTACATACGGATTTCGTAAATGCAAGAAATTAGTGCCTATCGAAGATGCTGCGGCTTTTGGTCGCCTTTGCTTTGGGGACTGGGGGTAACCTGTCCTCATTTTTTAGCAGCTCCTTTTTCGGAAAGTAAATCTTTGAATGCCACAGGACTACTAGCGACTTCTGGATTCGAAATGATTACCAATACAAATGTAGTATGGCATAGGAAAACAGAATAAGAAATTTTTTTAAGCAATAATGTATTTACATCTTTTCCCAGAAAGGCAAATTAAATTCTCGATATTGCACAAATAAATTTATCAAACTAAATGATAGCTTTTCAAAGACATAGAATTGTGAAAAGAAAACCCACCATGAATATACATTTTCTGGGTTTTTATTTAGAGATAAAGGTCACCGAATTCCTTTTAGAATTATTAAATAGACTGGACTAATCTATGTAATACTCCTTGTAAATCTATCTTAACAGCTAGAAAGGGTAAATATTATTATAAGCGGAGGTTATGTACCAAGTTGCAGCGTTAATTGATCCTTTCCCCAATACAAACAATCTTACCTAACGCAAAAACCGCCCCTACCTTCAAGCATTTTGAGGTATAGGGGCGGTTTATCATTTTACTATTCTACCATTGTCCCATTAATCTACGGAGTACAAAACAATAATAAGATTGTTGAAGGCCATATGGCTAACGGGTAGTACATGAAGATTTGGCATAATTATCCCTTGCGCGTTCGCAAACAGTGTTCCCATTATTTTTAAGTCAACAAGTATCGCCTATTGTTGGACATTATGAGTCAGCAGCAACAGTGTGTTTTTTAGTAACCCCGAATCATTCTGATACATGAAAAAGAAAGTAATTATTATAACAATACCTAGCAAATTTAAATGTTCCCTGTTTAAGATAACATTCTGCCAACTAAATTTAACTTTATCTTCTTTAAACAATTTGGTCAAATTAGGAATAAATAACGGAGTCGTTCCTTGATAAATATTATATTTGACACCAAATTCATTGAGTAAATACCGTTCTTCCAATTGCATCTTTTTATAATAGACGCCTAAAAAAATAGGAATATACAAAACAACTAACTGCCAGACATTTACAAAAAGAGCAAAACCCAGTCCCGCGATAAAATTCCCCAAATACAAGGGGTGGCGTAAAAGCTTATATGGCCCTGCCATAGTTACCTCTCGATTTTTATGAATATACCCCGTAGCCCAAATCCTGATGAAAATACCGATAGCCATTACTGATAAAGCGTAATAGTTGAAATTTCCTTGAGAAAAAACTAGAAACATTACCCCTAAAATCCTTCCGACCCAAATACGGAATTTGTTATAATTCAATGAACACACCTACTTTCAAAAATACTACTTTGTAATTGAATAACCTTGACCTTAATTAATTGCCTTTCTTTATCAGCATAATTACTCAATCTGAAAATCCTCTGAAAGAAAGGCTCAATTCGATAGCACTGCAAAAGCACTCTCGAATTGAGCCTAATCTCTATATAACGTGTTGATTTTTTTCATTTTCTTCTTAATATTTTATGGAACTTTATTTGAAGATGAAAATCACTGAATCTTCATCGAATTCATAAGTATGTTTTTTAGAAATTCAGTCAAGAAACTCATTTGATTTTGGAATGGAATGATGCTGCTTCTGAATTGATTAGTTAATTCGGACTGTAATACAATTAATCTATAAAATCTAAGGAGGTATTCTGGAATGCATACTATATCAAATCTGCAAGTAAACGACTTACGTAGTGCCCTTGAATTATTGAAGAAAACACCCGGACAGTACCTGGAAACAAATGATCCAGTTGATCCTCATGCTGAACTAGCCGGTGTCTATCGTTACGTTGGTGCTGGCGGAACAGTAGAGCGGCCAACGCGGGTTGGACCGGCGATGATTTTTAATAGTATTAAAGGGCATCCTGACGCCAAAGTGGTAATCGGCATTTTGGCCAGCCGAGAGCGGGTTGCTCTTATGCTGGGTGCGCAATCACACCGGCTTGGTTTTTTACTACAGGAAGCGGTAGGAAAAGCAATCGCACCAGTTGTTATTCCACAGCAGGATGCGTTGTGCCAAGAGATCAAGCACTTTGCCACCGATGCGGATTTTGATCTTCGCACATTAGTTCCTGCGCCGACAAATACGCCTGAAGACGCTGGCCCGTACATTACGTTTGGCCTGTGTTACGCTTCGGATCCGGAAACCCACGAATCGGACGTAACGATTCATCGCTTGTGTATACAAAACAAAGATACATTGACAATGTGGATTACGCCGGGTGCACGCCATATTGGTTCTTTTTTTGAAAAAGCGGAAAAGAATGGACAACCTCTTCCCATTTCCATTAGTATCGGCGTAGATCCAGCTATTGCAGTGGCAGCTGGCTTTGAGCCGCCGACAACACCGATAGGCTTTAACGAATTGAGCATCGCGGGCGCGCTCCGTAATAAGGCAGTTGAACTCGTTTCTTGTCTGACAATCAACGAAAAAGCCATTGCCAATGCGGAATATGTCCTTGAAGGCGAATTATTGCCTAATACGAGAATGCGCGAAGATCAAAATACAAATACCGGCAAGGCTATGCCTGAGTTTCCAGGATATACGGGACCGGCAGCGCAGTCCATTCATGTGATAAAGATAAAAGCGGTAACGCATCGCAAAAATCCAATCATGCAGACCTGCATCGGACCAAGTGAAGAGCATGTCAGCATGGCTGGCATCCCGACAGAGGCCAGCATCCTTGGCATGGTAGAAAGAGCAATGCCAGGACGGTTGCTTAATGTCTACGCCCATTCTGCTGGTGGCGGCAAGTACATGGCAGTACTACAGTTCAAGAAAAGTGTGCCCAGCGATGAAGGACGGCAACGGCAAGCAGCATTGTTGGCATTCTCGGCTTTTTCCGAATTAAAGCATGTTTTTTTAGTAGATGAAGATGTTGATCCTTTTGATAGCAATGATGTGTTGTGGGCTTTAAATACACGTTATCAAGGCGATATTGACACAATCTTTATTCCTGGAATTCGTTGTCATCCCCTTGATCCGTCGCAAACAACAGAATTCAACCCAGCATTGCGTGACCGCGGTCTATCCTGCAAAACAATTTTTGATTGCACGGTTCCGTTTGACATGAAAAAAGAATTCAAACGTGCGAATTTTATGGAAGTTGATCCTGCCCGGTTTGCTCCAAGCCTGTTTCCAAAGGTGGTTGAGTAGTACGTGATAAACTTACCGATTGGGGTTATTGTCAACAGTGGATCTGTCTTGCTTGGAGGGCTATTGGGGGCCTTCCTTGGCAACTCAATTCCAGAAAGATTACGGACGGCATTACCGATGACTTTCGGCATAGCATCGATGACAATGGGAGTCACTATGATGGTGAAAATACATATGCTGCCTCCTGTGATTTTAGCGCTGATTATTGGCAGTGCCATTGGAGAATTGATTTGGTTAGAAAAAGGAATCGCATATTGCGCTCGTGCCGTGCAAAAGCCGATGGAAAAGATTTTTAAAAGCGGCAGCAATGTTCAAAATCAAGAAGAATTTATGGAAAAATTCGTAGGAATTCTAGTTTTGTTCTGCGCTAGCGGAACCGGTATTTTTGGAGCCTTAAACGAAGGTATGACCGGTGATTCTTCAATATTGATGACAAAATCTTTTCTTGACTTTTTTACTGGGGGAATTTTTGCTACAGCCCTTGGCTATATGGTCATGACGATATGCGTGCCACAATTTATTGTGCTGATGGCCTTGTATTTGAGTGCATCCTTGATTTTGCCGATGACGGACGCAAAAATGATCGCTGATTTCACAGCTTGCGGAGGAATTTTGATGTTGGCAACGGGCTTTCGTATCTGCGGAATAAAAGCCTTTCCAATTGCCAACATGATTCCGGCTTTGTTTGTAGTGATGCCAATTTCGTATTTGTGGACCACTTACTTTGTTCGGTAAAACAAAGTCTCATTAGTTAATAGCAGTTCATTATTTATTAAGAGTTTTAGCGGCTGTAGGTTTATGAGTGTTTTTACTGGCCGATAAAACGTAAGGATACCCCAATAATACGACCTTATTTGGCAATTAGGTCGTATTATTGGGGTATTTTAATTTCTCTAGTATAAGAAATGCGTATTTCTAAATGGAATAAATATACGGAACTTCAGTGAAATCTGCAAAAGGTCGAAGCTGAGTTGTCAATATTGCCGGCAAAATTTCCAGAGTAATTGCCTTTGGTGACGGAGGTATCTGGACAGTTAAAAGATATCTCAAGATATCTGAGATCTTAAGTTTCACAACCTGCTGTATGGCTAACGGGTGATGCGGTAGTTGCTGGCGACTTTTTAAACCATTTTATGAGAAAGTTGCGGAATAAACTTGCGCCTGGTGATAATTTTTTCCCGTGAGGGAAGACGAGAGCAATAGTGCTGGTTGCCGGATCTTGCAGTTCTAATAAGGCAATGTCGGAATGATGGAAAAAATCAATGACCTTTTTCATTAGCAATGATACGCCGACATTTTCCGCAACAAAGCCTATGATGGTTTCAATGCGTGTGTATTGGTAACGAATGGAAGGTGAAAAACCTGCTCTGGTACATGCGGATAAACATAACTCGTACAATCCCGGACCTGAATCCAGCAGAATAAATGATTCGTTTGCTGCTTCATTGAGAGGGAGAGGCGTTTTTATTTTGGTCAAGGGATGATCCTTATTCGTGACTAATACCATTTTATCATAGGCTAGCGGTATCACTTTATATGAGTTATTAGATAAGGTTGCTGTCCTCACAATTGCCATATCAAGCAGTTCGTCATCAAGCATTTTTACAATTTGATTCCCTTTCTCTTCGACGATCTGAATAGTAATGTTTGGGTATTGTTTTTCAAAAGCGACAATAGCACGATGAATATCATACTGACTCATAATCGGGATAGATCCAATGGTTAGACATCCTTCACCTGGCTGACGATATTGCTGCATTTTAAGTATCATTGAGTTGTGTTTGGCCACCATTTCTTCAGCAAAGCCCAAAAAATCATGTCCAGCCGAAGTCAGACGTATTGTTCGTTCACTTCTGTCAAAAAGTTTTAAGCCAATTTGATCTTCTAATTGATTGATGTTTTTTGATAGAGAAGATTGAGAAATATAGAGATGATCGGCTGCATGGGTGATATGGCGGTATCTGGAAACCGTCAAAAAATACTTTAACTGCGTAATATCCATGAAAAGATGAGCCCCTTTCATTTGGAAAAGAATTAAGTGCCTTAGTATATCCTCTATCCTTCAGTCAATTTGAATGTATCCAGAACACAGGCATCGACTATGTAGTTGACAACTCTCAATAATATCATATTATTTATACTTTAAATTAGCAATTACTACTTTTCCGTAAGCTTAAAATAGGATAGCATTGGTCTTTTATTGAAGATGATATGCACCAACCCCGCTCCAATAAAGAGAAATCCAGCCCATTCATGAGCTTTTTTAGGATAAAACGGCATTTCTCCCCTAGCCATTGGTTTATCACCATCAGAGTTACTTAACACTTGCTGATGAGCATTTTGAGGTTTAGGTACAACGGCCATCTGTACCCCTGATACAGATAAAATGATGAATGCGATCATCAATATAATGGATGTAAGTCTTCTCACAATTCTCCCCCTCCCTCTTTTCATTATTATTATAAATCAAAAATGTTACAATTTTGTTACGATATATGCTCTATATTTCATGCTATTCCAGGATTTTTACTTCTACAATCGTCTGTTTAACTCCATGGAATTCAGTCCGTGCACCTGCAGTTAATTCTAAGTCAAGTATTTTCTCAATTATTAATACTAAAAGCTAGTCCTCTGCTCTTCTTAATCTTTTTTCTGCTTCCATTACTGCCTGTTCATAACTTGCAATTTTATTATCCAGACGTTCCAGCGTTTTCTTCATATCTTCCATTCTTATTCTGAGCTGCTTACGCTGCTCAATTAGGAGCTCTTTTCTTGCCCCAGTTGTTTCATCGCCCTGTTGAAACAGCGCAACATACTCAATCAATACTTCAATCGAAAGACCTGCACTTCGCATACATTTGATAAATTCGACCCACCTACAGTCGTCTTCCGTATAATTCCTGATCCCGCTTTTATTACGGTTAACACGAGGAATTAGTCCGATGCGTTCATAATAGCGGAGTGTATCCGGTGAAATATCAAATTTTTTACTTACTTCTGCAATCGCCATACCTATTCACCTCCAAATATTCGATAATATAACACTTGGAGTAACTCCAAGTGTTATATTTTTAATCGTATTGATTTAGTGACTTACATAATTTTAAAATTGCCAAAAAGCTTCATAGGTCCTGTTCTTCCGAGCTTTCGATCTTTAATAGTAACCACCCCCATAACGATCTGCGAAAAGGAAGTTATGATGCTTCAAACGTATCCGCTACATCCTTTAAAGCTTTGGTAATCTCAATATGCTGCGGACAATGTTTTTCACACAGTTTACATTCGATACAGTCTGAGGCTTTACCATGTTTTTTTGTATAATTATCATAATATACCTGTTGTATCGAAAACGCTGCTTTTATTAAAGATTGCTTTTCTGTATTGTATAATGCAAAATACTTGGGAATGGCTATGTGTTTCGGGCAGTCATCTACACAATACTGGCAGGCTGTACAAGGAACTGCAATTGCTTCATTAATAGTCGTTACAGCCCGTTTTACAACATCATATTCTTCCTGCACTAATGGCTTAAACTCTTGCATATATCCTGTATTATCCAGTAATTGCTCCTTGTCAGACATCCCACTTAATACCATCATAACGCCTTCCAGGCTTGCCGCATAACGAATAGCCCATGACGTTATGGACATATCAGGATGATATTCTTTAAATAATTCCTCTGCTTTTTCAGGCACCTTCGCAAGGATACCACCTTTGACAGGTTCCATAACAATAATCGATTTATTATGTTTTCTGGCAACGGAGTAGCATTTCCGTGACTGAATGCTTTCATTGTCCCAATCCAGATAATTAATCTGCAGCTGAACAAAATCGACTTCCGGATGTGCTGTCAGGATTTCTTCTAATAATTCCGCATGATCATGATAAGAAAATCCCATCTGTCTAATTTTCCCTGCTTTTTTCTTTTCTTGAACAAATGCAAAACTATCTAATCGTTGAGCCGTCTCATAATTCGTTACACCCAGGTTGTGAAGAAGATAGTAATCGAAGTACTCTACACCGCAGTTTTCTAACTGTTCGTTAAAGATTCTTTCCTGGTCTTCCTTAGTTTTCAGAAACGGGGTTGGTAACTTTGTGGCTACGGTGAAGCTGTCTCTGTTATGACGCTTTACCACAGCCTCTCGAATAGCGATCTCACTCTTACCTGCATGATACATATAAGCAGTATCAAAATAAGTAAAGCCTCTTTCCAAAAAAGTATCTACCATTTGATTTAATGTATCCATATCAATACTTGTCGGATCCTCCTGACTCTTTACCGGTAATCGCATGAAGCCAAATCCCAATTTTTTCTTTTCCATCTCTTATTTCCTCCAGTTATTTTTTTACAAATTTGTTCTCACGGGCGCTATAGCGTGGCCCGATATTTGGATATTTCTTTAATACATTTTCGATCTCTTGCAGATCCTGAGCAGTCAGAGTTATATCTGACGCGCCTATATTTTCTTCCAGATATTTTCTACGTTTTGTTCCAGGAATAGGAATGATATTCTCACTTTGTTCCATTACCCATGCTATGGCAAGCTGTGCAGGTGTGCAATTTTTACCTGTGGCAAATTCGGCGAATTCTGATGCTAATTTTTGATTATTATCCAAATATTCTCCATTATAGCGCGGCAGATTTTTGCGGAAATCATTTGATGCAAGTGTACTTACATTGAGATTGTTTGTAATCAATCCACGACTTAACGGAGCAAATGGAACAAACGTTATACCTAACTCTTTTGTTAATGGAAGAATCTCTTTTTCCACTTCACGGGTGAGCAAAGAGTATTCACTTTGTACCGCCGTTATCGGGTGGACAGCATACGCCTTTTTCAAATCCTCTGGTGTACACTCACTTAAACCTAAGTAACGCACTTTTCCTTCCTTTACCAGTTCAGACATGGCACCTACTGTTTCTTCTACAGGAACAGTAGGGTCAACACGATGTGCATAATAAAGATCAATGGTATCAATTTTCAAACGTCTGAGACTGCCCTCAACTGCCTGCTTCATCCACTGCGGGGAAGCGTCAAGATATGTATCACCGCCAACAAATGCATCTCCTTTTGCATCTCTTACACGAAAAGCAAATTTCGTTGCAATAAAAATCTTATTACGGTTCGGAACCAGCACGTTAGAAATCAGTTCTTCATTTGCGCCATTTCCATAAATATCAGCCGTATCCCAGAAGTTTATTCCAAGGTCTAATGCATATTGTAAAGTGGCAATACTTTCTTTATCATCTGCCTGCCCGTAAGCAGTGCTCATTCCCATGCAGCCTAATCCAACTGCTGATACTTCAATATCTGTTTTTCCTAGTTTTCTGTATTTCATAGTATTAACCTCCCCCTTCTTACTTGTTTTTACTTGTCTATAAATTTTTTCTTTCTGCTATCTAACTCTAACACTTGAAGTTTACTCCAAGTCAAGTATTTTTTTAGCATACCTTTTTTAGCATACCCTAAATGGACAACGAGGGCGCATTATAAAATGACATTTTACAATGCGCCCTCGATAGTACAGCAGAACATGGCTAAAGATGCAGATGAATTACGACCTTTCGCAAATCCGCCAGCACGCAGACGTACCTACCAGAATAATAAAATGCAAGGTATTTATTTAAAACGATCAAAAATAGTCTTTACGTAGCATCGTGATATCTGCTGACAATTTCTCCACATTCATTCTATCCAGCCCTTCAGAAATCTTCGTAACCGAAAGATCTAGTCCCTAAACCGAATGTGCATCATCGCCCATCACACACAAAGGGTTGCAATCCCCTATACCCCCGAAATGCATTCTTCTGCCAAATTACGGATTTGTTTTACCTGATCCACATTTGTCAATACAAATAAATAATCACCAGCAAGAATGCGTGTATCTCCTTTTGGCACTAGCTCAACATCACCGCGTTTAATACTTACCAATAAGCAATGAAGCGGCCAATCAATACTTTTTATTTGTTTACCGTTCAGTTTTGAATCAATACAAATTACCAGTTCAATGACTACTCGATTTTTTGAAGTCATATTAACTGGAACTTTCCCCTGCTTACTAAGGGATCGCTCCAAGAGTTCTTCATAAATAGGTTTAATTTTGAAAATATCTGCAACAAGATAGGAACTCATTGATACAACGATTAATGAAAGCATATGATCAAAAGAACCTGTCATTTCCATAATCAAGATACTACCTGTAATCGGAGCTTTAACAACGGCTGAAAAATAGGCCGCCATAGATAAAACAATAATCGTAGTACTGTAATAGGAATCTAGTGCTCCAACTTGAATGGCAATATGACTAAATATACTGCCTGCTAAAGCACCAATAACCAGCATAGGTAGAAAAATCCCCCCTGGGACTCCAGAACCATAGCTAAGCATTGTGAAGAGAAATTTAGAGATGAACAGTATGCATAACATTGTGAGGCTAAAGGGCTTTAACGCTAATTCATCAACTAAGTTGTTGCCTCCGCCTAAAATCTCCGGCAGAATAAATCCGATGATTCCAGCAACCATTAATGGCAAGGCTATTTTACCCATGCCAGTTAACAACCTTTGTTTTTCATAAATATTCAAGGTCTTTATCAATACTCGATTAAAAACGATGCCCAATACCCCAATGGCGATGCCCAGCAAAATAATAAATCCATAGTAGCGAATGGGAAGGATGGGTAACCCACTAAAATAAAATATTGGATTGACTCCAAAAAAATGCTGTGATACTACATCTGCCGTCAGTGCTGCAGCGACTGCAGACATTAACACTACGGGTGAAAAATTCTTATGCAATTCCTCTAAAGAAAATATGACTCCCGCCAGTGGAGCATTAAAGGCCGCAGCCAAACCCGCGCTGGCGCCACTTGTTATTAGATAGCGTTCTTCCATCTTTGTCCTGCCCAATAATCGGCTCAATCCCTGCCCTATGGTGGCGCCTAATTGGATTGACGGTCCTTCTCTCCCTAGGGATAACCCTGCACCAATTGCTACGACTCCCCCAATGAATTTATTGATTAGGACTCTTAACCAGTTCATTTTCATTAAACTTAAAATAATGCCTTTGACCTGTGGAATACCGCTGCCAGCAGACATAGGTTCGAATGTCACGATCCAATTCAGTACATAAGCAATCCCCAATAGGCCTAGAAATAACAGTACCGTCATCGATAAGTGTCCTGCCTGCAGATAGTTATAAATAGCAGTCCGCAATCCTTCCGCCTGCTCAATCAAGTAGCGAAATAATACAATAATGATTCCAGCAAAAAGGCCAATTAAGATACCTTCTCCAAATAATTTGAGCCTAAAATCATGCCAATGAGTTAAAGAGTAATATACTTTACTAATTCGTTGTATACGCATAAAACTTCCTCCGTACAAATTCCATCTAATGTCCTTTTGCTAATTTAAAACAGCCTTCGGTGTGTATTTCTACTCCCTTTTAAGGACTAATATTTCTTTCTCCCAAAGTATCTTTATAGTTAGTCTCACCAGCTTCATCATTTCTTTTTTTATTATACATCATTTCTCTTCTCTAGATCTTGCCTTAGTTAAACAAATCAATTACTAAACAACTCAAGTCCCAATTTGTCCCTTATCCTATCCTAGAAGGAATCTCACTATCAAACTACTGGGAGATTCCTCCTAGGAAACATATGTAGCACTTAAGAATATACTGACACTAAGTTTGAAATCTATAAAGCGGGAGTGATAAGATGTTATGAACCTAAGTGTCAGTAAATATAAGGATGAGTTACCTTTAAAAACGATTACCAAAATAAGAAATATACTTAATAACTTAGACATCCTGACGATAGAAACTGGATGGAGAAATTCTGCTGACGGATTCTATTCTGTTACTGTGACCATCAAGAACACGAAGTTGGCGACCAACGGCAAGGGGACAACCTATGAATATGCTTTAGCAAGTGCCTATGGCGAACTCATGGAAAGATTACAAAACCAAGCATTCTTTCGACTGAATTTTGATTTAAGCAAAGAAGCGCTCGAATATCAGGGTTTTTACTACGCCCCCGATGAGAGACATATTAGCTTAGATGACTTTATAAACGGCGGCGAAGACTGGTCCAACATTCAACTTGCTAAGGTCCCACTAAACATGGATGTTGAAGAATTGCTTAAAAATTGGATACAAGTTTCCTATGAGGAAGTGCCGGCGGACTTTATCGCTTTACCCTATCTCAACATGAGTAGTGGTCTTATATCACATATACCTATAAAGATGATTTCCAAAATGTATATGTCTAATGGTATGTGCGCTGGTAATACACCGGAAGAGGCCTTGGTGCAAGGCCTGTCGGAAATATTAGAGCGTTATGTAAATATGCGGATACTGATAGACAAGATTACGCCACCTGACATTCCGCGAGATTATTTAAAACAATATTCTAAGATATATGCAATGGTCGAAGAAATTGAAAAGAGCGGAAATTTCAGTGTCATTGTAAAAGACTGTTCACTCGGCGAAGGACTTCCTGTAGTAGGAGTCATTTTTATCAATAAGGATGATCAAAGTTATTTCGTAAAATTTGGCGCCCATCCGATATTTTCTATAGCTGTAGAAAGGACATTGACTGAACTATTACAAGGACAAGAAGTTGGAAGTATGATGGGGGTCAGAGAGTTTTCTTACAAAAGTTTAGTCGATGAAGAACATGAAAATTTGCTCGGAATACTGGTAAATGGCTCGGGATACTATCCTGCCGGATTTTTCAGCGCTGCAGCCAGCTATAAATTCACCAAATTCACTAATCTGAAAACCTATAGCAACAAACAACTACTTGACTATTTAGTTAATCTAATCCAAGCACGAGGTCACCATATCTTCATCCGGGATAATTCGTTTTTAAATTTCCCCAGTTTCCATATCATTGTTCCGGGCATGAGTGAAATCGAGCATTTCTATGATGTGAAACCAATAACTGAATATGCGGAATACAATAAGTTGAAAGAAAATATTAGAAACTTGGTTAATCTATCAGACAAAAAAGTGGATGAGATTATCAAATTTTTGGGGGAAATTCCATATGGCGGTGGTCGTCCGGTCACTGATTGGTTAAATATATCCGTAAGAAATCCGATTCCCTGGTATTACGCCAGTAGTGATTTATTCATCACCGCCCTCTATTATCGCAAAGGTGACTTTACTAATGCTTATCATACTTTTGATAAATTCATACAACGTACTAAACATATGCAGCCTGAAATGTTTGACAAGGGCTTATTTATTTTTTACAAATGTGTACGCGATTATTTCGGGACACGTGCCGATAAATTGGATGAGAGGAACATTATCCTTCTTCTCAGTGCCATATACCCATCCACTATGATTCAAGGCGTAATTAAAGAATTTGGCGATACTGAACGTTTTTTTGATACTTTTGGATATCTCCCCTGTTGGCAATGTAATCAATGTAAATACAGCCAGCAATGCTCGTATAAATTGCATGAAAAAGTATATGTAACCTTAAAGGAGCGATATGCCGCCAATCCAATTGAACAAACCGCATTGATGAAGCTAACGGTTTCCTAGCTCTTACTGACGAGAAATAGGGTATTATCTTTTAAAAACAAATAATCCCGTAGAACGTTCCTTTTCAAATGGAATATTCTACGGGATTATTTGTAATGCTACCTAGCCATACAATTCATGCAGCTCATTGCTTTCATACAATGCATGCATTTTGCAGATTGCATACTATCCATTGATTTACAGGAGTCCATCGATTTGCAAGAATCCATATATGACATTGATTTACAGGAGTCCATCGACTTGCAGGAATCCATACATGACATTGATTTACAGGAGTCCATCGATTTGCAGGAATCCATACATGACATTGACTTACAGGAGTCCATCGATTTGCAGGAATCCATACATGACATTGACTTACAGGAG
>Ga0316613_10001506_pt1 | contig 15923 bp, 14 predicted proteins | sample OWC_soil_day10_C_2_FD_207647 | JGI IMG/M metagenome (GOLD analysis project Ga0316613, IMG submission 207647) | Wetland soil microbial communities from Old Woman Creek delta, Ohio, United States - OWC_soil_day10_CT_b | ecosystem: Environmental > Terrestrial > Soil > Wetlands | place: USA: Ohio...
GCCGTTGTGCCTGCTGCATCTAATAACAAGCCTAAGGTGTATTCATTTTTGCTGAAGTAATCACTTACGAGCTCTTCTAAATTAGGTCCTATGGTAACTGCAATAACGGCAACTTTTAAAGAGTTCGCCAGGTGTTTACTAATAACGGTTGGAGGAAGTGATAAAGGCTTAGGGCTCATAATCGTAGCAGAACTTGCATCATAGTCATAAATCTGCCAGCTTGCTTTTGGTTGGGAGATGATTTGTGCTTCTGTACAAGCTTGATCGAGTAAGCGCTGGGGGAATTCAGTACATTTAGTAAGGCCTGAATAACGTTTTAATTCACTCATATCTAGAGTTTGGATTGTTGGGTTGTAAATTGGCACAGTATCCCTCCTTTGGTTGTATCAAAAGAACCTTTTAATGTATAAGTATTCAGCTGAAGATAAGCCTCTAATACATTAAAAGGTTTATCTATAAATTCTAGTCTGCCAGGGATGTAGAAGCATTATTTAACGCAAATTTGTTTGTTGAATAATGGTTTTTGATTGTTCTAGTTTGTTCATTGTATATAGATGTATACCATCTACCTGATTTGCTATCAGATCTGTAATTTGGCTGCAAGCATATTCAATTCCTGCTTTTTCAAAATCTAAGGGTGAATTTTCATATTTTTGAATGATGTTTTGTAGGGGTTTAGGAATAGAAGCACCGCATAATCCTTTAATCCTGCCTACTTGTTTGCTATTTAGTAATGGCATGATCCCGGCACTAACAGGGATTGTGATATTAACTTGTTTAATGCGGTCAAGAAAATCATAAAGAATGGTATTATCAAAAAACATTTGTGTAATTAGAAAATCTGTGCCGCTGTTTACCTTTTCTTTTAGGTGAAGAAGATCTGTATTCAAATCAGGGCATTCTGGATGTCCCTCTGGATAAGCGGCAGCAGCAATACAAAAATCATGGTTGGATTTAATATGGGCAATTAGATCTTTTGCATATTGATAGGTATTTTCTTTTCCTTTATCATCGTTTTTGTTTATCGGATAATCGCCTCGCATAGCTAATATATTTTCAATATTATGAGATTGTAGTTGATTTAACATTAGATCAATATCATCTTTGTGAGAGTTGATGCAAGTTAAATGGGCTAAGGCCTCGACACCATAAGTATTTTTAATTTTGTCTGCGGTTTCAATGGTGCGGTCTGAAGCACTGCCTCCAGCTCCATAGGTAATACTCGTAAAATCAGGATTGAGGGTTTGTAAGCCCTCTGTTGTTTTAAAAATAGATTCTAAGGTGACAGTCTGTTTTGGCGGAAAAATTTCAAAAGAGACAAGGGTTTTTCCTTTATTAAATCGATCAGAAAGTTTCATGAATAACCTCACATTATTATAATTTATTAGTTTGTAGGAGAATAAAAAATCAATGAATAAAACAGCCTCTTTCCTTTGAGGAAAGAGGCTGTTTTATCATCCGTTCTTTCCTCTTATCTTTCAGAACGTGAATTCTGCTGGATTTAGCACCATTTGCATTGCTGCCGGTTGCTGGGTGTCATAGGGCCAGTCCCTCGACCACTCTAGATAAGAGTATTTATTAAATTGGAATTCATGATAATATAAAACGGCCTGATTGTCAATGTTTTTTAAATAATTATAAAATTGGTTAAATAATGGTATATTTTACGGAGGCTATCTACTATTTTTGGCAGGAGATAGTCTCTATAGTGTGGAATGAATTAGCTTATAGAAATTAGAATCGAGAGGAAAGTTTGTAAGTAGAAGACTAAGGCTTGACCTGGATTCTAAAGACCTGGCATATGCCTTAGTCTTTCTTAAAATATGAATGAGAATATGGGGTGAACTACTTGGTGAAGGTAATTGCAATTGCCAACCAAAAAGGGGGCGTTGGAAAGACAACAACTTCTGTTAATTTAAGTGCTTGTTTGGCTGATTTAGGGAAAAAGGTATTATTAGTGGATCTTGATCCACAAGGTAATTCTACTAGTGGTTTTGGTTTTGATAAAACCAAGATTAAACAGTCTGTTTATGATGTGCTAGTTAATGATGTACCGATTGAAGGCGTTATTTTACAAACCAAAATTGAAAATCTAATGCTGTTACCCGCTACGATTCAGCTGGCAGGAGCGGAAATCGAGTTGGTATCCATTATGTCTCGAGAAACGAAACTAAAAAGAGTCCTGGATAAAGTGAAGTACAGTTATGATTATGTTATTATTGATTGCCCACCTTCTTTAGGGTTATTGACTATTAATTCATTAACCGCCGCTAATTCCGTATTAGTACCAATTCAATGTGAGTTTTATGCATTGGAAGGGTTATCCCAGCTGATGAATACAATTACTCTTGTTCAGAAGAATCTAAATCCGGCGTTGTCTTTAGAGGGGGTAGTTCTGACAATGTTTGACGCCAGGACAAACTTGTCCATTCAAGTAGTAGATGAAGTGAAAAATCATTTTCGTCATAAGGTATACCAAACAATTATTCCCCGGAACGTTCGTCTTAGTGAAGCACCTAGCCATGGACAGCCTATCACTCGATATGATCCTAAATCTAAAGGGGCAGAAGTTTATACAGATTTAGCTAAAGAGGTGATTGATGATGAATAATAATTCTCAGAGAGGACTAGGGCGAGGATTGGATGCATTGTTTTCTAGTTCAAAAGGGATAGATGCAGAGCCTCTTATAAAGAGTGTTTCTATCTCAGAAATTGTTCCTAATAAATTTCAACCACGCCGGATCTTTGATGAAACTGCATTGCTCGAATTAGTATCTTCCATTAGTCAATATGGCGTATTACAACCCCTTGTAGTGCGAAAAAGTAATAATATTTATGAATTAGTAGCTGGTGAGCGACGGTTGCGTGCTTCTCAGCAAGCAGGTCTAAAAGAGATCCCTGTTATTATTAAAGACTATACAGATAGAGAAATGATGGAAATCTCTTTAATTGAAAATATACAAAGAGAAGATTTAAATGCCATTGAAGAAGCTCTTGCCTATCGTCGTTTAATGGATGAATTTAGTTTAACGCAAGAAGAAGTTGCAAAGAAAATTGGTCGCAGTCGCTCTGTGATCGCGAATATGGTGCGTTTATTGAATTTACATCCCAAGATACAAGATTATGTTTCACGTGGAACATTATCCATGGGGCAGTCTAGACCCCTATTAGCCTTAGAAACCCTTGAACTTCAATTAGAAGCAGCGGAAATTATTATTGAAAATGATTTATCAGCAAGGGATGCAGAAGAATTAGTCAAACGATTAGCGGAAAAAAAGAAACCAGCAAAACAACAACCGAAGAATATAGAAGAGAAAGATTTTTTTGTGACAGAAGCTGAAGATCGACTCAAGATGATATTAGGTACACAAGTAAAAATTAAGGAAGGAAAATTCAAGAGCAAAATAGAAATCGAATTTTCTTCATCTGAAGATTTAGAACGTATTCTTGAAGTTTTAAGTGGTGATGAAGTACCGGCTCCTAGTAAGTCTCGCGGAACCTTCGCAGTATAAGAATAAAAAGTGTCAAATTATGTTTCACGTGAAACATAATTTGACACTTTTTGTAAAGACATAAAGATATGCAATATAAATTAGTAATATATTGCGAATAAAGGAGAATTAACATGCAGGAAACACCAAAAGCATCACGTTTGCACATTGCAATTTTAGGACGACGTAATGCAGGGAAATCTAGTTTAATCAATGCACTGACAAACCAAAAAGTTGCTTTAGTATCAGACGTTCCAGGGACAACAACGGATCCCGTATATAAAGCGATGGAGATTCTACCAATTGGTCCGGTTATGATTATTGATACTGCAGGTATTGATGATAGCGGGTGCCTTGGTACATTACGAGTAGAACGCACCATGAGCGTATTAAATAAGGCGGATTTAGTGATAATTGTATTGGAAGCTGAAAGCGGCATAACGCAGTATGAAAAAGCTTTAATAGAAGGTATTAAGGTAAAGAAAATACCTATTGTTGGGGTTATAAACAAAACTGATAAAATTACGATAGCAGCGGAATTAGTAATGAAGTGGAGTAAGGAGTTTAACATTCCCTTGCTGCCTACTAGTGTAAAGAATAGTCAGGGAATTGAAGAATTGAAAAAATTAATTATTACCTATGCTCCGCCAGATTGGCAGGGACCACCTGTTATTGGGGATCTCATCCAAGCCAAGGATACAATAATTTTAGTTACTCCCATTGATTCAGCAGCACCGAAAGGGCGACTCATTTTACCCCAAGTTCAAACCATTCGTGATATTCTTGACCATGATGGTGTGACAATCGTGGTTAAAGAAACAGAACTAAAACAGGCAATTGAAAATTTACGTAAACTTCCTCGATTAATAGTTACAGATTCACAAGCTTTTGAGAGGGTTTCGGCAGAGACACCGTCTGGTGTTATGTTAACATCCTTTTCTATATTATTTGCGAGACATAAAGGCGATTTGGAAACGTTAGTATCTGGTGTAAAAAACATTGAGAAGTTAAAACCAGGGGATACAGTTTTGATTGCGGAAGCTTGTACCCATCATCAACAGGCTGATGACATTGGAACTGTTAAAATTCCTCGATGGCTGCAAAAAAAAGTAGGCGGAGAGTTAAACTTTGAATGGGCTGCAGGCAGTCATTTCCCAGAAGACTTAAATAAATATAGCTTAATTATACATTGTGGCGCTTGTATGTTAAACCGCAAGGAAATGCTTCATCGTCTTTCTGAGGTCACAAATAAGGCAGTACCTGTAGTGAATTATGGAATTTTGATCGCTTATATAAATGGAATTTTAGAACAAGCGTTAGAACCATTCCCGCAGATACAAAGAATATTGAGTGAATTAAGTTAGAGAATATGATAAAATGAAATGCAATTCGTATTAGGCAACAGCAAAATGAACAATAAAATGGCGCAAAGGGAACGCTTAGGGATTTTTTACCTTGCGTATCTTTTGCGTCCTTCGCTCTTTTAAAAAGCCTGGAAAGTATAAGTAAAAAAAGTAGTTAACCACGAAGGTCGAGAATGCAAGGAAGAGAGCGTGCACACGTAAGCGGTTTTTTCTAGAATAGTCCATGCAAGTCAAGATTTCAGTAAAGATGCGGGAAGGGAGGGGGAAGAAGAAAATGAAGGGTACCTTAGTTAATGCAGCAGCTGTACTTGGTGGGACAATTATTGGTTTAGCATTAAAGCAACGACTTTCTCAGCGCTATCAACATACACTGATGCAGGGGTTAGCTTTAGCCACTGGTCTAATTGGTTTACAAATGGCTCTAAAAACACAAAATATATTGATCGTCATATTGAGTGTAGTACTCGGCGGTTTGCTTGGTGAATTTTTGAACATTGATAAATGGTTGTCGAATTTTGGTGAATGGTTAACATTAAAAGCAGGTAATAAGCATGGTAGTGTTGGTGAAGGTTTTATTACAGGGAGTTTAGTATTTTGTGTAGGAGCAATGGCAATTGTTGGGTCAATACAAGAAGGGCTAACGGGAGATGCTAGTACGTTATATGCAAAGTCGATGCTGGATGCTGTTGTTTCGGCCGTTTTTGCATCAGGGCTGGGCATAGGTGTGGCCTTATCGAGTATTTCTATTTTACTGTACCAAGGTTCGATTACCTTATTGGCAAGTAGCGTTAGCGGTATGATAGCCGATAAGATGATTATTGAAATGTCAGCAGTGGGTGGTTTGCTTATCATGGGCATTAGTTTACTAATGCTAGAAATAAAAGTAATCAAAGTAGCTAACTTACTGCCTGCAATTCCGATTGCTGCAATTCTTGCGTCTTTATAACCGGTGTAAAAAATTAAGTGTAAGTTGAAAGGTATGATGAAATGGATTATGCAACACAAGTATCAAATCTGGTTATGAATAATTTACAGTATGTATTATTAGGTATGACAGTAATGATTTTATTAGCATTGTTTGTCTTTATAAGTATTAATATAAGACTTGGTAAAATGAATAAGAAATATCGTAGAATGATGCAGGGGGTAGATGGGGAAAACTTAGAGAAACTACTAATTTCACATATTGAAGAAGTAAAGTATGTTGTGAGGAAAGTGGATACCCTATCTGAAGATTGCAAGCGATTAGAAAAAATATCAAAAGATTGTGTACAAAAGGTCGCTCTTGTTCGGTTTAATGCTTTTGAAGACGTAGGCAGTGATCTAAGTTTTGCCATTGCACTTTTAGATTCTTATAATAATGGTATTGTAATTTCCAGCATTTATGGACGTAATGAATTTCGTACATATTCCAAGCCAATTATTTCAGGAGTTTCATCCTATTTGTTGACAGAAGAGGAAAAACAGGCATTAGCACAAGCTATCAAAATAAAAAAATGAAAATAAGCAGGACTTCTTAGATTAAGGGCGAATATAAAATATGTTAAAAATATATAGAAATATTTTCCAGAAAAGGAGCCAAGATTTTTGATTAAAAAAGAAAGTAAGCCAGATCGAAGAGAGTATACTTTAATGATTGTACCCCATCAGGGACAAGCAGTACGTAGGATCAGAATACCTATTGTAGCAGTAAAATATGCTGTTTCTTTTTTATGTTTGCTTATTGTCTTTGCGATAGGAAGTTTCATTAATTATCGTTATACAATTAATACAGCTAATGTCGAGAAAGCGGAGCTAGAGACATTGCGTCAAGATAATGGAGTACAAAGTAAAGAAATTGAAGAACTGGCCAAAACAACTGCCAGTTTAAAATCAGATATGGAAAGATTAAACTCTCTGGATGCAGAAATAAGACGTATTGTTAACAATGAAGATACAACAGCTACATCCCGTGCTGGTTTAGTGCGTCCTTCAGCTACTTATACTGGACAAGGAGGACCGATACAGCCTGATATTGATACCATAAAGAATACTGTGCAAGATTTACAGGCTGCCATTTCAGTACGAGAGCAAAGCCTAAATGAATTAAAGCAGGCTTTGCTGGACAAGCAATCCAGAATAGCGATTACTCCTTCTATTTGGCCGACAGGCGGCGAAGTTACATCTCGTTTTGGTTGGCGTAATTCTCCTTTCGGGGGTGGAAGCGATTTTCATCCTGGGATTGATATTGCCAATAGTGTAGGCACACCCATTGTTGCAACTGCTGACGGTGAAGTGGTGCAGAGTGAATGGTATGGTGGGTATGGTAACATGGTACAGATTAGTCATGGAAATGGAATTTCAACTGTGTATGGACATAACTCCAGATTGTTAGTACGTGTTGGTCAAGCAGTAAAGAAAGGCGAAGTGATTGCTTACCTTGGTAATACAGGAGCGAGTACAGGACCGCATTGTCATTATGAAGTCAGGGTCAATGGTACTGCTGTTAATCCTACTACTTTCTTAAATTAATATAAATGATCGTATTTAAAGATTTAAAGGCGAAGTAGATACTATTACAGGAGCGTGCAATATGTTTGGTAGTAATAAAAAAGCAACTAGCTATGCAGGTGAGATTGAAACCATTATTGGTAAGGATACGTTGATGAAGGGAACGATCACTGGTAAAGGTGCATTGCGCATTGATGGGCAATTTGAGGGAGATATTAATACCACAGGCAGTATCGTTATAGGGGAAAATGCGAAAGTAACGGCTCAGTGCAAAGGCATGAATGCTACCATTGCTGGTATTGTATATGGCAATATTGATATTAGTGAAAAACTAGAGTTACTGCCAAGTTCGCAAATTTATGGAGATATTAAAGCGGGGATATTGAGTGTTGGCGAAGGCGCAATTTTTAAAGGTGGATGTGAAATGCGTGCTGGTGGCGAAGATCCTGCCAATAAAAAAAATATAGTGAAAAAGCAGTAGAAAATGGAGTGCCATACAAAATAATTGTGGCGCTCCATTTTTATAAGGATTTGACTATTGGGCTAACGTGTAGTCTCTAGAGAGTCTCATTTGGGACGGCAAAGAATGATACTTCAACCTTTTACTTAGCCTATGCTTATAAGTTATGATCATCATTTGCCTGATTATGCTATATGGGTGTTTTTCGAGAGTATAGTAAAGTATTATGGGAGGAAAAATTATGATTTTAGAAAAAGAACGAGAGCTTATTGTGGAATATGGACAAAAGCTTATTACTCATGGTTTAACAAAAGGAACTGGAGGTAATATTAGTATTTTTAATAAAGCAGAAGGACTTATGGCGATTAGTCCTAGTGGCTTGGATTATTTTAAAACTACACCAAAAGATGTTGTGGTTTTAGATCTCCACGGCAACAAGATAGATGGGGACCGCAATCCTTCCAGTGAATATTCTATGCATCGCATTTTCTATCAGAAAAGGGATGAAGTCGGTGCAGTTTTGCATGCTCATTCGATTTACTGTAGTATTTTGGCGGCCCTTCATTGGAAGATTGAGCCGGTTCATTATTTAATTGGATATGCTGGAAAAGATGTACGGTGTGCACCTTATAAATTATTTGGCAGCGAGGAATTGTCACAGGTCGCTTTTGAATATATGCAGGATCGATATGCCGTATTACTTGCTAATCATGGATTATTGGCAATTGGCGAAACGATTGAATATGCATTTGACACAGCAGAAGAAATTGAATTTGTTGCGCAAATTTATTATAAAGCAAAGTGTGTAGGAGACCCTATCTTATTATCCTCTGATGAAATGGATGAATTTTTAAGGAAATTTAAGCCTTATGGTAAGAAACAAGTATAAACAGGATGCGTTATAAACATAAAAGAAAAATAAATGGAATAAAGGCTAAAAAAGTTGAATAATCCTCATATCTTTTGCTAACCCTATAGCCGGAGGTGGATGCGATGCAAGGTATTATTGCAGTAGAGAAAACGTTGTCTATTTTAGCGGATATGTTAGAAACAAAAGGATATGAGGTAGTAGATTTAAGTGAAAGTAATATTAGTGGAGTAGATGCTATTATCGTAGGTGGAACCGATGTAAATGCAATGCAAGACTCACTTACAGATGTACCTGTTATTAATGCTGCTGATAAAACATTTAATGAAATTATTGAAGAACTAGGGCGCGTGTAATTCCCAAAAATTGGAGTCTGGATGTCAGTCTTGATTCAATTCTTGTTATGATCATTCAAATTGCAGATCGTCTAAGAGAAAAGAACGCTAGAGGTATAGCCTCTAGCGTTCTTACGATTTTAATATCAAAAATGTTGTTTATTTTCCATAGGTTCGCAAACCGTAAGAGATGGCATGAGCGATGGTATCAGACATTTTCATAACTAAGTTTAATCTTGTACTTTGCAATACAAGATGCTCCATAAAACCGCTTACATTTACAATGCCCGTAATATATGCATCGCCTACGGAAGGAAGATCTTTATGCACGGCGGCACCTGGTTTTAGAGATCCTTTACCAAGAGAGACGCAGCCTACGTTTTCTAAACGGCCAAGACAAGCATCCACAGCAATAATAAAAGGATTGGTGATATTTGTCTGGATAGAACATATGCTATCTTTTAAGTTAGAAGCATGAATTGGTTCATCGAGAGTGCCATAAATGTGTGGATAAGGATTAAAAGAACGCAGCTTGGTGCCTGTAAGGGGACCAAGAGAATCACCTGTAGAACGATCTGTCCCAATACACAAGATGACGAGAGAAACATTTGTTGTAGTTGCTTCTTGCATGATACTGCGTAAATGGCTGGCAATATCATACATTGCAGTAGGTTGATTAATGTTCAATTTTAACTCGGAGTTTAGTTTAGGGAAACTAAAAAGGTTTTTTAACATTTGATAGCTCCTATCTAGCAAAATAATATTATGAGGTTTCTCATGCACTAATTAAGATAGAAATAGTATATGTTAATATTTGCTAAATTATACACGGAGCTAAAGTTTGCGTCTCATGATTAAGAATTATATTATTTACTAAATTATTTTGTATACTGAAAAACAATGCAATACATAATGAATCGTTACCTTTTTGTCAATGGGTTACAGACCAGTAATGTAAAGGGACAACGAATGTGCATCTTGAAAAACATAATGGATTAGAGCGGATAATGTGAATAAATATACAAACTTTATGAGAGAGAGAGAGTGATTATCAGTTGAAACTGTAGGAGTTTTCAGAAAAAAATAATATTTTTCATGTATATAAAGTGTATAATGTATTATTTAATATACATATTGACAGTGAAACATTTCGTTTTTATAATGTAGTAAGTGAAACAAAAACGTATCCTGCAATGAGACAAAAGATTTTTAGGAGTGTACCTAGGGTTCCGCGCTTTTTAGCGGTCTGGTCCAAGCGGTACAGGTGCAGATTGCACAACACCGTGGGTAAAAAAGGCCCTGCGGAAAGTCCTGGATAAGTAAGGTTTGCTGGTAGAGAGGTATTTTCTACTAAGAACCAACTTCACTATCCAGTGGTTTCCCGGGTCTTTTCTGTTGCAATGATATAAGTTGCTTTTTTCACGATCTGTCATTGAGGGTGTTGCCCTGGTCTACAATGGATATTTATATAATTTGAATTTAGCTTGGTATAAAGGAGTGGGGGAAGATATGTGTAGAATTGGCGCCATTAAAAGTAAGGAATTTTTCCATCCATCAGCAGCGTTGCATTTAATGTTACCGCAGCAAGAAGGACATGATAATTCAGGATTTGCGATGGTTATGCAGGACCTGGCAGGAGTTTTTTCAAAATATAAGGATAAGCCATTGTTGTCATTAGCCTGTACGCAAAAGGGAGCGAAGCTGGTTGAAGACTATATGGAAGCCAATGATTTTCGCCAATTAGCGGAATGGATTCCTCGTGGGGTGAAGAATGTAAAGCTTGATATTAAGGCTATGCCGTATTATATTTTTCGCAATTATGATTATCCTGAGTATTATCGCGATGCTTCAGAAGAGGCAAAAGGTGAGTTACTTTTAGATACTAGATTGGCATTACGTGAGTTGTTGGAAACGCAAGAGCAAGGTTATGTGTATTCTTTTTGGCCAGATGTTTTGACCTTAAAAGAAATTGGCGATCCTTGGGATATTGCTACCTATTTTAAACTATGGGACAACAATGGTGACTTGATGGCGAAAAATGTAGTAGTCCAGTGTCGGCAAAACACAAATTACGATATTGTGCGCTATGCGGCCCATCCTTTTTTCTTGCAAGGATATACCTTGTGTGCTAATGGAGAGAACACTTTTTATACAAAAAATAAAGAATATCAAAAATCATTGCATCGCGGGTATATTGGTTTTGAGTCAGATTCACAGAACTTTCTTTATACCTTGCACTATGTGCTGCAAGAGTTAAAATGGCCTATTAAATATTATAAGCATGTGATTACCCCTCTTCCATTTAATGAGCTTAGTCTTCGTTCCGACGGTGCTGAGTTGCGGGCAATCAGACAATCCTTAGGTTCTTTAGAGATTAATGGACCGAATACCGTAATTGGTATGTTGCCTAATGGAAATATTATAACCTGCTGCGATTCTAAAAAATTACGGCCTGTAGTTGTAGGTGGAGATGGCACGATGGTAGCCATTGCTTCTGAGGTGTGTGGGTTAAATGCTATTTTGCCGCATCGTAATCAGGAACAGGATGTATATCCAAATGAACGTGAAGTAGTTATTATTAATGACGCATTGGAGGTAGAGAGATGGAAACAATAAAGACTCAGGATGTTACAGTGAACGATTTACCTTGGAAAATTGAATGTAAGCCTGATCGCTGCACCATGTGCGGTAGCTGTGTTGCGGCCTGTACATTTCAGGCTATTATGCCTGCTGTAGAACGTCGTTCCGTTACGGTCTCTACTGGTCATCGTCCAGAACCAAGTCAAAAACATAGCGCAGTGCTTACGATAAAACAACGAAATAGTATAGAAAACGCCTGTACAGGTTGTGGGATGTGTGAGAAGATATGTCCAAACCAGGCCATTAAACCAGTTCGAAATCCTGATTCGCGTTTTAGTCTATTGGCTAGAAAGGGCGGTTCTCCTATTAAACGTGGAGGACGTACCAGCTTAAATAGTGGACGCACATTGGATAATATTATTGTTGGGCGTATCTCTCAGATGACTGACCCTGCTCTAGATTCAGAGCGTCATACTTTTGACATCTTAGCGCCTTTTGGACGGGTACTCATGCCTCACGAACTACCTTTGAGTGCGGTAAATGGCACATTAAATTTGACCGCTAAGCTACCGCCAGTAAATTGGATTTATCCTATTATTTTCAGTGATATGTCTATTGGGGCTTTATCCACCAGGGCATGGGAAGCCGTTGCATTGGCTACAGCCTATTTGAATGAAAAGCATAACATGCCTGTGCGTATGTCATCTGGTGAAGGCGGAATGCCTGTAAAGCTTTTAGAATCAGAACAGCTCAAATACATGATATTACAAATTGCATCAGGACATTTTGGCTGGAATCGAATTGTCAAAGCAATACCTAAAATGAAAGTAGACCCAGCTGGAGTACTAATAAAAATAGGTCAAGGCGCAAAACCTGGTGATGGAGGACTTTTGCCTGCAGCTAAAGTTGCTGATCATGTGCAAGCAATTCGTGGTGTACCGAAAGCAGATCTGATGTCCCCGCCGAACCACCAAGGTTTGTATTCAATTGAAGAATCTGTACAGAAAATGTTTTTATCAATGAATGCAGCGTTTAAATTTAGGGTTCCGGTAGCGATTAAGTGTGCTGCTTCTGCCACGTCGGTGTCTGTGTATAATAATTTGCTGCGTGATCCGTATCGAATCTGCGGTGGATTTTTCATCGACGGTATTCAAGGCGGTACAGGGGCTGCCAATGAAATCTCTCTTGATCATACAGGACACCCCGTAGTTTCTAAAACACGGGAATGTTATTTGTCAGCAGTAAAACAAGGACGACAAGGACAGATCCCTTTATGGGCTGGCGGCGGCATTGGACTTACTGGAAATGCAGCAGCTGATGCATTTAAGGTCATTTGTTTAGGTGCCAATGGGGTATTTCTAGGCAAAATATTGATTCAGCTGTTAGGCTGCGTAGGGAATGAACATGGCAGATGCAACGCCTGTAATACAGGAAAATGTCCAGCAGGTATTTGTACCCAAGATCCTCGTCTTGTTGAGCGCTTAGATATTGATAAAGGTGCACAAAACATTGTGGAATATATGCTGGCCCTTGATAGTGAATTAAGAAAATTAATGGCGCCAATAGGCAATAGTTCCTTGCCCGTGGGTCGCTCTGATGCTTTAGTAACAACGGATCAAGCCATTGCTGAGAAATTGGCAATTCAGTATGTGTGTTAGGAGGAAACCAATATGTTTAAGTTAAAAAGCCTTGACGGAAGTCAGCGGATGTCCACTCAGGATTTGCTGCAAGTCATTAATGAAGCAGTGGCAGCAGGGGAGACGGAATTTCATATTGAAGCTTCCGGCCAACATGATATTGGAGGGCCATTATGGCATCCAGAAGGAAAAGACCTTAAATTTTTAGTAACAAACCCTGGTCAGCGCGTAGGATCTATGTGTTTGGAAGGTACCCAGATTATTGTAGAGGGCTCTGCGTCTGCTGATGTAGGCTGGCTGAATGCTGGTGGTAAAATTGTAGTTCGCGGTGACGCTGGTGATACGGCTGCTCATTGCGCAGCGTCAGGCAATATTTATATTGGTGGTCGGGCTGGTACCCGGTCAGGCTCCTTGATGAAACATGATCCATTATATGCGCCACCTGAATTTTGGGTTTTAAAAAACTGTGGCAGCTTTTCATTTGAATTTATGTCCGGTGGAATTGCTGTAGTTTGCGGCTATGACAGCGAGAAATTTGAATCCGTGTTAGGTGACCGTTCTTGTGTAGGCATGGTTGGAGGAACATTATATTTCCGGGGAAATGCTTCGGGGATTTCCAAGAAAGATGTCAAAATCAGACCTCTTGAACAAGAGGATATTGCCTATTTGAATGGTAAAATGGATGATTTCTTGACATCCGTTGCACGACCGGAAATAAGGGCTGAATTAAGTAATTGGTCTGATTGGTATAAAGTAGTACCACTAAAATATGAGGAACGCAGCAAAACATCCCAAACTAAAATTCTTCCTTTCCGTACGGAAGAGTGGGTGCCAAATGGTATTTTTAGTGATGTTTTAAAAGATGACTTTTCTGTAATTGGTTTAGTTGCGACAGGCGTATATCGACAACGTGTTCCAGTTTGGGAAAATGCGTATTATGCATCTCCATGTGAATTTAATTGTACGGCTTCGATTCCATCCCAGCGTCGCTATAATTTATTGCGGGAAGGAAAAGTGGAAGAAGCGTATAAACTTGTCTTGGAGTATACACCGTTTCCTGGCTCTGTTTGTGGCGCGGTGTGCCCGAATGTTTGTATGGAAGACTGTACTCGTAAAAATTTGGATATTTCCGTACAAATTGGTGAACTTGGTACCTACTCTAAAGATGTTACGCTAGATAAAGCAGCAGTCCCTAAAGGAAAGAGCGTAGCTGTTATTGGCGGTGGTGCAGCAGGTCTGACCGTGGCATGGCAGTTAATCCGTCAAGGTTATGATGTAACGGTGTTTGAAAGCGATGCAAAAATGGGTGGTAAGCTGGAGCAGGTTATACCTCGTTCACGACTGCCTCAGCAAACATTGGCTGCCGAATTAAAGCGCATTAAAGATATGGGTGTAGTGTTTAAAAATAATACACCTGTGGATAGAGAAAAATTCTCTGAAATAAGAGCAAATTATGATGCTGTAGTGGTGGCTACTGGCGGTCATAAAGGCAGAGTGATTCCTTGGCCAGGGCATGAACGCATTGTCAAGGGAATTGATTTTCTCAAAGGAATCAATAAAGGGAAGTCTCCTAAAGTTGGTAAACATGTAATTGTCATTGGTTGTGGGAATTCTGGGATGGACGCAGCTGTTGGTGCTTATGAAATGGGAGCTGAACATGTAACTTGTATTGATGTGCAAAGACCAGCAGCTGATGATAAAGAAATTGCCCATGTAGAAGATTTGGGAGCGACTTTAATGTGGCCAGTTGTCACAAAAGAGGTTACTGCTGAAGGCATTATTACGCAAGATGATCAATTTATTAAAGGTGATACTATTATTATTGCAATTGGCGAAGTGCCTGAACTTGAGTTCTTGCCAGAAGAAATTGTCATTGAGAAAGGGCATTTGAAAGTTGACGGAGATTATCGTATTGCAGAAGGCGTCTACACAGCAGGTGATGCTGTAAAACCGGGACGTATGGTAGATGCCATTGGTGCGGCTCAGCAGGCAGCAGCAGCGGTAGATGCTTATCTGACAGGAACCACCTATCAATTGCAGACAAAAACTAAAATTGATAAAAATAGATTGAGTACGGCATATTTTAAAAAATGCCATACCTGTGATGTTCCTAAGGCAGATGACGATCATTTACGTTGTATTAGTTGTGGTACATGTCGTGATTGTCACATGTGCGAACGGTCCTGCCCAGAAAATGCTATTACTCGCACATTAGGATCAGATGGAAATTTTGAATATATTTCTAATGCCAATAAATGTATCGGCTGTGGAATATGTGCCGGTATTTGCCCTTGCGGTATTTGGTCAATGCATGCGAATAAGCAACCGATGCATGCCTAGATAAAGAAGACTAAGATTCAGATGGAATCTTAAGCCCACCTGAATCTTAGCCGCAGCTATTCTTAAGACCTCGAGAATGATTTTATAAAATAAAAGCGCATTTCTGATCCCAATTCAAATTGGTGACTCGGAAATGCGCTTTTAAATATTAGAAAGATGAACTTTCAGGCAGGAATTTGGAAAAAAGTGGAGAACCCAGCAATAGAGATAAAATTGAGTTATAAAACAAAAGAGGGTTAGGCATGTTTGAAGAAAAAACGTATAGGAAGGTACGGATTGTATTTGTTGCAAATGTTATTACATTAGCTTTTTGTTTGGCTTTAGTCCTTACAAAAGCACCGGATGAATCCAATGATCA
>Ga0316613_10001507_pt1 | contig 15920 bp, 16 predicted proteins | sample OWC_soil_day10_C_2_FD_207647 | JGI IMG/M metagenome (GOLD analysis project Ga0316613, IMG submission 207647) | Wetland soil microbial communities from Old Woman Creek delta, Ohio, United States - OWC_soil_day10_CT_b | ecosystem: Environmental > Terrestrial > Soil > Wetlands | place: USA: Ohio...
TAGCATTCGCAGTTCTATCGTGAAGGCTTGGCGGCTTCAGTACAGGCCGAACGGAAGGGGCGCTGTTTCATCGCCAGTTGCGCGTTTGGTGAGGTCTGGCAGGTCCAGGTGCTGCGCCGGTTCAGGGACGTGGCGCTCCGGCCAAGCGCTTGCGGGCGCCCTTTGATCCGGCTCTACTACGCGGTAGCACCCGGCATCTGTGCAGTCCTGTGCCGGTGGCCAACATTGCAGATTCCTGTACGCATGGTCTTGGGCGCTATTGCGGCAGGACTTCGTCAGTGGTCAGCGTCTTGCCGAGGTGGCCGATGTCGGCGCTAGCATGGGGCGTCGGTTGCGCCATTGCCATCGCATGCTTCGCCATGGCTCTTGCGTGGCGACGGTCGCATGCGAGTCGTGCCGCACTCGCCGAACGAACGTCACGACCGAAAGCGCTGCGGGATGCCACATTGATCTACATGGAAAAACGGTTTCGGATCTCCAATCCCGTCGGGTTGGTGGCGAAGCTTGATCGAGCCTATCGGATGCCCTCAGGCATGATCGTGTTGGTTGAATTCAAGACGCGTCGTCTTGACCGGCCCTTGCTGTCCGACGTGATCCAGTTGTCGGGGCAAAGGGTGGCGTTAATGGGGCAAACGGGACAGACCGTAGCGTCCTACGCGTATGTAATGATCAAGACGCGGTCTTGGCGAGCTCGACCGATTGCGCATCGCGTCAACTTGATGAGTCACGAACAGATTATTGCCTTGATCAGGAGGCGGGAAGGTATTCTCGCTGGCCGCGTTCTGCCGCGCGGACCCTTGTCTCGAAATACGTGCCTTTCGTGCGCATTCCGCCCGCAATGCCACGAATGCAATTCCTTGAGCGAAAAGTCGGCACACCGGTAAATCTGTTTCTGAAAACAGGCTGGGCGGCCTTCGAGCGCTCATTTTTGGATGCACGACATCTCTGTCAGAAAGAAGTAGAATGCATGAAATCTCAATGAGAAATCAGCCATGCCTGCTACCACTTCACCTTCGACGCAGTTCCCGCACGGTGCCGTTGCGCGTCTTGCGGATGGACTGCGAGCCGGCCGCGTCTATCGGCGGGAAGATCTTGCACACATGTCCACCGCCGTGGACCGGCACCTGCGTGAGTTGGTGACGACAGGGATGCTGAAAAAGCTTGCTCAAGGGATGTACTACGCGCCGAAACAGTCAGACTTCGGTCCGCTGCCGCCGTCCGATGAGGAAGTCGTGCGAAGCTTCCTGCGCGACAAGGATTTTCTGGTGTTCTCGCCCTCGGCCTACAACGGCGTGGGCCTGGGGACGACCCAGCTCTACAACAAAACGCTGGTCTATAACCACAAGCGCCATGGCGTCTTCCGGCTCGGTAACCGGCAGTTCGATTTTCGTATGAAGCCGCGCTTCCCCAAGAAGCTGACCCCCGAGTTCCTGTACGTCGACCTGCTGAACAATCTCGATGAACTGGCCGAGGACCGTGACGCGGTGCTGCGCCAGGCGCGCGACAGCTTGCCTTCGTTCGACCCTGTACGGCTGCAACGCGCGGCCGACAGCTTTGGCAGCGTGGCGACGCGCAAACGTCTCCGGGGGTGGACTGGTGTCCTCCGAGCTCTGCGGGGCTCCGACTAGCGAAATATCCTGGCATGAGATGGATATGTTTCGTAACTCTATTTTGCACGATAACATTGCTTGTGTTATCGTGCAGAACATTGGTTATATAGGTGGTTTATCCGTGTTGCCTCTCGCCAGCGCCGTTCGGCATTACCTTCACGAGGTTCTCGGCATTCCCGTTCCGAGCGTGAAGCCATGGGCCCAAGAAAATGAGCTGCCGTACTTCCTTCGGGACGCCTTTCAGTTCGGCGAGATTGAAATGCTGGGACAAGCCATTGTGCTGGCAATGGGACGTGCTGAACAAAAACAGTCCCTCAGCGAGGTCCGAACTTGGTTGGATAAGCTAAGGGCATTGGCCGGACAGCCGGTAGTCTACGTCATCGATGCCCTGGCTTCCTATGAACGGCGACGGCTGATTGAACAAAAGACCCCGTTCATCGTTCCGGGCAATCAGCTCTATCTGCCAGACTTGGGCCTTGATCTTCGGGAGTACTTTCGGCAGCGTTCCCCAAGTGCGGAATCAGCGTTGAGCCCTTCCGCGCAGGCTATGTTGATCACGGCCTTGTTGCAACAGCCTTGGCAGGCTGAATGGCAACCTTCGAAGGTCGCGGCCGCCTTGGGCTACACACCGATGACCTTGTCGCGCGTGGTCAAGGAGTTGACCGCGACCGGACTTGTCACGGCGTATGCCGTGGGCCGGTCCCGCTGGCTGCGCATGGTGCAGCCGCCACAGCAGGCGTGGGAGCGGGCAAAACCCTTGCTGCGGACCCCGGTCAAGCGGACCGTTTGGGTGCTTGCTGAAGATTCCGTTGTTGATCGGCTAGGCCGATTGGCCGGTCTGAGTGCGCTGGCGCATTATTCGATGTTGACCGAGCCTAAGTGGCCGGTCTACGCCCTAAGTGCTAAAGAATGGAGGTCTGCGACAGATGCAGGCGTTCACGAGTTGCCCGAACCCGTCGCCGGTGCGCGCGAATGGCAGTTGTGGAGCTACAGCCCAGCGCTGGTACCTGGCGCAACCACGGTTGACCCGATTTCTCTGACACTTAGCCTGCAAGACAACGCCGATGACCGAATCCAACTCGCGCTGGACGAGGTGAGGGGACAATTGCCATGGTGAGAGGGCTGGACATTTTCCGGAGTTGGTTTGCGGAATACGCCGACCAATATGTTTTGATCGGCGGCACGGCTGCCAGCTTGACCATGGAAGAAGCTGGGCTGGCGTTTCGCGCCACGAAGGACTTGGACATTGTTTTGCACGTCGAGGCGCTGACCCCTGCGTTTGGCCAGGCGTTCTGGAAGTTCGTCGAAACTGGTGGGTACGAGATACGACAATCCAGCGACACGGGCAAGCCAATCTTCTATCGATTTCAAAAGCCTGCCGATCAACGTTACCCCGTCATGGTCGAGTTGTTTGCGCGCGCGCCCGATGGTTTGCCACTGGCCGAAGGTAGCCAACTCACACCGATACCGTTGGACGAAGCACTGTCCAGTCTGTCTGCCATTCTGCTGGATGATGATTACTACGAGTTCATCATGGCGGGGCGTCGTGAACTTGATGGCTTGCCTTGGATCGGTGAGGACCGGCTGATTCCATTGAAAGCGATCGCGTGGCTGGACTTGAACACGCGCAAAGAGCAGGGGGCCAAGGTTGACGCCAAGGACGTGCGCAAACATCTCAACGATGTACTACGCCTGTCGCAATTATTGGCGCCCGCGACGCGTATTCCTCTCATGCAGAAGATTGGCGACGATATGACGCGGTTCCTCCGTGCGGTGGCTTCTGATCCCTCTGTCGATCCGAAAGCATTACAAATCGGCGATATCACTGTCGACGAGTTGGTGGCCCGCATTGCCCAAGCGTATGAACTCGATCTGCCTGGAACGGTGAAAAGATGATTCGAACACTCCCGGTTTTGTATATGGGATTTGACGGGTACATGGGCCACCCGGTTCGATTTTAGATACGAAAGCCATATTGCGAAGAGCCTGGATGATGTTGATTGAAAATTTACTGGCGATGGTGCGAGAGGGATGCTTGCGCGATGCGGGAAGGGGTACGCATAGGGCGTTTCGCAACGGCATCCTGAAGAGGGGCGACGGCCGTTGTGTGATCGACAGGAGGCTATTTCTCCGCGTTGGTGAGCCCGAGGCGCGTTGCGGGCTGGCCGAAAGATGATCAGGGAAGTGTGTGATGCGAAACCGGCCAACTGCTGCCTTCAGTCTAGCCATAAAGCTGATAACCGTTCTACTCGGAAACCAGCCAGACGGCATATGCCTGCTGGTCGGCCAACGCGGTCGCCGTCCAATCTGGAGAGCACGACTGCTTTACGCCGCCAAGTTGCCATTTGGGACGTCATAGATCTGTATAGCACTGATTCTTTCGTCCTTGTATCAATAGCATGGGGCCAACTAATGGCTTACTTGTTGGCCAGAGAGGGCAGGGCACATAGATCCATAATCTACGCCTGAACCAACGTGCCTCCCAAGTCTTCTCGGGCCTTTCGCACGACCACCGGTTTTTCTGACAGAAATACGACAAGTAGCGACAACCCACAAGAGCCAACTAAGAACGAATATGCCAAAAGGGTTTTACGAACTATCTATTCATCTCGGTGCTTTGCTGGATGACAACCCTGCTGAGGCGGTGAAGCAGTCTCGAAAGATCGATCTTGATACGCCAGACCGTTTTAACCTCATGAGCCTGCGGGCGGCAATTCTGGTTGATGGTGGTGCACTGATCCACAATCAGGACGCGATTGAAGAAGGTCTCGCGTTGTTTCGCGAGCTTCATGGCCTTTTTCCAAATGCTGATATTACCTACAACATGGCAAATGGGCTTGTCGCTGCAATAGGCAATCCTCCTCGCGACCCCAGTTGGCTGGATCATCAAGAACGCACTCAAGAGCGACGTGCCGAAGCACGACGATGCTATTGGAAAGTTACCCAAGATCCGAATACCGATCCATCGTTACAAACTCAGGCCTGGACTAACCTCGCCAATCAGCTTAGCAACAGCTATCGGCTTAGCGAAGCACATGATGCTCGTCTTGCTGCACTAAAGGTTGATCCGGAGAATGGAGTTGCCGCGAGCTCTGCGGCCCGTGATTTGCTATGGCTATTTGAACAAGGTGGCTGCTCTGACCTTACACGCGTCGAGGCCATCATGTTGGCCGAGATAGCTTGTCAGCATCAGGATCGACTCGCTCAGTACACTGGCGCACAAGCCGCGAAACAGATTGCTGCGTTCGCCAACGAACTTGGCAATTCGCCTCAGCGATCCGCTCACACAGATCCGTTCATCAGTTGGGTAGAGCGCGAACGTCTTACACTCGCACCAGCCGTCGAACTTGTCGATCCTGCGTTGGGCAAGTTGGACTGGCTTATGCTCCCTGGCATCCTAGAACGCGAACCGGAGTCAGGCGGAATGCCCCCGCCTGTGTTTGCCATGTTCAATGTGCTCAAGAGCGATTTCATTCTCGCGCGTGATTTGGCATGGCGGGCTGTCGATGAAAGCGTTTGGCCGACGACGGGACGATTCGCAGACACCCTCGACTATGCGACCTACGGCCCGAATGCTTCTGCACTCATCCTTGCACACCGTACCGCTCTTGATTTGCTCGACAAAGTCGCTGTAACGGCCAACCACTACTTCGAGTTCGGACAGCCAGCTGACAAAGTCTACTTCGGCAAACTGTGGCGAAAAGCCCCTGACAAGACGACCGGCTTACGTCCACTCGCCGAAACGGTTGAAGCGACCATACGCGCCGGTGTCGGAGCACTCTATGGCCTTGTAGAGCTTGCTGACGACTACGAACACAAGGCCGGCATCCTACGTCCGCAAAAGAACCTCCGCAATGCCGGTACTCACCGATTTGTCGTACTGCACGATTTTGGAGACCCGGTGTGCAGCAGACAGACACCAGAAGTAGACCATTATTGCCAGGAACAGTTTAGGCAGGAGGTATTACGCGCACTACGCGTTGCCAGGTCAACCATCCAAATGCTTGCGCTCGCAATCTCGCAACATGAACAAGCGCTCGCACGAAGGGCCAGTGGTTTTGTTGGGACTCTGACTGTCCCAGATCATGATTGGATACGAGGTCGCAACGAGAGTGAATAAGTAACGTCGGGGTCTTTGTATTCTGTGCTCGGATGCCCCGCTTGCATCAGCCAAGAGCAGTAGTTGAACAGGCAGGTCTCCGCAACGCAAAATAGGCGCAACACCGGTCATTCAAGTTGATCGGCGCCGCCTCTCTGTTGAGGTTCGTTATACGGAATAGTCGATATCCATAAACCATCCTGAAGGTACAATCGAGCGCCACCGAGATGGTTATACTTCATAGGCCGAACCTGTATGCATTCCGCGATGAGTGAAGTACATGACTTACGAGACAGATGAAAGATTGAAAGGTTATCTCGATACAAATCAATTGCATCGTGAACAGCTTTGCCTTGCAATTCTTGCGCTGGACAAGCGTTTCACGAACGTTAGGCCCCGCCACCCAAGGGGCGGTCCTGATGGGGGAAGAGACATTGAGGCAATGTATCGAGGATCAGAGCTGACGTACGGTGCGGTCGGATTTATCAATCAGGCAGCGGATGTTGAGGAAAAAAAACGAACGATTCGAGCCAAGTTTGGTGATGATCTGAACAGCGCTTGGGATGCAAATCCAAGACCATCTGTTTTTGTTTTCTTTACCAACGTCAACTTTACCGTTGGAGAAAAATCCGATCTCGTTAGCTTGGCACGAGCGAAGGGACTCGCTGCCTGCGAAATACTTGACCGGGAACGTCTCAGATCTGCTCTGGATAGCCCGGATGGGTTTGCTGCCCGTTTTCAGTTTCTTAACATTGCGATGTCGGAATCCGAGCAAGCAAGTTTTTTTGCAAAGTGGGGCGATGAAATCCAGTCAGTCATTTCGACCGGATTTCAAGAAGTGCATTCGACTCTATCCCAACTGCTTTTTCTTCAGGAAGCAGGGCGTCCCATCTCGGGATTGCATGTCCAATTCAGGCTGAACCGGGAATATGACGCGACTGAGATTAGGCATTTTCGCGCCTTCTGTTCTATCTATCTGCGGGAACCGAAGTTGGGCATTTGGGGACTCTTGGTTGGCAAGACCGACAAAGCCGATAGGTTTAGAACTGATATAAAAGAGGCGCGTGACGAACGCTCGGGGATTGCCTTAGGAATCGCTTCTGGGCAATGGAAGGTAGCGTGGAGTGGTATGTCCGAACAAGAGGGTTTTTCTGAGTCGGATGTTGATGAAGGCAATGATGTTGGGGAATATGTGCCTATCGGATGGGGGAGCGGGGTAGGAATGAAGAGCGTCAAACATCTTGTGGTCTCCTACTCCACCGATAGCTTCATTCGCATCGAACCAGTGCTGTCACTGATGGATTTCGACGAATGCATGTTGATGCCGATATTGAACAAATCGTTTGCGGAAAAACTGGAAGGTATTCGCATCTTTGCCAACGGATACATGCTTCTCGACTTGGAAAAAAAGGTGTTTGGAATCGATAGCTCAAAATTCGAGCTTGATCTTGGTGAGGCTTTTTCTGAGGATGAACTGTCTGACCCTTGGGTACGCATTCGCCCTACAGAGTTCTCTTCAAACTTCAATTTGTCCTTTGTGGATAACGTCCCGGTTCGCATGTTCAAGTCGAAAAAGGCCACCTTGGAGCTGCCGAAATAGATGCAGGAATTCAGGAGCTCATGAATCATCGCCGCCTGGTCGGAGAACAGTCGTTACCTGCCGCTCAACACCAACTTGTGATGAACGTCAGCTTCAAACCCAGATTCGGCATGGAAGTCGTTTGCACATGATGAAAGGTTCAGATTGCGCTTCAACAAGCGGATCTGGCACATAAGCCAGCCCCAAGCGTAAGGCCGGTGGGCATTGAAGTGTCTGCGCCAAGGGCTAAATTGCTGTATATTTATACAGCTATGAGGCGCCATTCTGTTATCCCGTCGAGCGTTTATCGCGTCCAATGGCGACGAGAGAGCGCGGCTGACATGAGTCTGTCTGTTCTTCCGTCCCAGCAATATGGAGAATGTGATGGTGCTCGATATGTAAATCTGTTAAAAGTAGTCCGCACGGTAGGCAGGGATAGACGAGAAAAAGCCATGGACATCATCCATGAGATAGCGCCGAGGGAAACCGTCGGCCGAGAGACGACCAACCGTTTTCGAATGCAGTTTCAGGCTGCGGCATTCGCCGCTCTGGAGATTCTTAGCGGCAAGGATGTCGACCGAGTCTATTGCGACTATCACGATGACTTTGTCGTGCGGCGCAACCTTGGTGGCTCCATCGAATATCACTTCTTCCAAGTTAAAACAAAGGGCCGAGCAAATCAGCAGTGGACGGTTGGTGAAATTTTCTCACTGAAAAAAAAGGGGAATCTCGATACAGAGGAAAAGCTTGCGGCGGTCCGCGATAGCATCGCGGGCAAACTTTTCGTTCATACGATTCACTTCGGAGAGCTGTGCCGAGGGGTGACAGTCCTTAGCAATGTTCACTTCCATGATGAGGTTTTTGAGGTCAAAGACCACCTAAAGGACGGAAAGTCCAATCGTGCGTACATCACCCAATTCATCGAGAAGTTCGGCGAAATCTTTTCGCCAGGGGTGACGCTGTCCGAAGACCAATTGAAAGCCGCAAGGTCGAGGCTCACTTTTTTGCAGGTTTCGCATATGGGCGAAACCCTCGAGCCCTTTGCGGACGCTGCACGGAGCGCGATTTGGAGACACAGTGAGATTGACCTACATAAGCACGAGGTTGACGAGATAGCAAACAGTCTCGTTTCGCTTGTTGAATCGAAATCCTGTGCGCCAATCAGCGGCCTCACTAAAGAAAAAATCGACCTCATTACGGGTGTCGGGCTTGATGACCTATTGAAGGTACTCAGCATCTCCACAACGGTTTACCAGAACTTGCTTAACGGAGGTGACCCTGCAGCAATAAAGGCCGCCTCCATCCTGCAACGCCAACTGAAGGCCGCAGGGGCGCCAGATAGCATGATTGAGGCGGCATCCGTTGCGAAGGTTTCTTGGGATGTCTGGCTTCGCACCGCACGTCACACTTTTCCTGAATTTGACCTCGAACTGCTGCTCAACGACATCGAAACGAAATGCAGCGCGTGGGTTCTGAGTGGCAGCGCACTTGGTGACCTTAGGATAAAAATCGATGAAGTGCTCAAATCAGATTTGGCTCAGAAGTTTCCACCGCTAGACATCGACCTTCTGTTTGGAGGTTTTTGTGCGTCAATTGTTCGAAGAGCCTCGCGATGAATGCCACTGAATTCTTCGATGAAGCGACCAAGCGCAATTTGCGCTTGAGCCTTCCGGTCGAACTGTCTGCTCCGACATTTTCGTTAAGCAATGAAGCTCTATTCCAGTTGCCGCTGTTGGCGATGACGATTTTGGCTATTGCGAAAGGGGCCGCTAAACCCTTCTTGCCGGAAATTGGTCAACTGGTTGGCGAGTGCCTGGAACGTACTGTGGCAGGTTTCAAAGGGTCGTCGCAAGACATCGGGTGGTCGGGTAACTTGCGTATTCGAACTATCAAAGCGCTGACATTCCTGGAAACAACAAATCAAATAAGCGTCGACAAACACACGCGGCGGATTTCTGCCACCGAGCTTGGCAAGAGGGTCTATCAAAGCGCAATTGCGGGCGAGAGTTCGTTCGCTAATTCCATGAAAACCATTGAGCTCAGCTACCAGTATATAAGAGATGAAGTTCGAGTCAGGGGAGAAGTAGATTGAGGCTTCGGTCACTTAAAGTTGAGCCACTCGGACAGAATGGTTGGGAAAGCCCGGTGCTCGAATTTGGGCAGCGGACAACACTCCTCTTCGCAAAGAATGGCAGTGGGAAGACACCCATCATTCATTCGTTGGCTGCTAGCCTCGGATTTCCACCAAAGTTCCGCGATGAGATATTTGGCAGATGCGCTGCGGTAACGCTGGAGGCGGAGAACGAGGGTGAGCCGTTCATCATTCGCCGATTCTTTGGAACCAATAATCGTGACTTCAATGCAATATTGACCTATCGGGGCGAAGAGTCCGAGCACTTTAACGAGGGCTCGTTCTCCGTAGCACTTTTTCAGGCCCTTGGCCTAGAGCTGCCTCGGCTCCTGACTAACACTGGCACGGTGGCGCAACCCTATATTTCCACCGTCTTGCCTGTTTTCTATTTGAACCAGGGCGATGGCTACACCGCAGCTTATAAATCGACCAACTCGTTTATCCAGGACCAGTTTGTCGAGATGGTTCGTTTCGTTTTTGGTCTAAATCCAAAGCATTCGTTCGACATAAAGAAAAATCTAATTGATGAGAAGGCGGCGCTAGAGGCACAAACTCGAAAGATAGTTGCTGCACAACGCGTATTTGAATATCAATCTCGAGGCGTTGACGATAGCTCTGCCAACCACGAAATACTCCAGCGCCGTGCCACCGACCTAGCCGCCCAAGTTGAAACTTTGCGCGATTCAGTTGATGCAAAGGGAACAGCAGGTTCTATCCTAACCGAACTTCTTGGGCAAAAAGACCAACAGATTCGGTCAAAGAAAATCGAACTCTCTGAGCTTCAAAATCGTATATCAGGAATCGACGCCATTCGAACTGAGATTGATGGCGAGGTTAATACGCTTAGTCTGAATGAAGAGGCCCGTAGAGTTTTCTCTTCGTTCCGTGAGATATGTGGCGCCAAAAATTGCGGCCTCTTCATTGGCAGCACTGAGTCGTACGGGAAAAATCTCTTGTATCTCCGCGATCAAATCAAGGACCTTGACCGAAATGCTTTGCGGGCGGAGGTGCGGATTGAACAGCTTGAAGAGGTCTTGAAGGACCTGCACGCAGAACGCCAAGTTCTTGTGAACAAACTTGACTCACCTACGACGGCAGGTGTCGACCAACTGGTGACTGCAGTACAAGCACTGACGAAACAGCTGGTGGAAGTCCAGTCTGAACTCGGTCGAATTGAGGCGCTAAAAGATGAGCGCTCTAGGCTCTTCAAGCTGGAAGAGGAACGTTTGCGCATTCAGGACCGAATCGACAATTTATCCAACAGCGGGCGCACTGATCTTGGGTTCAACAAGCTGCGGATACAGCTACGCGAGCTGGCCGTCAAGTGGATGGACATCCTGGACACACAGAACGTGCCCAGAAATGTCGAAATCGACTTGGAACTTCGTTTCAAGTTCAACGGCGAGTCGCTGGACCTCTTCTCGGGCAGCACGAAGATTCGGCTGGTGCTTGCCATCCACGCAGCGTTGTTCGAGGCGTACATTTCCGAGCTTTCACGCCCGTTTAGGTTCCTCATCTTGGACACTCCAAAGCAGCAGGAGCTTCACACCGAGGACCTGGCCAACTATCTAAATGAGCTTGAGAACCTCTGCGCGTTGAAGAACGCCCAGCTCATTCTTTCATCCACCGAGTACGACCACCCGACAGGGCAGGAAGATATGCGCTGGTTACCGATGTACAAGGGGCCGGAGCATCCTATGTATCTCGGCACGCGCGCCGATTTTATTGGAAGTTAGACATGCGAACAGAAAGTCTAGACAGACTGTGAGCCCACCTCAGCAAGCTGCCGCTTGCCGCGGCGGCTTAAGCTCTGGTAGAAATACTTGTAGGAATCCCGAAACCCTGTCCAGTTCGACGGAGCCACTTCTGGCTCCTGTAGCCTTCTTCTGGATGCATATATGACTCTTGTTGCTGTGCTGTATGCCGACACATCACCAATCGTCGTTGCCGACTCCCTGATCTCCAATTTTGACGGTTTGCCGGATGGGCTAAACACGCCTTTGTTTAGTACTCCCGATAGCAGAGCTGCCGGAGAGTACAGGCCCGCGGGACTTGCACGGAAATTTTGGATGCTCCCTGATCGGAGCCTTTTCTTCTACGCAGGAGCAGCTGGTGCGGCACGGCAGCTCTTCGACTATCTAGTGGAAATTGTTTCAATTGATTGCCCCTACGATAGAGAAATACACCGGACGGCCCAAGACTACCTTCAACGCATTCGGAGTCGATTTTCCTTCCTTATCGTCGTGCCCTCAGAGGATGAGGCCCAACTCTGGGCATACGGAAATGTTCATCGAGCGGATATTCCGAATTATGGACATGTGGCCATGTTGGGCAGTGGAGTCGAAGAAGCTCTCGAAATTCTGCGGCGCTATCCCGGATCACCGTAAGCGTCCGGGTAGTACCGTCTGGCATTGAATGTTGAGATCGTAGAAGCTTGGTTAAGCGGACGCTTGCTGGTGTCCGCTTAATTTTTGGCGGACACGATATGGCGACACGACGGACACACAGTCTCGAATTCAAGCAAAGCGCAGTCGACGCGAGCAAGCAGATGGGCGCGTCAATCGCGGGGGTGGCGATGGCCCACGGCATCAATGCCAACCAATTGCACAAGTGGCGGAAGTTGCTGAGGCCCAAGGAGACGGTCGGCGAGCCGCTGATTCTCCCGGTCACCATTACCCGGGAGGCCGATCCAGCTCAAACACGGCAAGTAGCGCCGGATGGCAGCATCGACATCCAGTTCCCCCGAGCCAGACTCTCGGTGCGTGGCCGTGTTGACCTCGATGTCCTGCAAACGGTGCTGGCAAGCCTGCGTCAGAGATGATCGGCTTGCCCGGTGGTACGCGCATCTGGCTCGCGGCCGGCGTGACTGACATGCGTCGCGGTTTCGATGGTCTGGCTGCGATCGTGCAGGAGAAACTCGCCGCCGATCCCTTCTCTGGACATGTCTTCATCTTCCGTGGCCGACGCGGTGATTTGGTCAAACTGCTCTGGTGGGACGGTGATGGCAGCTGCCTCTTTGCCAAGCGTCTGGAGCGCGGCCGCTTCATCTGGCCGCAGGCCACCGAAGGCTCGGTTCATCTGACCTCAGCGCAGCTTTCCATGCTGCTCGAAGGCATCGACTGGCGCCGCCCGGAGCGTACCTGGCAACCGCAGAAATCGGCGTAAATCGTGGGCTTGGGGGCTGTTCACTGCGCCCGTAATCGCGTAAACTTGGGCCATGTTTGCGACCGACGCCTTGCCCGACAACCTCGCTTTGCTCAAGGCTCTGGTGAGTGCACAGCAGGCTGAAATCGAGCACCTCAAGTTCATCATCGCCAAATTCCGCCGCCTGCAGTTCGGCCGTCGCTCCGAGCAAATGGACGAGACGGTCGCGCAACTCGAACTCGCCCTCGAAGAGCTGGAATGCGTGCGCGGCGAACTGGGGCCGAGTGACGAGACCACGGCGACGGAATCCGACGCCGACGTACCGACGCCACCCAAACGCAAGCCGTTGCCCGATCATTTGCCGCGCGAGTCGGTCGAGCACCGGCCGGCGGACGACTGTTGCCCGGACTGTGGTGGCGCCCTGAAGACTCTGGGCGAGGACGTTGCCGAAGTCCTCGAGTACGTGCCCGCGAGTTTCCGGGTGATCCGGCATGTTCGCCCCAAGCTCGCCTGTGCGGCCTGTGACCGCATCGTTCAAGCCGCTGCGCCGAACCGGCCGATCGCCCGCGGTCTGGCCGGACCGGGGTTGCTGGCGCATGTTCTGGTGGCGAAGTATTGCGACCATCTGCCGCTGTACCGGCAGAGCGGCATGTATGCCCGCGAGGGCGTTGAACTGGAGCGCTCGACACTGGCCGGCTGGGTGGGGCAGTGCAACGCGCTGCTTCGACCGCTGGTCGCTGCGCTTCGGAACCATGTGCTCGCCGGCGACAAGGTGCATGCCGACGACACGCCGGTACCGGTCCTGGCACCAGGCGAAGGGAAGACGAAGACCGGCCGCCTGTGGACCTATGTCCGGGATGATCGCCCCGCGGGCGATGAGGCGCCGCCGGCCGTCTGGTTTGCTTACTCGCCGAACCGACGCGGCGAACATCCGCAGACGCATCTGAAATCATTCAAGGGCGTCTTGCAGGCCGATGCCTATGGCGGATTCGACGCGCTGTACGCCGACGGCACCATTCACGAGGCGGCGTGTTGGGCGCATGTGCGGCGCAAGTTCTTCGACGTGCACAAGGCGCAGGGATCACCCCTCGCGGCCGAAGCCCTCAAGCGCATCGGTGTGCTCTACGGCATTGAGGAGGCGATCCGCGGCAAGTCGCCGCAGGAACGCCAGGCCGTACGAGATGCCCGAGCGACGCCTTTGCTCGACAGCCTGCACGCCTGGCTTCAGGAAACACTGCGCAGCCTGTCGCAGAAATCGGCCCTAGCCGAAGCGATTCGCTATGCCCTAAAGCTCTGGACGGCGCTCGTGCGTTACGCGGGCGATGGCCGGATCGAGATCGACAATAATGCCGCCGAGCGCTCCTTGCGCGCCATCGCCATCGGTCGGAAGAATTATCTCTTTGCCGGGTCGGATGCCGGCGGCGAACGCGCCGCTGCAATCTATAGCTTGATCGGTTCGGCCAAGCTCAACGGCCTCGACCCCGAAGCCTATCTGCGCTTCGTCATCGAGCGAATCGCCGAACATCCGGTCAACCGAGTCGCTGACCTTCTGCCTTGGGTGGTCGCAGATCAGATCAGCACAACCGAATCGCCCCTCGCTACCGCTGCCTGATTACCGCTCCGGCTGCAAGACGGTAGGCGCCGGACGCTTACGGATCACCTGTCCAGAGAAGCTTCGATCGCCTAGGCAACGCATACAACGCGGCAGCAAGGCTTACTCTAGACTACGTCGACGAGTGGCGGCATGGGTCGCAAATGTCGGAGGCTTCATGTGGCGGCTATTTTGAAGTCGTCCCTACATCGCTTTACATGCGATCTTTTGAATTTCTTTATAGGGGAACCGCGCATATCTTTCTTGATATTTCCCCGATTGACATCACGCTGACACGCTTTGTAGCCTCACGGCAGGATGACGAAAAAACGCTCATTCTGGCCAGTGAAGACTTGAATATAAAGGTGTTCAATAACGCCGAGTTAAGTATCGAAGGTCCCATGCTTAAAGAATACTGTATACGCCCTGAACGGCAGGACAGCCTACTTGCCAAGGACTACAGCGGTACAACTCCATTTGCACACATTATGGGTGTCGTTCTTTATGCTTCGGCAGTTCCTGACTGTGGCCTAGCTGCACATAGTTGCCGAACACAAAATATCATTATTGGTGATGGAGGTCCGGCAGCTATTCTTACCGATGAAGACCTCGTTGTACCAATAGACAACGCGCAGGGTTATGAACGAAGCAACCAAAATCTTAGGGTGACACTGATTTTCAAGGATGAATGTCCAATCCAACGACTGGCTCGACGACTCCGGGAAGCGTATTCATGCACTATGTGTTCTAAGTCGTAATGCAAGCATCCAAGCCCCCAACTTTCTCTTCAGGTTGGGAGGATGAGTGGCGACGCGCAAACGACTTCGAGTGTGGGGTGGTGGCTGATTTTCTGCATGAGCGGCACGACTTTAAGCAATTGTTCGTGCTGTTCGCCGGATTGTCTTGCCGGCGTACTCAGACCTCCGATCACTGGGCGCGCTTGAGGTAGAATAAATTATTCTGGATTATGTAAGCGGGTTCGTGGCCAAGGCGAGGTAGATCGACGGTATCGACAACGGTATCAAGCAGTTTTGTCTCAGGAAAAATGCCGTAACCACGCGGGATAGAGCTTGCAATTGACAATCGAGTGGGAATGATTTGAGGTTGTTTGGGGACTATCGGTAACTATCGAAAAAGTATCGTAAGTTGATGATTTGTAATAATTTACGTCACGTAATCTATCGGTAGCTATCGGCCCCAAGCAAAACAACTTGCCGGTAAAGCTGACGGTAAGATTTTGACCTCCAATTCAGACCCCGTTTTTTACCGTTATGACTATTTTGGTCTTGACGGTAAAAATCAACCCGGAAAGCTAGGTTTCATGCGGGTTTTCGGGCATCTTTAGGTCTTCTGACCCTTGACGGTAAAAAACCGTCTCGAACAGGAGAAAAACCAAGATGCTTACTGACACCGCCCTCCGGAACCTCAAGCCTGGCGCGGCTCCGTACAAGGTCGCCGACCGTGACGGTATGTACGTCACAGTATCAACGGTGGGAACGATCGCTTTCCGTTACGACTACCGCCTCAATGGGCGTCGAGAGACGCTGACCATCGGTCGCTATGGGCCGGCAGGGATTTCGTTGGCGATGGCCCGGGAAAAGCTGCTGGACGCCAAGCGCGCAATAAGCAACGGCAAGTCTCCGGCTATGGAGAAACAGCGCGAAAAACGCCGCCTGACCGCTGCCAAGACCTTTGGCGACGTAGCAGGCAAGTGGCTGGCAGACGCTCGGATGGCCGACAGTACCAAGGCGATGCGCAAGAGCATC
>Ga0316613_10001509_pt1 | contig 15903 bp, 17 predicted proteins | sample OWC_soil_day10_C_2_FD_207647 | JGI IMG/M metagenome (GOLD analysis project Ga0316613, IMG submission 207647) | Wetland soil microbial communities from Old Woman Creek delta, Ohio, United States - OWC_soil_day10_CT_b | ecosystem: Environmental > Terrestrial > Soil > Wetlands | place: USA: Ohio...
CAGATAAAAATGGTTGAATTCCTTGTAGATCCTGACGACAAGAGAAGTAAACGAGAAAAAATTGCCGATATAGGTGTTAGCCCAACAACCTTTTATGAGTGGATGAAGGACAAGAGGTTTGTTGAGTACATGAATAGTCAGCTTACTAAGTACACTGATGGTGAATTATCAGAAGTCTGGAAAGCTCTTATGCGTAAGTGCAAAATGGGCGATATCTCAGCTATTAAGCTGTTTTTTGAAATGAAAGGCATGTATTCAGAGAAGAAAAAAGTTGAAGTCGCTGGAGCAGGTGGAGGTCCGATGGAGCTGCTCGTCAGTGTTGACTATGGCGATGGAGATAAAGAAACAGAATGAAAAAGACCAACTAATACTAATTAGCTGGTCTTTTTGTTATTTTGATTGCAGTCGCCTTTGTCTTATTAGTGTCGACTTGCTTATGCCAGTCATTTCAGCAACTTTAGTGTAAGAATTTTCACCGAGTAAGCTCATGGCGTGTTGGAGCTGGTGATCATTATACACTTTAGGACGTCCTTCCTTATATCCGGCTTTGGTTCTGGCAATCTCTTTGCCAGCTGCTGTTCTCTCCATTATAAGCGTACGTTCAAACTCTGCAAAAGCTAACATCATAGTTACCATTAGCTTATCCATGGGCTTATTGCTGATTGTTCCCATGTTATCAATGGTTACAACCACACCTTTGCTGATTAGAGATTGTATCAAAGCATTACCTTCGCTTGCTGATCGGGCTAACCTGTCGAGCTTGGTTATCATTAAAGTGTCGCCATCTTTTAGTTTTAACAGAAGTTCATTCAGCTTCGGTCTATCGGTAGTCTTCCCTGTATATTGCTCTACAACAATTTCAGCACAACCTTTAGCTCTTAAAATGTTCTCTTGGTCTTCCAGGGAGTTTCCGACAATCTGTTTCAATGTACTGATCCTGGCATAACCATAAATCATATTGATTCCTCCTATTCGTTTTGAATACGAATTATGACACCGTCCAATACATTGATTATACTGCTCTCTAAAAACGTTGTCAATACTGTACATTAAAGACACCAATCCAAAAGTGTAACTGTAAAACAATTTCCAATTTAAAAGACCAGATTTAAAAACCAAGAGCCAAAATTTAAAGGTATCAATTCGGCAGGTACATTTGTATCAGTAGCGATATTAGAAACGCTCACAGATCAAATGTGGAAGCCAAATTCCAATATAAAAATCAAATTAAACATAAAAAGGGGTAAATCATAATGCAAACATTAAAAGTATCAGGCAAATCTAATTCCAGTTCAGTAGCAGGTGCAATTGCAGGATTCGTTAGAGAGGGTCAAGGCGACTTAGAAGTACAGGCAATTGGAGCAGGAGCAATCAATCAAGCAATCAAAGCTGTAGCTATTGCTAGAGGTTTCGTTGCACCGCAAGGCATAGACCTGATGTGTATTCCTGCATTTGTTGATTTAGAGATTGATGGTGATAATCGCACTGGCATTAAACTTATCATTGTCACTCGCTAATCGATATTGAGCAGCTGCTTTTGGTTAGGATTCTAGTCTTAGCCATTTACATTTAGGGTCAAGGGTAAGGGGGGTATAGGGGCAAGGAGCGAAAAAACCATGGGGGTCTAATATTTATAGCACTAGCCACACAAAAATTCATTATTTCTCTACACAGACTCACATAAATTTTCTAACTTTTTGCTTACCCCCTATACCAAGAAAAATCTCAAAAAGTGCCTACCCTAAAATTTTTGAAAAATTTTTTGCGAAATTCATAAAACCATTGCACATAAATTCAATGCTTAAGGAGGAAACCAACATGGAATTTGCAAAAGCATTACTAGAAACAATTACAGAAAGTAGTAAATCGGAGTTTTCGAAAGAAGAAGTATTGGATCTACTTACTGAAATTAGCGACGTTCAAGAAATTAATGCTGACCTATTAGCCAAAAAGAAAGAGTTCTTCAGTAGTGATGTTAAAAGATTGATTAATAATTTATACTCTATTGATTCCAAGTTTAAAGAGTTGTCGGCCGTTAATGATGTCCTTCGAGAAAAGACAAAAAAGAAGCAGCACAATGGCGATAGAATAGCGAAAAATTATATACTCAAAGTCGTCAATAAGGCAAACGAAAATAATACTCGAATAAGCCTAGAAATTTGTGAACTATTTCAGATTTTATTAGGCAATTGCCATCAATGCCCATTTAGTAATTATGACGATTATGATGATTGTATCGGTTGTATTCACGGAGCATTCTCTACGAAAGAAATAGATAGCATCAACTCAATAAAGGAGCCATCATCATGCAAAAGTTAATACTAATCAGCAGCGACAAAAACTACAGAGAATATGAGTTAAACGGCAAGAAAGTTTTGATTACACGTAGAGAAGAAAAAAGAAAAGGTAATGAAGGTTATCCAATTAGACCGTATACCGACGTTCTTCTTCAATATGAGCGTTTCGCTTCTTCGGTATCAATGTTTGCCATTGGTGAAGATATTTTTGAGGATTTAATAGACCGCTTAATAAGTGGATTGATGCGTTATTTAAAAATCGAACAATTGAAAATCGATGAATCCAACAAATCAACGAAGGTCGAACCTGAAAAGCCATCATTTAATTTAAGAGAATTTAAAAAACTATTGGATGCTGTTGAAAAGATTCCAATAGAAGTCATGGTATCCGCAGCAATGAAAGAATTTTTTAATAAATTTAATAATGATAAACCAAATGAACCCAAAGAAAACCCCTGCATTGCCGTAATCGTCTCTGATAGAATCGACAATTGTCGTAGCTTCTTAAAGTTTAATAACCTTAATCCTAAGTGCTTTAAATTAGTTAATGAAGCACATCGTCTTGAGGGCATTAGCAGAGAGATGCCAATCATAATTACTCATCACGGAAACTCCAATAAATTTGACAATCTAATGGAGTTTGTCCATCACAGATTCACCAACGTTCGTTATATCGGTTATTAATAACATGTTGGTGCGGCGTGGTGAGGTAACACGCTACTATGTTTATAAATTATCCAGTACCAGATAGCAGGGGTATAAGGAGCCAAGACGTAGCTAGATAACGGTCTTAAACTACTAGCGGCATAGTGCTATCAAGCAGGTTTAAATCCTGCCGCCAAGTCATTACTCATAACCGCGAATAAGCGGTATTTTTTATGCCTTAAAGTAGGTGATCCATATAGCATTAAAAACTACCGTGCAATTCAATGCCGTATTTAGAGCATTTAATGCTACCCAATGCCGTTATCGTGCTGCCAAGGGATCAGCTGGTAGTGGCAAGTCAGTTAATACTGCTCAAGATTATATTCTTAAGCTAATGAACCCCAAATATAAGGGCGCGAACCTGCTAGTTGTCCGTAAGATCGACGAATCAAATCGTGATAGTACCTATGCTGAACTGGTGGCCGCTATTTATAAAATTTGCGGAGAAATGACAGATAAGCTTTGGCACATTAAGCAATCTCCGTTAGAGCTGACTTGCAAGACTACAGGGAATAAGATCATTTTTCGTGGTATGAAAGATGATAGTCAAAAAGAAAAAGTTAAGTCAATTAGTTTTGCTATTGGTAAGCTCTGCTGGATCTGGGTTGAAGAGGCGACGGAATTACAAGAAGCCGACATTGATATCCTGGATGATAGGCTTCGTGGTGAGCTGCCAGAGGGCTTATTTTATCAAATGACATTAACCTTTAATCCAGTGTCAATCAATCATTGGATTAAAGCAAAATACTTTGATGCTCCTAACCCTCATGTGTTCACTCATCATTCGACATACAGGACTAACCGATTTATTGATAAGGCATACCATGACCGGATGGAATTAAGGAAGATTCAAGATCCTAACGGTTATCGCGTTTATGGTGATGGTGAATGGGGCCTGTTAGGTGGTCAGTTCTTCAGCATGTGGAAAGACCATTTGCATATTTGCGCGCCATTTAAAATTCCTGACGGCTGGCTAAAGTTTCGATCAATGGACTGGGGAAGTTATCGACCGTATAGCGTTGGCTGGTATGCTGTTGATTTTGACGGTAGAATGTATAAATACCGTGAATTATATGGCTATGGTGGCAAGCCTAACATTGGTACTAAAGAGTCGTCTAAGACAGTAGCTGAAAAAATTGTTGAATTGGAAAAAGACGAAAATAATATTTCATATGGTGTTCTCGACAACGCTTGCTGGAATACTACAGGTACCGAGGGACCAACAGTTGCAGAAGAAATAAATAAAGTTTTATTCGACAACAAGAAGACCTTATTTCATCCCTCTGCAAAAGGTCGAGAACGAGGTGCAGAACAAGTAAAGCTCCGATTGGAAGGATATAAAGATGCAGAGGATAAAGACATTCCAACGCTTGTCTTTTTCTCTAATTGCTATCACACAACCAGAACAATCCCTGCCCTAACTCATGATAAAAATAGTCCTGAAAAGGTAGATACCACTGGGGAAGATCATCCTTTCGATGAAACTGTTTACGCTTGCCTTTCAAGACCTTGGGTACCAGACAAGCCAGAAGAGAAAAAGAAAGGGAACAAGCGCCGAAAAAAGAAAGAAAAACCTAAAGATTGGATGGGAATGTAGCTGCCAAATAGGGCAGTATTTTTTATGCCAAAAAAGGCAGGTGATTAAATGCCAGATAATTATTTTAGACCAGCAGTTCGAGAACGGTCGCCAAACCTTTCGAAGCGAAGAAACGAGTTTCGCGCTGCAGTTGATAAGGATCAAGATTTTCGTGATGAAGCTCATGAAGATTATGATTTTTACGATGGAAGAAAACAATGGAATGAAGGGACAAAACGAAATCTAGAAGAACTCGGTAGACCAGTCATAACAGATAATCGTATCAAACCGATGATTAACTTACTTTCTGGTTATCAACGGATGAATCGATATGAACCTGAATTTCTACCACGAACGGATGATGATATTGGATTATGCACGGTCCGTAAAGGACTGACTAAATACATATTTGATCAGACTGAATATGAAACACAGGAATCATGGATGTTCTTGGATGGGATTATATGTGGCCGGGCGTGGCTAGAGGTCTTATACAAGATTGACTACAGTACGTTAGATGGTGATATTACTATCCGCAGAGTGTCGCCATTCGATATTTATCTAGATCCTGAAAGCAGACAACCGGATTATTCGGATGCAAGATATATGTGTCGCGCTAAATGGGTAGATAAGGATGAATTAAAATCCGTTTATCCGGAAGAAGCCGACTATATTGAAGCCTGTTCTGCTGATTATGACAGTGCTGAAAAGTATGAGCTCATTGGTACGGAGCCGCTTTGGTATCAAAAAGAAACTCGAAAAGTACGGATGATAGAACATTGGCGTAAGGAAATCGTCAAAAAGCAGAAATATATTTTAATGAATGGCGAGATGATCGTTAAGGAAGATATCACCGCTGAACATCTTGCGATAGGCATAAAACGTCCTATAACTATTCCTGAACAAATTGTAATTGTTACGGTATTCATTGGTGAGGTACTTTTAGAAGAAAAAGAATCGCCGTATGAACATGGGGAATTCCCCTTTGTTCCATACACGGTCTATTACCTTGGCGAAGGTGATATCCCTGCTGGTGTGGTCAGAGATATCAAGGATTTGCAACGCGAACTGAATAAACGCCGCAGTCAGTCGGTTAATATCCTTAATACTCAGCTTAATTCTGGTGTCATTTACGAGCAGGGCGCCATAGATGATAAACAAAAATCGAACATAGCCAAAATAGGAACCATACCTGGTGCAATGTTAGAAGTAATGCCTACTGCACTGACCCAAAATAAGATTCGGTTTATGGACCCTAAACCTCCACCAGTTGGAGAAATTACGGCACTACAGGAAACGGCGCAATCTATGAAAGAGGTTGCAGGGATAAACGAATCGATGTTAGGCAGTGACATTCCGTCTGGTACGTCTGGCAGAGCTATTGAGCTTAGACAAAAGGCAGCCATTACTCATATAGGTGGATTGTATGACAACCAACGTAGGGTTAAGGTTCAAGTATTGAGGCGATTGTGGGGCAGTAAAAAGAAAAAAGGGTTAGTACAGCAGTATTATACAGATGAAAAATCTTTCCGCATTATTGGAGATAATGGAATTCAAGAGTTTATGACAATTAACAAACAAGTTTCAGTGCAAGATGAACTCGGCAATACCATTCATCAAACATTGAACGATATGACAACTGGTGAATTTGACATTATTATCAGTGATGCTCCAAGCATGGCAAGTCAAAGGACTGCTCAATTTTGGGCTCTCACTGATGCAGCTGCTAAATTGGGTATCCCCGGTGACATGGTCTTTGATATTCTCCTCGATCTGTGCGATTTACCACAGAAAGAAGAAATTAAACGGCGTTGGCAGGAACGGCAGGAGGCACAAAAACAGGCAGCTAATGCACCACCTCCTAAAGCTGAACCTAAAATTAATGAAACGATTAATTTTAAAGATCTACCTTATAATGGGCAAGTGCAATTTGCGGCTAAATTGGGTATTGATTTAACTTCGCAGCAACCAGGTACAGTCCATCAAGGACAAGCGCAACAACCTCCACAAGCACAGCAAGGGGAGCAACCTAGCGTATTACCGCAGGTTTTACAAAGTCTGCCCTCTCAGATATTACAGCAACTAGCGCAAATGCAACCTCAACAATTAGCACAGGCATTAGTTCAAATTGAACAGCAATTGCCTCCACAAATTCAGCAGCAAATTGCAGCTGAAGTCCAAGACATTCCTCCCGATCAGCTACTACAGGGCATACATGATATGATTGTTCAATTGTTGCAAAGTCAAGGTAGTGGCGATCAATCGGAACAAGGTCTTGATCCGCAGAAAATACAGCAGGTTCAGCCTAACCAACAGCCGCCAAGTAACCAACCACAAACGCCATACCAGATAAGACAGAATATAATTTCTAGCATGAGCGGTGAACAATTATAGTATAACTACTAATCAGAGGAGTGGCTTTATTATGGGAAAATTTATTGATCTGACAGGAAAAGTGTTTGGAAGATTAACTGTAATTAGGCGAAGTGAGAATTCCACAATTGGTAAAGTCAAGTGGTTATGTAAGTGCCTTTGTGGTAATGAAAAATCAGTAACAAGTAACCATTTACAGAGTGGACATACCAAATCATGTGGTTGTTTTCATACAGAACAAATTAAAAAAGCTACGACAAGACACGGTATGCGACATAGTTTAATATATTCGGTTTGGAGTAGTATGGTAATGAGATGTACATGCGAAAAAGATCAGGGCTATAAATACTATGGAGCTAGAGGAATAACTGTATGTGATAAATGGCTAACCTTTAATGGTTTTTACGAAGATATGAAAATCGGATACGAAAAAGGACTTACTCTAGATAGAAAAGATGTTAATGGTAATTATGAACCCCTAAATTGTAAATGGGTAACGATGAAAGAGCAATGTAATAACAGAAGGGATAACCATAATTTAACTTATAATGGGAAAACACAAACAATATCACAATGGGCTGATGAATTAGGAATAAACCAAGGCACGCTGTACAGTAGACTTAATAGAGGTCATTGGTCAATAGAACGAGCATTAACAACAAAATAATATTACCACTCTTTTTTAAAAGGGTGGTTTTTTTATACCCAAAATGAGGTGATTCTAAATGTTTACTACAATAAAAGTCAAGGATGGTCAGTACCACGTTTATGAAAACAATAAAAACATTGGTACGATTGACTTTCAGTGCGAAAGTTGCGACCAGGACGTATTAAAAAAGCACTATTGTATTGATATACCTAAATATTCTCTAAAAAAAGTTGTGAAATTTCCAGTCCAGGATTTTAAAAATGTTGAACGGACTGCTCTTAGAACGCTGATTGATTGGTTAAAAGCAAGAAGGAGATTGATGTAGTGTCAACACTATCTCTGGATTTAAAAAGGACGGTGAGAACAATAGCTAAACGTAAGAAGTGCAGTATGAATAGCCTAAAATACGGATAAGGAGGTGGTCACCATGCGCAAGCGTGGGCAATAATCTCTGGACGGCAACTAGCGATAGTTGTATTTTTTATGCCTAAAATTAACGAAGGAGTGAACTTTATGGACTGCAATCCAAGAAGTATATTAAGAACTACAGCAGGAATGCTTGGATCTCAATTAAATCAATCGCAAACAGATGATGAGAATTGTAAGGGTGTTTTTAACCCTAATGGTAAGGTTGAGGACGCTTTAATTGATTTAAGTGGACGCATTGATAGCTTAGAAAATTTGACCCATTCTCTTCTAAACTTAATTCAATATCCACAGCCAGTAACATCATGTGATAATGCTCTTACTCAAAGTGATCTTACATTGGTACAGAGAATTCACGTTTTTGATAGTCGAGTGGCAGATGCAAATAACACCCTTGCCATAGCGATTGATATCATTCGTCAAAACCTTGGAAGTATTAAATTAGATTAGAGGAAGTGTAGTAAATGGAAAAGTATATTGGCGTAAAAATTGTTCATGCTGAACCTATTACAAGGGGAGATTACAATAAATTCAAGGGGTGGACCATCCCTAAGAATGAGAACCCTAACGATGATGGTTATTTAGTCAAGTATAATGATGATTATATTTCATGGTGCCCTAAAGCCGAATTTGAGAAAGCAAATCGTAGGACTGACGGTATGACTTTTGGGCTGGCGGTAGAGTCTCTAAAGAAAGGACTTAAGGTTGCTCGTAAAGGCTGGAATGGCAAGGGAATGTTTGTTGTGTATCAAAAAGGTTATCCGCAAGGCATACCATCCAATAAGCAAACAGCGGAAGCTTGGGAACTTAATGAGGGAGATTTATTTATCTGCAATCCATATCTACAAATTAAGAATGTTGATGGATCGCATAGTATGTGGGTTCCTAGTATTAATGATGTCCTGGCAGAAGATTGGATAATCGTTGATTAAGCGTAAGCGACCTTAACGGCCGCTATTTTTATGTGCAAATTAAAATACAAAAGGAGAATTTTTCATGGCAAAACCATCTGTAAAACCGCCTGCAAAGGCACCAGCAAACCGTAGAAGAAGTACTAAGCCTACACCAACAGAAAAAGAGCCTTTAGAGGTGAAGGAAGATTTAGAGACTCCAGCAATTGTGGAAAGCGAAAAAGAGGTTACTCTTGATAATGTTGAACTGATAGAAAAACTTACATTGCAAGCCTGCAGAGATTATGCAAGGACTGTTGCTATTGTCATTGCTAATTCGGCAGCAGGTACCCTTGCCCCCTTGCAGCACGTACAGCATTTAAGCATTGTTGGCAATGAATGTAGTAATCTTTTTTCCTTACTTAAAAACATAAAAGAAGCCGAACGAAATTGCTTTATCAATTGCAAGCCAATAGTTAAAAAAGATGCTGAGACTATTACAGTACCCCATTCTCAGATTAAAGTTTCATCAGATGGAATTGGGATTACTGCAAATACAATAAAATTTACCGGACCAACAGCGACTGAATAACAGTCGCTTTTTATTAAGCCAGCAACCGCGATTTGTTGCAAGGCTTGATATGTCCGTGGTCAAGCCTTTATTCCAGCGGACACTTCGTGACCACGACACGTTAAAAAGTGCGTAATGGTAACGTTACTACCAAATTTCGTGATGCCCACGTAAAAAGGCACAGGAGGATTTACAAATGAGAATAGTTGATGGAATTGAAATACCAGAAGAATTTGACGGAATAGATGATGATATTGCTCTAGAAACGATGAAGGAACATGGTTTGATGCCCGATCATCAGGAAAAAGTGGAGGCTACTACTCAGGTAGAGCCTACCGAAGAAGAAAAAGCTGATGAAAAAACCGAAGAAAAAACCGAAGAAAAAACATCTGCAAGCGAAGAAGTTATCGCGCCTACCGGGGGAACTGCACCCGTAAAAGAGCAGGAAACAGGCGTTGAAGCTACTGAGGTTGTTGACGATGGAAAGACCGTTCCATACCAGGCAATGATTGCGGAAAGAAAAAAACGCAAGGCGTTGCAAGCTGAGCTTGACCGGCTTAAAGCATCACAAGGCAATGTTGCCCCTGTACAGGTACAACAACCTGCTACGCAAGCACCACTTCAAGAAGAGAAGAAAGAACAAACTACTGAAGAACAACAGCGACTTGACGAGTATATTGAAAAATCTGCTATTGAAATGTTTGTTGATAAGTACAAACGTGAACCTGATGATATGAACCGTACTGATATCATCATTTTGGGGCGTTACGCTGCCAAGGTTGAGGATGGTATTCAGAAATATCAAGAACAACAGCAACGAGTTGCTAGTGAAGCTCAAAAGGTTAATCAATCATACATTCAATTTGTAACCGAACAACAAAATCGAGATGAATTCGAAGAGATTTCAGCATCATTTATTGATGAAGTCGAATCATTACCGCCTGACGAGCAGGAGGTCGTTAAACAAGCATTTCAACAATGTGAATCTGGTAAGGGAACTCCCCAGGAGATTCTCCTTGTAAAAAAAATCTGGAATGATGTTGCTAAAAAGACGGTCCAATCGCTTGTTCCTGCGACGAAAGAAACTAATACGCAAGAAACTACTAAGGTGGTAGATCCACCTAAACCATCCAAAACGGATGAACAAAAATTAGAACAAATTGAAAAGCATCCTAAGACGAATCTTGTTACTGGCACTAACATTTCAAACAGTGCGAACGAAACTGAAATGGCTCGTTTGCTGAATGAAATGGAGTGGGAAGACTTTGAGAAGCAATATCCTGCATATGCGCAGAAACTTCTCGAAGGTTAAAAAACAACGATTCCTCCATAGGGTGTTTTCTTTTTGTCTAAAAAAATGGAGGAATATTAATTGGATAAAAATACTGCGTTTAACTTAAATCTTCAATTGTTTGCTAAGAACGAAACTACCGTGTCACCAGCGTTAACCCAAAAGGCTTGGGCAAAACAAGCATGGTCAATGGCAAAAAGGGATACTACCATTTCTAACTTTGTTGGAAAAAGTGATGAAAATATTGTCCAGCTTGATGATACGATGAAAAAAGAAGATGGCGACCAAATTACATTTTCTTTGCGTATGCCACTAACTGGTGATGGTACTGAAGGTGACGATGTCCTGGAGGGCAAAGAGGAAGCATTAGAGTACCATGATTTTAAAGTTACCATTAACCAGCTGCGTAAAGGAACTCGCCTTAAAGGAAAAATGGAAGAAAAGAAAACCTCTTTAAAGTTGCGTACCGATGCGCGAACAGCCTTAAAAGATTGGTTTGCTGAAAAGATTGAGTCCATGTATTTTGATGCACTGAATGCCGATCCATCTCCACGGCGTATTGTCTATCCTGCTGGCATCACTGCTATTAGTTCCATTACGGCATCCCATACAATGTCTTGCGCTATTATTGAAAAGACAAAACGTAAGGCGAAAAAGCGTATTGTTTATACCGATGATAAAGGCGTAACTCATATCATTCCTAAGATTCGCCCAATTCTCGTTAATGGCAAAAAAATGTATGTCATGATCTTAACGGAAGAACAAATGCGTGATCTCCGAAGCGATCCTGTATGGGTTGCAGCGCAATCACAGGCCAATACTCGTGGGGAAGATAATCCATTATTTTCTGGATCAGAAGGGATTTGGAGCGGTGTTGTTCTCTTTACTAATGACAACGTTGAAGTAAAATCTGTCGGTAACGCAGGCGCCGATGTTGGACATGCTTTATTCTTGGGCGCACAGGCCGCTTGTTTTGCCGTTGGATCTGAGCCTGAATGGGAAGAAGATACCTTCGACTATAAAAACAAAGTTGGCTTTGAAATGGGACAGATATTCGGTATCGCTAAATCGGTATTCGATGGTGAAGATTTGGCAGTTTTACATGTTTACACTGCTTCTATCGAAGATAACTAAAATAAGTACTTGTATGCGGTGGATGAAAGATTCCACCGCTTATTAGTGTAAAAAAGAGAGGATGATTTATAAATGAGTTTGACGAATGGGCAAAAGGCTATCATTGAAAATATTCTGGTTGGCTCTGGTGATCGTGATAATCTCAATGCTCTGGTTAAAGCATTAACTGGTGATATGAAATTTTCAGTGTTGCCAACTTCTGCAACGGTAGCATATACAAGTGCTGGTTGGACCAAAGATGTTGTTATTTTGCTGACTACTGCTGACGGAGAAGTACATACATGGTTCCAAAATAAGATCACGATTAGCATTGCAGATACTTCCACTTCAGGTACCGCATCGATTGCTACGACTACTCTTAGCATGGTAGATGGCAGAGGAATTGTAACTATTACTGGTGATGCTGCAGCGTGGTTAGAGGCAGAAACTGCCACATTGACAATTGAGGCAGATACTATTCTTGGTTACACTGTAGCGTCCAAAACTTTTGTAGTAACAATATCCTAGTATTTAAGTAGCCAAGGGTTAAATCCCTTGGCTACTCTTTTTAAAACTGTTGGAGGCGAAAAGAATATGAAAAGGATAGTTCTTATGCTGTTAGTATGCATGATATTTTCTTTTCAAATATGCAGTGCTCAAAATGTAGTCCATCAAATTGAAGATAGTATGCCGATGGATAAATGGGCGCATATGGGAGTGGGATATATCATCAATGACCAGCTAAAGCGATATACTCGTTTAACTATACTTGAACGTTTAGCGGTCATAGGAGGCGTTGCTTATGCAAAAGAAAAGTGGGCAGATAGTAAGTTTGATCGTGGAGATTTAGGTGCCACTGTTGCGGGTGGACTTTGCTATGAGGTGAGATTTTGACAACGTTAAAGAAACTCGCCTATCGTTTACGCCTAAAACTAAAAGATACTGATTCAAAAACATATAGCAAATATGAAGTCCTTGATTCCATAAACGAATCTATACGTGAATTAAGAAGAATAGTTACCCAATTTCATAGTCAACTCAGTTTTCCAGTACCCAATACAAGAGAGTTAACAGAAGCATCACCTACAGGGTGGCCTGATGAGTTTAATGAGTTAATAATTGAATATACACTTATCCTACTATCCTCTGGCGACTACAGTTCGAAAGAACAGGCTAAAATGTTGTGGCAACAAAAAGTGTTGTCGCAGGCTAGTAGTATGGATGAAAGCGTCAATCTAATACATGGATGCTATGAAACAAAAGCGCATAGGCACATACATCTAATACGCAAAGAACCAAATAGAGAAGCGCATGAAAAAAGAAACCAACGATTGCCGGAACATTTACCGAAGGATCTCCTTCCAGATAATGATGGTTCAATCCAAACATATAAATACTGGGCGAAAACTGCGTCAGAATCGATTATTGATGTTGCAGTATATACAGCAAGCCCAGGAATAGTCAACATATTTCCACTGCTAACTAATGGAGAAATACCAGGGCAGGACATCTTAAAGACGGTTTATGCGATTTGCAATGATGATAAAGTTAAACTTTTGACGGATGAGGTACAAGTCGGGGCTCCAACTCAGACCGCATATTCTATTGATGTCAGCTATTGGATTGATAAAGATAGGGAGGAAGACGAAGGAATTATTGTTTGCTCTGATGTAGAAGCGGCAATCAATGACTATATCCTCTGGCAAAAATCAGCTTTAGACCGGAATATTGATCCGTCACAACTCATTTTTATGATGAAGAAGGCTGGAGCTAAGAGGGTAGCGGTGACGTTGCCTGTTTACCAAGCACTTGAAATTACGCAGGTTGCTAAAGAGCAAGCCGTAACTATTCAGTGCGGTGGCACAGAATGAGCGATACTGTAAAATCTACGGCCCATAAATATTTAAAAAAGGGAACAACCAGCAGTGTTCAGGAGAAGGTAACTGCTATATTACCTAGCGGTCAAGTGCAAGAATGGTTTGACTATGATGGAAAGCCCTATTGCTTCCGATTAATCGAAAGTGAAGGGCAAATACTTGAGGCCGACGTGTATTTGAAAATTAATAAAGCAATCCAGCAAACGAAAAATGCAAGGTCTTGGTTTGATGGAATCGCGCTGTATCGAACCATCAATAGTAATATATTTTTAGGAATTGCACTAGGAGCACATAAGAAAATCAGTATTTCTCCTGCAACGTTCACAATGCCAGATATAGCAGGTGAACAATATGTTGGAATTGCACAAGGGATTCATAAAAAGATTGGTATTTCTCCTGCACCCTTTGCAATGCCAGAGATAATGAGTAAACAATATTTTGGAGGAGTGATTTCTGTGCACAAGAAAGAGGTGATTTATTGTGTCTAATTGGTCAGGTGGGGTTTTAACTACGAAAGGGCAAGCTTTACAAGCAAAAGTTGATGCAGGCAAAACCTCCATGGAGATTACAAAAATGAAAATCGGTTCCGGTACATTAGCGGACGGACAAACGCTGGAAGAGTTAACCGATTTGGTGGAAGCAAAATTAAATGTACCAATTAGTAGTAGTACAGCAAAGGATAACATAACGACAATTACTGGCGTGATAACCAATACGGGATTAAGCACTGGTTTTTATGTGCGCGAACTTGGGGTGTTTGCAACTGATCCAGACGAAGGAGAAATCTTGTATTCGATCACGGTAGCTTTAGCGGCGAGTTATCTGCCAGCAGAAGATGAAGTGGTAGAATCCAATGAGTTTAACTACAATATTGCGACGAGTAATGCAGCAAGCGTTACGGCAACAATTGATACGAGTGGATTGGTGACTGTAGGGATATTGGAAAAAGAGATAACGGAACTACTGGCTGGCGCAACATTTACTGGTGCAATAAACGAAACAACTGTAACAATGGCAAGTGCCTCCACAATGGCAATAGGAGCCGCCGCAGGAAACTCTATTATCGTAACCGGAACAACAAACATAACTGCATTTGACACAGCACAAGCGGGGACTAAGCGTACATTGTTTTTTGGGTCCGCGCTTACTGTGACACATAATGCTACATCTATGATATTGCCGACTGGTTGGAACACTAATGTTTTCTCAGGCGATGCGATGGAATTCATAAGCCTAGGATCAGGTAATTGGAGATGCACGAACTATCAGCAATTAAACCATACTCCACAAATTTCCAATTTTGGTTCGGTTCGACATTACAAAGATTTATCCGCATATTCCAACAGTGGCGGGACGGTTACAGGGACTATGAAAATAACCCTTCCTGTATCGTGGATTAGTTCTATGCTTACAATTAAGATATCTGGATATAATCATATCTCTAATCAGACCTGGGAAGCCACTTTTAGTGGTTATTTAAATCTTGGATCTGTGACTTGGACTGCGGCAAATACTATCTTATCCCCGACTTGTCCATTTACCTCTGTTAGATTCGGACATGACGGAACTTATTGTTGCATACTACTAGGGACTACTTCATCTAGTTGGAGTTATCCCAAAATAGTTATCACTGATGTAATAGCTATGCATAGCAATGTTCACCTGTTCTCTTCTGGATGGGATATATCGCTCATTACTGATGAGACAGGAATAACAGTAAATCCAACCCCCACACCTATTGGGTATGTTACCACGAATAAAAGCAGTGCCATAGCCGGATCACTTACTCTCTCCCCCACCAGTGGTATACCAAAGTTAGCATTAGCCGGAGATGCTAATGGTTCAATTGAGATGGGAGATGTTACAGGAACATCAACCGCCGATAGTGTTAAGCCATTTATTGACTGGCATTATGCTATAGGGTCTCTTCAAGATTATAATGTTAGACAAGTAAATAGTCGTGATGGTGGAATGCTCTTTACTGGCACCTCAACAAATGCAATGGAAGTATGTTGCTATGGAGTTTATAATAGTCTTAGACATGGTTTTATGCTTGGTAGCAATGGGTCATATGGGTATCTAGACTATGATACCTCTGGAGGCTCAGTTAGATTATCTTCCTTAAATAATACTGT
>Ga0316613_10001510_pt1 | contig 15891 bp, 13 predicted proteins | sample OWC_soil_day10_C_2_FD_207647 | JGI IMG/M metagenome (GOLD analysis project Ga0316613, IMG submission 207647) | Wetland soil microbial communities from Old Woman Creek delta, Ohio, United States - OWC_soil_day10_CT_b | ecosystem: Environmental > Terrestrial > Soil > Wetlands | place: USA: Ohio...
AAAATGGGACAACATGCCAGCGAGTGGTATTGGGAACGCTTTACGGCCGACCAGATGGCTGAGAGCTATGTTAGGCTGTATCGCGAATTGAAGGGAAAGCGGGATGGAACTTATGCAGGTCTCCATTAAGGAGATCATGGAATCGTCGGGGGTGCGCTTTGGAACCAGCGGGGCGCGTGGATTGGTCGAAAAGATGGGGGACGAGATTTGCTATGCCTATACAGCGGCTTTCATACAAGGGGTAGTCGGTGGCGGCCTGGTTGGCGACGTTGTACTTGGGCATGACTTGCGTCCCAGCAGCCCACGGATTGCCAGCGCGTGCGCCGCAGCCGTTCGTGATGCAGGCGGCCAAGTCGTATACGCCGGAAAATTGCCAACACCCGCGTTGGCGTGGTATGCCAATCTGGTCAACGCGCCTGCTATTATCGTAACAGGAAGCCATATTCCGTTTGATCGCAATGGGATCAAGTTTTATCGGGCCGAGGGAGAAATATCCAAAAAGGATGAAGCAGCCATTCAGTCTGCCGTTGTCAGCGTTTCCGAAGATGTTGCCGGGTTTGACTTGCCGGAACCTGATACGCATGCACAGAAGGAGTATGTGAAACGTTATGTCGATTTTTTTGGCGCGGGCGCCTTCTCCGGTATGCGCATCGCCGTGTATGAGCATTCCAGTGTGGCGCGCGATGTCCTTCGGACGATTTTGGAACTGCTGGGTGCGCATGTCATTTCCTTGGGAAGAACGGATGTTTTTGTTCCCATCGATACAGAAGCGGTTCGCCACGAGGATGTGAGGCAAGCGCGTATCTGGTCAAAGGAACATGGATTTGACGCCATCCTTTCTACAGATGGAGACGCCGACCGTCCTCTTATCGGGGATGAGAATGGGAATTGGCTTCGGGGAGATGTGGTCGGCATCTTGTGCGCGCGCTTTCTCAATGCCGACATTGTTGTTACACCTGTGAGCAGTAATACGGCGGTCGAAACAGGCGGCTGGTTTGGAAAGGTTGTTCGAACAAGTATCGGTTCACCATTTGTGATCGATGCAATGATCCAAGCGAGAGACGGACATGACGGAGTTATCGTCGGATTCGAGGCCAACGGAGGGTTCCTGTTGGGAAGTAATATAAGACGCAGTGGGAAAATCCTTGGCGCGCTTCCAACGCGCGATGCGGTTCTGCCCATGCTTTCGCTGCTCTCTCTGGCGCGCACTCGCGGTTGTAAGCTATCGGAATTGCAGACTGATATTCCACAACGCTATACCGCGAGTAACCGTTTGCAGAACTTTGCCGCAGAGAGAAGTGCCGCACTGATTGCGCGGCTGAAAAACGATGAGAATCTTGCCATGAGTACGCTGGCTCCTGAATCTGGGCGGATAAGCCATGTGGATACAATGGACGGCTTGCGGGTAACATTTGACAATGCCGATATTGTGCATCTCCGTGCATCAGGGAATGCCCCTGAATTGCGATGTTATGCCGAGGCAAATACACAAAGCGCTGCCCAAATGTTGTGTGAAGCCTGCTTAGGCAGACTTGAATAGTTCCGGAGTAATGAAGGCCAAACGTTATGAGCCTCGCTGTCTTATAAGAAGACAATGGGAGACTGGCATAGTCGTTGGGCTATTAAGAGTGGAATCTATTCGGTAAGGCGGAATATGGATGAGCTGCTTTTTGGACATATTGGCTGAACGGGCTGATGGCCTCCCTTTTTGTGCGTTGTCGTCCATAAAAGATCGTGGATTTCGCATGTTGGGACATATCCTGAGACGGTTTCGCGCAGGAATTGTTGGAGATTGCCACAATCCTGCTGATTGCAGGCATCTTCCAACTGTTTGAGAAGAACCTGAAGTGCCTTCCAAGGCATGGCTGTTTCATGAGCACGCATTATCAACGGATGTTCTGTTCCTTCGATATCATTTCCGATCAGCAATTCTTCATAAAGCTTTTCTCCCGGGCGCAAACCGATTATTTGAATTTCAATGCCATTGGGGGCTGACTCACTCTTCAGTTCCAGTCCGCTTAGATGGATCATGCGTTTGGCTAAATCGAGAATCTTGATCGGTTCGCCCATGTCGAGCACAAAAACGTCGCCATCTTCACTCATCGCGCCTGCCTGCAGTACAAGCTGCGCCGCTTCGTTGATAGTCATAAAATAACGCGTAATCTCCGGATGCGTTACGGTAACCGGTCCCCCATTCATGATTTGCTTGCGAAACAACGGGACGACTGATCCCGATGACCCAAGTACATTCCCAAAACGCACCATGCAGAATCGCGTTATATTTCCTGATTGTGCCAATCCTTGCAGCGTGAGTTCGGCAAGCCGCTTGGTTGAGCCCATGACATTGGTGGGGCGGACAGCCTTGTCGGTTGAAATTAGAACGAAGTTTTTGACTCCGGCTGCTATGGCCGCTTTTGCCATTTTTAGCGTACCAAATGCATTGTTTCGTATTCCCTCTATCAGGTTGTATTCAACAAGCGGGACATGCTTATATGCGGCTGCGTGGTAAACCGTATCGACGGCATAAGCGCACAATATTTGCTTGCATCTTTCAAAGTCTAAAACCGAACCTAGGAACGGCAGAATTTCAACTGCCTGATTTAGCCCTCGCAACTCCTGATTCAAGGAATACAAGGCGAATTCAGAAATTTCGAAAAGGATGAGCCTTGTTGGCCGCAGGCGTATGATTTGTCGGCAAAGCTCCGAACCGATGGAGCCTCCAGCTCCTGTAACCATAACTGATTTTCCTTCGATACACGCAGCGAGCAGACGCGTGTTGGGCGCCACGGTATCCCGGCCCAGAAGATCTTCAATGTCAATATCGCGCACATCCTGAACGCGAAGTTCTCCATTGACTAGTTTTTCGATTGATGGCGTTACCTTGATCTTGACTTTCATTGGAGACAGATGGTCAAGAATTGTCTTCTGCTGCACCTTTGTCAGAGAGGGGATTGCCAAAAGAATCTCACTAATACTGAGCTTGGCAATAAGTTCCGGTAGGTGCTCAGGGGCATATATCCTGACTCCGGCAATGGTTGCATCCTGCAACTCTTTTTTGCCGTCGATAAAAGCCATCAGGCGGCGATCAGACGCGACTTTGATGGCATTCGCCAGCTGTATTCCCGCTTGTCCAGCTCCATAGATGGCTACACGCACAGTCTTGTTTGCTTCGGCATGCAAAAAGTAGCTTCGGGCCAAGAAACGTCCGGCCACTACATACGTGATGACGCTAACCCAGTAAATGCCAAAAACACCGCGAGACAACCCTGCCATATGTGACAGAAAAGCTGCCGCGGAAATCAGCACGATGACAGATAGCGTTACGCCCGAGATGACGATTAAGATAATTTTTTGATCAATAAATCGAATAACGGCACGGTATAGGCCCAGACGGATAAAGATCGGAATGGAAACAATCGGTGCTGCGATTATCAGCCACAAGTATGTCTTGAGGACATCCACGGTTAATGTGTCGAAACGCAACCAGATCGCGAAGAAGAAGGTCAATGGCAGGAAAATCAGATCGACGCTGGCGGCAACCATTTGTTTGCGGAAACGCGAGAATTCAAGAAGCGATTTCATTATCCAAGTCATTGGCGGCAAACGTAATATTGCCGACTTTATTGAAGGGCAGCTTATGCAGCTTGCCCTTTCGCAATGGATGGCCTGAACTATCGCAATAAACAACTAGAATCCGGGATATGGCAAAGAATTTGGTGGCCGCAAGTTCCTTTCTTCGTTGGCCTCGTTGCCATATGGTGAGAGGGGTATGGTTGCCAAAGACCTGCTAGGCAAATGTATCGGCTTCTGCGAGAGGTTTGCCTAGCAGGTCTTTGGGAGACAGAATAGGGGAGGTATCCAGCGGCCAATCGATTCCGATATCAGGGTCATTCCATGCAATACAACGCTCGAATTCGGGTGCGTAATAATCAGATGTTTTATAGAGGAATTCCGCATTTTCGGACAGAACGACAAATCCGTGCGCGAAGCCTTCCGGTATCCAGAGTTGTCGCTTGTTCTTTGCGGAGAGGATTTCTCCAACCCATTTCCCAAAAGTCGGAGAGCTTCTTCTTATATCGACAGCAACGTCGAAAACTTCACCAAGGATAACGCGCACCAGTTTGCCCTGTGGCTGTCGAATCTGGTAATGCAGACCGCGTAGTACATTTTTCACCGAGCGGGAATGATTGTCCTGAACAAAATTTACCTTTTCCCGCGCGATCTTTTCAAATTCTCGCTGGTTAAAACTTTCATAGAAGAATCCCCTTTCGTCTTCAAATACGGTCGATTCGATCAGAAGAATATCCGGGATGGAAAGAGAAGTCGTTTTCATCAGACCAACTTATCCTTTAATAAGTTGAGAAGGTATTTCCCATAGCCATTTTTAGCCAAAGGATTGGCAAGCTTTTTCAGTTGCTCGGCATCAATCCACTCTTGCCGGTAAGCAATTTCTTCTGGACAGGATACCTTCAAACCCTGCCTGTTCTCGATGGTGGCGATGAATTGCCCCGCTTCAAGCAAGGATTCATGTGTGCCGGTGTCCAGCCAGGCATATCCTCTTCCCATAATTTCAACATTAAGACGGCCTTGCTCAAGATAAAGCCGATTCAGATCGGTAATCTCCAGCTCGCCCCGTTTTGACGGCTTCAAATTCTTGGCAAGCCTGGCAACATCACTGTCGTAGAAATACAATCCTGTTACTGCATAATTCGATTTAGGCTTGCTAGGTTTTTCCTCAATGGACAATACCTTTCCGCTTTCATCGAAGTCGACCACACCGTATCGCTCGGGATCGTTTACGTGATAGGCAAATACGGTTGCCCCCTCCTGCCGCTGCACGGCATTACTGAGGAGCCTGGGGAATACATGACCATAAAAGATGTTGTCGCCGAGCACCAGGGCCGACAAGTCGTTGCCGATGAAGCGTTCCCCGATAATGAATGCCTGCGCCAGGCCGTCCGGAGAAGGCTGGACGGCGTATTGCAGGTTCAAGCCCCATTGTTCGCCGGACCCGAGCAGTTGCTCGAAGCGCGGGGTATCTTGTGGCGTGGAAATGATGAGTATGTCCCGTATGCCTGCAAGCATCAGCGTGCTAAGCGGGTAGTAGATCATCGGCTTGTCGAACACCGGCAAGAGCTGTTTGGATACGGCAAGCGTTGCCGGGTGCAGCCGGGTGCCGGCTCCGCCAGCAAGGATGATGCCTTTACGTTTCATCTGCGATTTCCTGTCGAATGAGCTGATCGATTACACGATCAACATGAAAGCGCCAATCCGGCAAGGGAAAACCCAGGCGGGCGGCTAGCTTGCTGTGGTCCAGGCACGAATTCTTGGGGCGTCTTGCCGGCAGAGGGTACTCTTCCGTTGCAATAGGGTGAATTTTCGTTACATCCAGTTTCATCTGGGCGCCCATTGCAGCGGCCTTTTCGATCACGTAACAGGCCAGCTCATACCAACTGGTTTCGCCGGAAGCGGTTAGGTGGTAGAAGCCTTCCGGCAGCATATCAGCGTAGTAGGCGGCAATTGCCAAGCCTGTAACGTCGGCGATCAATTCGGCTGACGTGGGGGTCCCGATCTGGTCCGAGACAACGTTCAGACTGTCCTTCTCTTTGGCGAGCCGGAGAATGGTCTTGATGAAATTGTGTCCGTGTGCGGAGTAAACCCAGCTGGTACGGAAGACCAGGTAATGGCATCCCCCTTGCATGACCGCTTCTTCTCCGCTGCGCTTGGACCTGCCGTAGGCGCTCAAGGCGTGCGTGGTATCGGTTTCGATGTATGCCCCGGGTTTCTCTCCATCGAATACGTAATCGGTTGAATAATGGACCAGAAGCGATCCGTTAAAGCGTGCATAGTCGGCAAGCACGCCGACCGCTTCGGCATTGATCCGGTATGCGGCAGCTTCGTCGCTCTCCGCTTTGTCGACGGCCGTGTAGGCGGCGGCATTGACGATAATATCGGGCGCATGAATATAGAGCAGATCGCGAAGGCCCTTCAGGTCGGACAGGTTGGCATCGTCGCGTCCCAGGGCGATCAGGTTCCCGAACGGTGGCAGGGTGCGTTGGAGTTCACGCCCGACTTGGCCATCCTTTCCAAGAAGCAGTATCTTCATACCGCGTATTGCCTTTCGATCCATTTCTGGTAAGCGCCGGAGGTGACATTGTCGACCCATTCTTCATTTTTCAGATACCACTGAACGGTCCGCCGTATGCCGGTTTCGAACGTTTCTGCAGGTCGCCAATCCAGCTCGCATCCGATCTTGCCGGCATCGATTGCATAGCGGCGGTCATGCCCGGGACGATCCTGCACATAAGTGATCTGGGCGGCGTAAGAGCACCCATCCGGGCGCGGCGTCAATTCGTCCAGCAAGGCGCATATTTTTTTGACGACGTCGATATTGGCTTTTTCGTTCCAGCCACCGATGTTGTATACCTCGCCCGGCTTGCCGGCATTCAGGACACGGCGGATGGCGGCACAATGATCCGTGACATAGAGCCAATCGCGGATCTGCATGCCGTCGCCATAAATCGGCAGGGGCTTGCCTGCCCTGGCATTATGGATGACGAGCGGGATCAGCTTTTCAGGGAACTGGAATGGGCCGTAGTTGTTCGAGCAGTTGGTCGTCAGCGTGGGAAGACCGTAGGTATGGTGATAAGCCCGCACCAGATGGTCGGAGGAAGCCTTGGACGCGGCATACGGGCTGTTCGGCGCATAGGGCGTTGTCTCAGTGAACGGTGCATCATCGGGACCGAGCGATCCATAGACTTCGTCGGTCGATACATGCAGAAAACGGAAATCCGATTTGTCGGCGTCCGGTAGTGTTGACCAGTAGGCGCGCGCTGCTTCGAGCAGGCTGAACGTTCCGTTGATATTGGTGGTGACGAAGTCCTGCGGACCATGGATGGACCGGTCGACATGGCTTTCGGCGGCGAAATGAACGATGGCGCGCGGTCGATGTTGTTTCAGCAAGGATGCGAATTTGTCCGTATCGCAGATGTCCCCTCTGATAAAGAGGTGGCGCGGATTCTGACTGACCGATGCAAGATTGTTCAGGTTGCCTGCATACGTCAACTTGTCATAATTGATAACGGTTTCAGAACAATGACCGATCCACTCGAGCACGAAGTTCGAACCGATAAATCCCGCACCTCCCGTGACGAAAATACAGTTTTCCATTCTTGAGTTGCCTGACAGCTCATTATCAAAGCTATCAATTATATATTCTTGTTCTCGGCCTGAATATGAATAATTGTTGCATCGCGGCAGCGGTTCAGGGGTGAAAAGAATGTGGAGATTGGATGGAAGCGGATAGACAGAGCAATGCGAGAAAAGTCATCACGGGAAAATGAATTCATTTCGACATACAACGATTGAATCCGGGCCGAACAATGCGTATTTGTTCGGTCTGAACCGGCTTAAATCTCGACGCGCGCGCCGAGCTCGATGACGCGGTTGGGGGGGATGCGATAGTAATCGGCTGCACCGCGTGCATTACGTGACATCCAGATGAACAGATGTTTGCGCCAGCGCGCGATGCCGCGGCCCGCAGACGGGACGATGGTCTGGCGCGAAATGAAGAACGACGTGGACATCATGTCAAACGACTGGCCGTACTGCTTGCACAATTCCAGCATTTCCGGAATGTCCGGTTCATCCTTGAAGCCATAGAAAATGTTGAGCTGGAAGCAATTGTGTCCCAGATCCTGGATCTGGATGCGTTCCGCAAGCGGTACCCAGGGCACTTCCTCCACGTAGACGGTCAGAAAGACGACGTGCTCATGCAGAACCTTGTTATGTGACAGGTTGTGCAGCAAGGCATGCGGCACGCCATCGGTTTCGCCACGCAGGAAGATGGCTGTTCCCGGTACTCTGAGAGGAGGAGCGATGAAAAGCGATTCCAGGAACGATTCCAGCGGAATGGCATGTTTTTTCAAGCTGTCACTGACCCGGTTGCGTCCTCTCCTCCAGGTGAGCATGACGCTGAAAAGAAACAGTCCGAGCAACAGGGGAAACCAGCCGCCGCTGAAAATCTTGAGTGTGTTGGCGGAAAGCAGCGTTGTATCGATGGTGGCGAAGAAAACAGTCAGTAGGATACAGAGAGCCAGGTTGTATCTCCAGCGGTAATGCATGACGAAATAAAAGAGCACCGTGGTCATCAGCATGGTTGCCGTTACGGCGATGCCGTAGGCCGCGGCCAGGTTGTCGGACGTATCGAATCCAACGACTGCGAGCAGGACAGCAACCAATTGCAACCAGTTGATGGTCGGTATGTATATCTGGCCGATCTGCCTCGCCGAGGTGTAGATGATCTTCATGCGTGGCAGAAGGCGAAGTCCGATGGCCTGCTTGGTCATGGAAAATGCGCCCGAGATGGTTGCCTGAGAGGCGATGATAACCGCCATGGTCGACAGGATGACCAATGGATAAATGCTCCAGGATCCCAACTGGTGGAAGAACGGGTTGGAGATGGTGGTCGGGTCGGATAGCAGCAGACCGCCCTGTCCCAGATAGTTCAGGGACAGCGCCGGAAAAATAATCGTGGTCCAGGCTGTGCGGATTGGCTTGGCGCCGAAATGGCCCATGTCCGCGTAGAGTGCCTCTGCCCCCGTGAACGCCAGGACGATGGCGCCTAATGCAATGAAGGCGACCATCTTGTTTTCAATGATGAACAGGACCGCATGCCAGGGGTTCAATGCCTTCAGAATTTCCGGATTTTGCGCGATGTTGATGAGGCCCAGCACGGCCAGCAGGGCAAACCAGGCGATCATGATAGGGCCGAACCATTTTCCGATACCGGCGGTGCCAATGGACTGGAAGGCGTACAGTCCCAGCAGGACGGCAATAGCGATTATCTCGACATACTTTGCAAAGCTGGGCGTAGCGACTTCAAGGCCTTCGATGGCGGAGAGAACCGAAATGGCCGGAGTAATGATACTGTCGCCATAAAATAAGGCTGTGCCGAATACGCCGATCAGCAGCAGTGGATATTGCCAGCGAGATTTTTCCGGCAAGGATGATTGGGCCAGCGCCATCAGCGCCAGGATGCCGCCTTCGCCTCGGTTGTCAGCGCGAAGGATCAGAATGACGTACTTGAGAAAGACGACGACAAAGAGCCCCCAGACGATCAGTGATACTGCACCGAGCAGGTTTGCAGGAGTGAGGGCCAAGCCGTGCTCCGGCGAAAACACAGCCTTCATCGTATAAAGTGGGCTGGTCCCGATGTCGCCATAGACAATGCCAATGGCGGCGATTGTCAGCGCGGCCAGTCCGCTATTTTCGTGTGTTCGAGCCAAATGACTATCCGATATTTATTACGGCGACTGCACAATAGGCCAAACTTGGTGAAAACGCAAGAGCCTTCATGGATTGCATGGTGTTTGAGAGACGGTTTGCCAGCCTGGTTCAACACGGACAGAAAAGTCGCCCGCCGGCCGTTGTCGGCACTGTACCGCATCGCCGGCATCAGTTATCCTTGCGTTCATTTATCTTCATTAATCACGCACTATATATGGCTCAATACGTCTATACGATGAATCGCGTCGGCAAGATCGTTCCGCCGAAGCGACAGATTCTCAAGGATATTTCCCTTTCCTTTTTTCCGGGAGCCAAGATCGGTGTGCTTGGACTGAACGGGTCCGGCAAGTCCACGCTGCTTCGCATCATGGCTGGTATCGACAAGGACATACAGGGTGAGGCGCTGCCGATGCCGAACCTGAAGATCGGTTACATGCCGCAGGAACCGGAACTGGATGCCGATCAGACCGTGCGCCAGGCAGTCGAGAGCGGCCTCGGTGATGCGTTCGAGGCGCGCGCCAAGCTTGAGGCGGTCTATGCCGCCTATGCGGAGCCGGATGCGGACTTCGACGCGCTCGCCACCGAGCAGGCCCGGCTGGAAGCGATTCTTGCGGCGAGCGATGGCGGCAATCTGGAGCAGCAGCTTGAAATGGCGGCGGATGCACTGCGCCTGCCGCCGTGGGATGCCAGGATCGGCGTGCTGTCTGGAGGCGAAAAGCGCCGGGTTGCGTTGTGCCGTCTGTTGCTGTCCAAGCCCGACATGCTGTTGCTGGATGAGCCGACCAACCATCTGGATGCCGAATCGGTTGAATGGCTGGAGCAGTTCCTGCACCGTTTTCCCGGGACCGTGGTCGCGATTACCCATGATCGCTACTTCCTGGATAATGCAGCGGAGTGGATTCTGGAGCTCGACCGCGGGCAGGGCATCCCCTGGAAAGGAAACTACAGCTCGTGGCTCGAGCAGAAGAGCACCCGGCTGAAGCAGGAAGAGTCGGCGGAATCGTCGCGTCAAAAGACCATTGCCAAGGAATTGGAGTGGGTACGCCAGAATCCGAAAGGAAGACAGGCAAAAAGCAAGGCACGTCTGGCGCGTTTCAATGAATTGAGCGAACACGAATACCAGAAGCGCAACGAGACGCAGGAGATATTCATTCCCGTGGCCGAACGCCTGGGCAACGATGTCATCGAGTTCAAAAATGTGTCGAAGGCGTATGGTGACAGGCTGCTGATCGACAACCTGAGTTTCACTATTCCCGCTGGAGCCATTGTTGGCATTATCGGGCCGAATGGCGCCGGCAAATCCACGCTGTTTCGCATGATCGCAGGGAAGGAGCAACCCGACAGCGGCGAGATTGACATCGGCAAGACGGTCAGGCTTTCCTTGGTCGACCAGTCGCGTGAGGCTCTCGATAACAACAAGACCGTCTTCGAGGATGTCAGCAATGGCGCTGACATCCTGACGGTCGGACGTTTCGAGATGCAATCACGTGCCTACCTTGGACGCTTTAACTTCAAGGGCGCCGACCAGCAGAAAAAAGTCGGCAACCTGTCCGGCGGAGAGCGCGGACGCCTGCACATGGCCAAGACGCTGCTGATGGGCGGCAATGTCTTGCTTCTCGACGAACCGTCCAATGACCTTGACGTCGAGACGTTGCGTGCGCTGGAAGATGCGCTTCTGGAATTTGCCGGAAGCGTCATGGTGATTTCGCATGACCGATGGTTCCTGGACCGGATTGCAACGCACATTCTTGCCTTCGAGGGCAACTCGCAGGTCACGTTCTTCGCGGGCAATTACCAGGAATACGAGGCAGACAAGAGAAAACGATTAGGCGAGGAGGGTGCAAAACCCAAGCGTATCCGCTACAAGCCTGTAACGCGATAACAGGCGGTCTGTACGTGCAAGCCGGGAATGCTTCCGGCTTGCCTTGAACTTCCCTCGCTTGAACCTTGATCGGTTCGAGCGAGATCAATATCCTTTCCTGTCCGGCTGCATAGAATCGGCGGATACATCATGGAAAGGAAAGCCATGCTCCGCCGCTTCTTTCATCTTGTCGCCTTGCTATTTGCGGTGTCGCATGCGCTGGCGGCTGACCCGCCGGTCGACCGGATAAAACTCCCTCCCGGTTTCCGGATAGATCTGCTGGCTCGCGTCCCCAATGCCAGAGCCATGGCACTTGGAAAGAACAATGTGCTCTTTGTCGGGTCGATGAAAGATGGCAAGGTCCACGCAGTCGAACTGGACAATAATTATCAGGCCGGGAAAGTACATGTCGTTGCAGAAGGGCTGACATTGCCGATCGGTGTCGCCTTCATGGATGGAAGTCTCTACGTTTCCGCAGTCGATCGGATTCTTCGCTTCGACGCAATAGAAAGCAATCTGGCAAGCCCGCCAAAGCCGATGGTCATAAGAGGCAACCTGCCGAAGGAAAGGCATCATGGGGGACGGTTCATCGGTTTCGGCCCGGATGGCTGGCTGTATGCCGCAGTGGGCGCACCCTGCAATGTCTGCGATGCCGATCCGGACTGGTATTCCACGATTCTCCGCATGAAGCCGGACGGCTCGACACTGCAGACGTACGCGCGCGGCATCCGCAATACGGTCGGGTTCGACTGGCATCCAGTGACGAAAGAGTTATGGTTCACCGAAAACGGACGCGACCTGATGGGAAACGATTCGCCGCCCGATGAATTGAACGTTGCGCCCAGGCCTGGCATGCATTTCGGATTTCCCTATTGCCACGGCGGAACCATTCCCGACCCGATCTATGGCAAGCAGCGTTCCTGCGGTGAATTCACTCCGCCCGTTCAGAAGCTCGGTCCGCACGTGGCGGCGCTGGGCATGCGTTTCTACAACGGCAAGCAGTTTCCGCAGGAATATCGCAATCAGATATTCATTGCCGAGCACGGCTCATGGAATCGCACCAGCAAGATCGGTTATCGCATCAGTCTGGTAACCCTGGATGGCAACCAGGCGGTTTCGTATCAGCCATTTGCAACCGGCTGGCTTCAAGGGCAAAAGACCCTGGGTCGTCCGGTCGACCTGCTGGTCCTGCCGGATGGATCGCTGCTGGTCTCGGACGATTACGCGGATGCCATCTACCGCATCCGGTATGTTCGGCCGGAATGATCGCCAAGTCAGCTGGGCGTATCCTGATTTCTGGCGAGAATTCGATATGCCTGATGCGCCGGGCCGCCGGCATGTCACAATAGCCATGCCGGAATCGATTCACGCTTTTATGTGCGCATTCAATCCATGTCGACTTTGCTGGTTGCCATACAGTTCACGCTGATCTTCCTGATTCTGTCCCCATGGCCGACCATTTCTTCACTTGCTCCGCTAGCTTTTGCCATCCTGATTGCGGGCATGGCGCTCGGCCTGTGGACGTTGTGCTTCAACCGTATCGGCAATTTCAACATTCGGCCCGAACCGAAGGGGGGCGGCAGACTGATAACGAGCGGGCCATACCGTTTTATCAGGCATCCCATGTATACGGCCCTGTTGCTGGTTATGGGGGCATTCGCTTTTTTTCAGGATGAACCGATCAAGGCGGCCTGCTGGATATTGTTGTTTGCAACGCTGCGGGCAAAGTCGTCGTTGGAAGAGAGAATGCTGAAAGACAGCTATCCGGAATATGCGCATTACCAGCGTTCGGCAGGCCGTTTCCTGCCTCGCCTGTTCTGTCCGCACGCTGGAAAATAACCAGCATCTCCATGCTCCAACGTTGATGGCGCCCGTGCTAATTCCCGCCATTCCAGGCTGGAGCCTGGCTGTAATGTCGTCACGGTTTCCCGATGATGCTTGCATGAGCGTCGAACGCTTACTGGAAAGTGGTTATAAAATAGTTGAGTTCGTTAGTCGGAAATACGACTTTTTATTTGGTCAGACATTTAACCTTGGAGATGAAGAAATGAATGCCGCTCTAAAAGTGTTGCTTGGGCATCGCAGTTATCGCGACTACACCGATCAGCCGGTAAGCGACGCTGATCTGGATGCAATCGTCGAGGCGGGGCGCCGTGCGCCGACATCGATCAATGGCCAAGCCATATCGCTTGTCGTGATCCGCGACCAGGCGCGGCGCGACAAGATTGCGGAAATTGCCGGTGGCCAGCCATGGATTGCGAAGGCTCCTGTCTTCATTTGCGTGGTCATGGATTTCGCCAAGACAAAGGCGGCGCTCGATTATGCGGGGGAAAAGCAGGTGATCCACGAAAGCGTCGAGGGATTGGTTGTCGGCGCCGTCGACAGCGGTATCGTTCTGGCGACGCTGATGACGGCGGCACGATCGCTCGGGCTGGGTACGGTCCCTATCGGTGGCATACGAAACAACCCTCAGGCAATGATTGATCTGCTGGGATTGCCTGCGCTGACGTTTGTGTTGGTCGGCTGCGTTGTCGGCCATTTTGCATCCGAGCCGACGCTCAAGCCGCGTTTGCCGGTCGGGACGTTCAGGCATGACGAAGCCTGGCACGGGGCGCCCGATGCGGCAGCCGTCGCCGCCTACGATGCGGAACTCATGGAATACTGGAAATCCATTGGCAGGACGGATGGGCAGCCATGGAGCAGGAGCACGGCAACCCGCTACAGGCGCGTGTACTATCCGCAAACGGGGCCTGCCTTGGCAAAGCAGGGTTTTATCATGGATAAATAGAACTAAGCGCTCATGTCCGGTTGCTGACCGGCATGAGCCTCATCAGGCAAGGAACTATGCAGGTCGGCGGGAGGCGTATCGCCATGGATGCCTGCCAAGGGAATGGCGGTTCAATGTGCCTTGTCGGCCTGGACTTCCTGGGCACGCATCTTTGCCGCCAGCCGGTCCAGGACGCCATTGACGAATTTGTGCCCGTCTATGCCGCCGAATGATTTTGCCAGTTCGACTTCCTCGTTGATGACTACGCGGTAGGGGATTTCGAGATGATTCGCCAGCTCGAACGCGCCAATGAGAAGTATCGCGTGTTCGATCGGGGAGAGTTCGGCGAGGGATCGGTCCAGTAACGGAGCGAGTTCGGTTTGCAGGGATTCCGCGTTCCGGATGGTGCCGGAGAGAAGCGCGACGAAGTGCTCACTGTCCGCCTTGTCGAAACCGTGGGCCTGCCGGATGTGCTCAATAATGACCGCTGCGTCTTCCTGATTCAGGAGCCATTCATACAGGCCCTGAAGCGCGAATTCGCGCGCACGATGGCGGGGGGAGCGGTTTTTGGAAGGATTGGCGTGTTTGGATTTTGCTGTCATGGATTTTCTGTCATTCAATGCGGGATCTGGCCCGGTCAGCATGCTGCCGGGTCATGGATGCGAAATGACCTTTAGTCTGTTCCTTCGTCTTCCGGTTCCTGGTCGAGATCTTCCAGGGCGATGATCAGGTTTGCCATTTCGATGGCCGCCCTTGCCGCGTCCGTGCCTTTTTCGACCATGCGCGCATCCGCCTGTTCATCGGTGTCCGTGGTCAGCACCGCATTCGCAATGGGAATGCTGTAATCGAGTCCGATCCGCGTGATGCCGGCTCCGGATTCGTTGGAAACCAGTTCAAAATGATACGTTTCGCCGCGAATGACCGCGCCGACCGCTATCAGGGCATCGAATTGCTGCGATTCGGCCATTCGCTGAAGCACCAAGGGAATCTCAAGAGCGCCGGGCACAGTCGCGACCAGAATATCCTCGTCCGTTACGCCCAGACGTTTCAGTTCGGACAGGCAGGCAGCCAGCAGTCCATGGCAGATGTCCTCGTTAAAGCGGGACTGCACGATGCCGATGCGCAGATCATCGCCGCGCAGGTTGACTTCAAAGGTTCCGACAGTCATGGTTGCCTCCTTGAGTGGATGAAATATCAATTTTCCGGTTTTTCAAGATAGCCTACTACATCCAGATCAAATCCCGTCATTGACGGCATCTTTCTGGGATTGGCAAGCAGCTTCATTTTCCTGATGCCGATGTCGCGCAGAATCTGTGCGCCGATCCCGTAATTGCGCAAGTCGTGACTGGCGGCGCGCGAGGGCGTTTCCGGGAAAGGCTGGTCAAGCGCCATGAACTGCGCCAGCATTTCATCGGCCGTTTCTTCGCAATTCAGCAGTACCAGCACGCCGCTGTCAGATGCTTTGATGGCTGCCATCGATGCCGCCATTCCCCAGGAATGCGTGGTGGCCTTCGTTTCCAGCAAGTCTATCATTGAGAGCGGTTGATGGACGCGCACAAGGGTTTCATTTTGCGCCACGATCTGTCCATGCACCAGCGCAAGATGCGCCGATCCGCTTGGTTTGTCGCGGTAGGCGATGGCACGGAAGGGACCGAAAGCCGTCTGGAGCGTTCTTTCCGCCATGCGTTTGAGAATGCTTTCGTGCTGGCTGCGGTAATGGATCAGGGCGGCGATCGTTCCGATCTTCAAGCCATGCGTTTCGGCGAATTCCAGCAGATCCGGCATGCGCGCCATGGTTCCGTCATCCTTCATGATTTCGCAGATGACGGCGGCTGGCGCGAGTCCGGCAAGCTTGGTCAGGTCGCATCCGGCTTCGGTGTGGCCGGCGCGCATCAGTACGCCGCCCGGCTTGGCCATGATGGGAAAGACATGGCCTGGCTGAACGATATCGTCGGGACGGGCATTGCTTGCCACG
>Ga0316613_10001511_pt1 | contig 15876 bp, 14 predicted proteins | sample OWC_soil_day10_C_2_FD_207647 | JGI IMG/M metagenome (GOLD analysis project Ga0316613, IMG submission 207647) | Wetland soil microbial communities from Old Woman Creek delta, Ohio, United States - OWC_soil_day10_CT_b | ecosystem: Environmental > Terrestrial > Soil > Wetlands | place: USA: Ohio...
TCGCTTTTATCGACCACGTTGCCGATCTCACTCTGTTCCCTGGCCGTTCTTGGCAACAGCTTTCCGATGGATTCCTTGAAAACCAATTGAACGAATCCACTGCAGTCGAGGCCTGAATCAGGGTTTGTGCCGCCGCGCCGGTAATTGATGCCTACGAGTTCCAGCCCCTTGAGGACAAGATCCTGTGCTCCATTGGTGTAGCGCTCGAACAGGGACTGTTCGTCGCTCAGCTTTGGCTGCTGTTCTGTCGCGTGCACGCTGAAAGCGCTGCACAGAAACAGAACGGCTGCTGAAAGCAGGGGGGTAATGGATTTAAGACTAAGCATGGGGCCGGAATCTAAAAGAAAAATCGACTGCTGTAAACCGTTTTTGCCAACCATTGAGCGCCAAAAATCAGTGCAAATAATGTAACGTAGTGATTATAAATATGTTTTATGTTTGCGTTTGAGAGAGAGGGTTGATGTTGGAAAACCGGATTTGTGAGTATCATGTAAGTGATACGTGTTGTGCTTATGTTTGACTGCGGGCGTTGAATACGACGGTAATGCTTTTTTCTTGCGTGGGGTAAACTCGGTGTGCGCTGATGCCGTTATTGATTACGTCTCGCAAGGCGCTCTGGTCTTGAGGCGCCGATTTTCCGTTTGCGTTCTGGCCATTTGAAGGAGATGACGCGCATGACCGGGTTCGGGGAATCGCCAGGCGTATTCGAGGCTTTTCTGGCTGGCTCGTGGTCTGGATTGACGGCGGCGAGTCCTCCGATGTCGAACGCTCGGGTTGTCGAATGAATACCCCAAACCAGTTGCCACGTATTCTGATTGTCGATGAGTCGCGCATGGTGCGCGCGATGCTTGTCAGGCATATCCGCGACCTCTACGATTTTCGCGAAGAATCGGACGGAGAGGCCGCGTGGCAGGTTCTTGTTCTCGACCATTCCATCGATCTGGTGATCTGCTCTCTGTCGTTGCCAGTGCTTGACGGCGACGGGCTTCTGGTGCGGGTGCGTTCGTCGCGCTTGCCTCGTCTTGCGCAAATGCCGATGCTGATGATCTCGGGGGATAACGACGAGGCGATCGAGCGGGCGAAGGCGCATGGCGCTTCGGACTTCATCAGCCGGAGCACAGGCAGCGCCGAGTTGCTTGCTCGCATCGATTCCTTGCTCAAACTGGCGCAGGCGCAGAATCAGCTCAAGGAAAACCTGGAGCAGCATGTACAGAATCCGGAAACAGGGATATTTACGCGCAAGTACATCGAGTTGCAGGCGGTGCAGGCGATGTCCCATGCCATGCGCCATAACAACGAGGTGAGCGCCATCGTCATGGGGTTTGATAACGTGGGGACGTTGCGTGAAGAGCACGGTGCCGATGTTCTCAAACAGTTGCAGCAGCGTTTCATCTCCATGTTGTCCGGGAAGATTCGCAAAGAAGACAGTCTTGGACATTACATCGGCAGTCAGCTGGTGGTGATTTCTCCGGGAACGTCCTTCGCCGCTTGCGAATCTTTTGGCAACCGACTGCGCGAGGCGATCCGTGTCGCCAACATCACCGTGCATGGACAGCGGCTCAATCTCTCGGTCAGTGTCGGTATCAGCAATAGTCCTGCAGATGGAGTGAGTTCGGCGGGAGGTTTGATCGAATTGGCCGGTGTGCGCTTGAAAACTGCGCAACAGTCCGGCGGAAATCAGGTGATCGCATGTAGTGGCCCGGTCTCGCCATTGCCGGCAGCACCGACGCTTGAACAGGCAGTGGCGTTGATCCGTTCAGGGCAGGAGGGGGCTGTTGTGCCGCATCTCCCGGCATTGGGCAGCGAAGTATTGCCGCTGCTGAAGCTCATGAATCGTGAGTTATCGCTCGATTTGCCTGTTGCTGATATCGAGAGGCGCTTCTTGGCGGCTCGTCGGATGCCGGTGAATACGGAAGATGTCGTCGATGAAGCGGAACTCTTGCTAAAACGCGTTGATTGACAAGCTGTTTTCCGATATAATCGCGGGCTTTTCCACCTTGCTCCACCGTTCGCATGGCGGGGGGCTTTTGCCAAAAGGAGTGTTCATGCGTCATTATGAAATAGTTTTCATCGTTCACCCGGACCAGAGCGAACAGGTTCCGGCGATGATCGAGCGCTACAAGTCGATCATCACATCGCAGGGCGGCCAGATTCACCGTCTCGAGGACTGGGGCCGCCGCCAACTGGCTTATCCGATCCAGAAGCTGCACAAGGCGCATTACGTGCTGATGAATATTGAGTGTAACGGAGAAGTTCTGTCCGAACTCGAGCATGGTTTCAAGTTCAATGATGCTGTGTTGCGCCATCTGACCATCAAGATGAAAAAAGCTGTGACGACGCCTTCCCCGATGATGAAGGAAGAAAAGTCGAAGTCGATGATGGAACAGCCGAAGGAAGAAACTCCGGTTGAGGCTGCTACCGAGGCGGAATAGGTAGGTTGATTGCTGAGGCTGACCTGAACCGCGTTGAACTTGCCGGAACTCTGATAGAGCGCAAGGCGTTAAGGTTTACGCCAGCGGGCGTCCCGGTCATGGAGTGTGTGATCGGGCATCAGTCGGAACAGGTCGAAGCGGGAAGCCCGAGACGTGTCGAGTGTGAGATTCCGGCCATTGCGCTGGGCGATGCGGCCAGGTGGCTTCAGGAAGCACCTCCGGGAGCTTCGGTCCGGACCTCCGGATTTCTCGCGGCCAGGAGCAAAAACAGCAAACAACCCCGATTGCATGTGACAACGATTGAATTTGTAGAAGGAAATCAAAATGGCAAGGTTCTTCAAGAAAAAGGATGACAAGAACGTCAAGAAGCGTGGTAGCGGCCTGTTCAAGCGCCGCAAGTTCTGCCGCTTCACCGCCGAGAAGATGGAGACTATCGACTATAAGGATGTCGACCTCTTCAAGGAATACATCGCCGAAAACGCCAAGATCATGCCGGCGCGTTTGACCGGCACCAAGGCTGGCTATCAGCGCATGCTGTCGGTTGCCATCAAGCGCGCGCGCTTCTTGGCACTGCTGCCTTACACCGATAACCACCAATAATTCGAGGACAAGACGATGCAAATTATTCTGATGGAAAAAGTCGTCAATCTCGGCAACCTTGGCGATCTCGTCAAGGTCAAGGATGGCTATGCACGTAACTTCCTGATTCCTTACGGCAAGGCCAAGCGTGCCACGCCTGCGGCATTGAAGGAGTTCGAAGCCAAGCGTGCCGATCTGGAGAAGGCAGCTGCTGAAAAGCTGGTTGCAGCTCAGGAGTTCGCTACCAAGCTCGAAGGCGTTGTCGTGACCGTGGCTCGCAAAGCTGGCGTCGACGGCCGCCTGTTCGGCTCCGTGACCAACTACGATGTGGCGGATGGCCTCAAGGCGCTCGGCTTTACGGTTGAAAAATCCGATATCCGCATGCCTAACGGCCCGCTCAAGACGATTGGTGAATCGACGCTGGAAGTCGCTTTGCACACCGACGTATTGGCGACCATCAAGGTGGCCGTGGTCGGCGAGCAATAAGCCCTTACCGGGGCGGCTGTTGCCGCCTTGGGACTGAGAAAGCCTTGCCTTGTTGCAAGGCTTTTTTGTTTCCGGCCCCGGTGAAGAGGATTAAACTTCATAGTTCTGCCAAGTTGACGAACCCCTATGGCCAAGCCATTCAATTCCGCGAAATCTCAAAACCCCCCGGTAGATCCGGCGGTTGCCCATCTGCGCGTGCCGCCGCATTCGATCGAGGCCGAGCAATCGGTGCTCGGCGGTTTGCTGCTCGACAATGCAGCATTCGACAAGATTGCCGATATTATCAGCGAAGGCGATTTCTACCGGGACGAGCATCGGCGCATTTTTCGGCATATCAGCAAATTGCTGGAGCGCGCCAAGCCGGCCGATGCGGTAACAGTAGCCGAAAGTCTCGATCTGGCGGGCGAGGGCGGTGAAACGGGCGGACTGGCGTATCTTGGCGAACTCGCCGTGAATACGCCATCCGCGTCAAACATCCGTCGCTATGCTGAAATCGTTCGTGAGCGGGCGATTTTGCGTCAGCTGGTAACGGCGGGTGACGAGATTGCTGGAAGTGCGTTCAACCCGCTTGGCCGCGATCCAAAGCAACTTCTTGACGAGGCCGAGGCCAAGGTTTTTGCAATTGCCGAGTCTGGTTTCAGGCATCAAACCGGTTTCCAGCACATCAATCCGCTGCTCACGCAGGTCGTTGAGCGCATCCAGGAACTGCACGACCGTGACAATCCCTCGGATATTACGGGCGTCCCGACTGGCTACCACGACCTTGACGCTCGTACCTCGGGTCTGCAACCGGGCGATCTGCTGATCGTCGCCGGGCGCCCGTCCATGGGAAAAACCTCGTTTGCTCTGAACATGGGAGAGCACGTGGCGATCGAAGTGGGGTTGCCGGTGGCGGTGTTCTCAATGGAAATGGGCGGCGCGCAGTTGGCCATGCGGATGCTGTCGTCAGTGGGGCGGCTTGACGCGCACCGAGTACGTACCGGTCGATTGAACGACGATGAGTGGTCGCGTCTTTCCTTCGCCTTGGGCAAAATGCACGAAGCTCCGCTATATATTGACGAGACTCCGGCGCTCAACCCGATCGACTTGCGTGCTCGCGCGCGCCGCCTGCATCGCCAGTGCGGCAAGCTGGGGCTGATCATCATCGACTATCTGCAGCTGATGTCTTCTGCCAGCCAGGGAGGCGGAGAAAACCGCGCGACGGAAATATCGGAAATATCAAGGTCGCTCAAGGGGTTAGCCAAGGAACTCAGCGTCCCTGTGATTGCTCTGTCGCAGTTGAACCGCTCCCTTGAACAACGGCCCAACAAACGTCCTGTCATGTCCGATTTGCGTGAATCAGGCGCTATCGAGCAGGATGCCGACGTGATCATGTTCATCTACCGTGACGAAGTGTACAACCCCGATACCCCGGACAAGGGTTCTGCCGAGATCATCATAGGCAAACAGCGTAACGGCCCGATCGGGACGGTGCGCTTGACCTTCATGGGCGAATACACGCGTTTCGAGAACTTTGCCGATCCAGGCTCGTACTGAGCCTCGGATTTCAGACGCGTTGGGCGGTGACGCTATAGCTGAACCGTCCTGCGCTTGGGTCATCAAAGCGTCCTTCCGGCGTTTCGATGACAGGGGTGATCAGGAAGGGGAGTGCATTCCCCGACGATCCCCGCAGCGCGATGTCTTGCGCCGCGTTGAAACTAACCCAGTTCATCTCCCAGAACCCGAACAGCAGTTTTTTCAACACGGTCAGCTTGGGGTCGAAACTGCTCAACTTCTCGCTCTGGATGGCTTTGCGCACATCCGAGGGATTGACCGGAATCCATCCGTAACCTGGCGAGTACAGCTCGGCGCGACAATGTTGCGCGGAGTTGAGGTCGCCGTTTGCGCCCAGGCTGGAAAACAGACGCGAACTGTCCATGCGCAGACCGAACGCCGGGCGCGCAGGCAGGCCGATGGCGCGGCATAGCGCCACGAAGAGTAGCGATATCTCGGCGCTTCGCCCGGACAGGTTGCCACTCTCAAGCAAACGACCGATGTGGGCGTGGCCGATGTTTTTCATTTGCGGGTCGTAAGTCGTGTTTTCGACAACCCAGTCGTAGATTGCCTTTCCTTGCGCCAGCGGGTCCTTGATGCGGCCGACGGCGCGTTCGGCCGTACGCCGTACGATGCCATCGGTCGGCATCAATTCAGTTGATTGCAGGCAACGTCGCAGTATCTCACCGCGCTCGGCAATGGCATTGCGTCGGGTGATGTCGAAATGGCGATCCTGGGTGGAGATCTGGCTAACGATTTCCAGCTTGGGGTCAGCTATGCCATCGGGCCAGTCGGCATAAAAGACCTCCATGTCAGCCACCGGGTCACGGTAGATACCGGCGGTTTCGAAATTGCCTTGCCAATGATGGCCCAGCGAGCGTTCCCACGGAGTGTCACGGTACTGAACCAGGGGCAGCCAAACCCGCGCCTTTCCGGGCGTTTTCAGTGCGATCGTTGTCCGTATGTCGTAACTGCGCCATTGCGCCAGTGGTTCGTCCGGCAGACTGATGGCGTTGCGCGGAGCTTCCGCCTGAGGCATCTCCTCGGAGTCAACGGCTTGGCTCGATGGTGATTCCGGCTTGCTTGTTCCTGACTTTGCGGAGGAATTTTTCGTCGGCTTGGCCGCGACCTTTTCCTTCTTCGCTGGCTGCTTTTTTGCAGCATGCGCCGGTGTTCCGGCCAACAGGGTAAGCACGGCCGAAGCGGCCAGGAAATTGCGTCGTTTCAATCGAGTCTCCGGAAAACGCTGGATCCTTCCTGCCATAGGGCACGCAGGAACCGGTGGCTGAAAACGACCGAGCCGTGTTCAATGACACGGCTCGATAGCTGGGCGGAACTATATCACCTTATAACACTTCGGCGGCATAGTCGGCCAGCCGGGAACGTTCGCCGCGTTGCAGAGTGACATGGCCGGAATGCGGCCATCCCTTGAGGCGGTCGACGACGTAGGTCAGGCCGGAACTGCCCTCGGTAAGGTAGGGGGTGTCTATTTGGGCGATGTTGCCCATGCACACGACTTTGGTACCCGGCCCCGCTCTCGTGATTAACGTTTTCATCTGTTTCGGGGTAAGGTTCTGCGCTTCGTCAATGATCAGGAACTTGTTCAGGAAGGTCCGTCCGCGCATGAAGTTGAGTGACTTGATCTTGATGCGGTTACGGATCAGATCCTGGGTGGCGGCACGTCCCCATTCGCCCCCTTCATTGCCTTCGGTTTTGTTGAGCACTTCCAGATTGTCTTCCAGCGCTCCCATCCATGGTCCCATTTTCTCTTCTTCGGAGCCGGGCAGGAAACCGATGTCCTCGCCTACGGGCACGGTAACCCGTGTCATGATGATTTCCGAATAGCGTTTGCTGTCCAGTACCTGGGTCAGTCCTGCCGCCAGGGTGAGCAGTGTTTTTCCGGTTCCGGCCTGACCGAGCAGGCTGACGAAATCGATTTCCGGATCCATCAGCAGGTTAAGCGCGAAATTCTGTTCGCGGTTGCGCGCCGTGATTCCCCATACGTTATTTTTCGGGTGGGTGTAGTCGATCAGCGTTTCAAACTGGGCGGTCTTGCCTGCGATTTCGCGGACGATGGCGTAAAACGGCTGTGTTCCTTCCTGGTAGATGAATTCGTTGATCAGGAATTTCGGGCACAACGGCCCTTTGACGCGGTACAGCGTACGACTTTCGCGCTTCCACGATTCCAGCCCCTGGCCATGCTTGTCCCAGAAATCAACCGGGAGCTCGCGTACGCCGCTGTGGAGCAGATCGATGTCCTCGAGAACCTTGTCGTTGAAGTAATCCTGCGCCTCCAGACCGAGTGCCCGGGCCTTGATGCGCATGTTGATGTCTTTTGATACCAGAATGACCGGGCGGGCAGGGTTCAGGCGTTGCAGGTGAATGACGACGGCAAGGATCTGGTTGTCCGATTTCGCTGTTGGCAAACCGGCGGGCAATTCGTTGGAAATCGCTTCTGTCTGCAGCAGCAGCCGTCCGCTGGCCAACTTGTGCGATGGCTCGCTCAAGGCTATGCCGCTCTGGATGCCGTCCTCCTGGCTGCTTACGATCTCGTCGAGGGTGCGCGTGACTTGGCGTGCGCTCCGGGCGACGTCGGACATCCCTTTTTTGTTGTTGTCGAGTTCTTCGAGCGTTTTCATCGGTAGGAACACATCGTGCTCCTCAAAGCGGTACACCGATGTCGGGTCATGTAACAGCACGTTGGTGTCGAGTACAAAGAGCTTGGTCAGCGGTGCGGTCGGTTTCTTGTGCTTGGGTTTTGCGATGGTTGTGTGACCCATGAATGACGATTCTCCAAGTGGAATTTCAGGATTGGGGCATTACAGGGTTTTGACGTAATCCAGCACCTCCTGCGCGTGGCCTGGCGCCTTGACGCCCCGCCATTCGCGTTTGAGCGTTCCGTCCCGGTCAATTACGAACGTGCTGCGCTCAATGCCACGTACGGGTTTCCCGTAGAGTTTCTTCTCCTTGATGACTGAAAACTGGTTGCACAGGTGCTCTTCTGTATCGGACAGCAACTCGAACGGCAATTCTTGCTTGGTTTTGAAATTCTCGTGCGAACGCAGGCTATCGCGCGATACGCCGGCAATGACACAGCCAGCCTTGACGAATTCGTGGTGTAGATCACGGAACTGCATCGCCTCGGTTGTGCAGCCGGGAGTGCTGTCCTTGGGGTAGAAATAGAGCACGACGATCTTGCCTGTGTGTTCCGATAGCTTGAAGCGTTTTCCGCCGGTAGCAGGGGATTCAAAGTTGTTGACGACGCTGTCGATCATTGGCGCTCCGCCTTTTTGTGTTGGATGAACCGCTTGTTGGTTCGATTGTTGTGAGAAATTCTTGCAGGGTCAAGTCGGAATCTGTCCTGAACTCGCCTTTTTCATTGGACTGACGTCGCCTGCTATGGTTTCCAGTGCCATGAAGAGCAGAGAGGCCGGCAATGCCGGCCTCCCTTTGTCGCAAAATGGCGAGGGGCGTCGTATCAGAGTCTGAAGCGGGACACGCAGGCCTTGAGGGTGCCGGAAAGCTGTACTAATTGATGTGCGGTACCGGCGACCGAAACGATTGCAGCGGAATTCTCCTCGGACATCTGCGCAATGGATTCAACATTGCGGGCTACGTCGGTGGACGCCGTCTTCTGCTCCCGCAGCGCATCGGAAATCGTCTCTATGGCCTGACGCACCGTGTTTGCCGAGTCCCTGATTTCGCCCATTGACGCGCTGGCGTCCCGCGCGGTGATGACCACCCTGTTAACCACATCGCGGCTTGACTGCATGCTATTGACCGCCGTTGTGGCTCCTTCCTGAATGGCCGAAATGACCGAGCTGATTTCCTTGACGGACGCGGTCGTGCGTTCGGCGAGTTTTCGTACTTCGTCGGCAACGACGGCAAAACCGCGTCCCTGCTCGCCGGCGCGCGCGGCCTCGATGGCCGCATTGAGTGCCAGCAGATTGGTCTGATCGGCCACTTCGCGAATGACAACGGTAATTGAGCCGATCTGCTGAACTTGTTCCGATAGAGTCTGCATCTGGCCGGAGGTGTGTTCAACCTGGTCGGCGACTTGCGCGATCTGGGCCGAAGCCGAATCGACGCTTTTCTCGCTTTCGGCAGCTTTTTCACCGGCCTCCGTGGCGCGCTGACTGGCTTCCGTCGCGCTGGTGCCGATATGATCAATACTGACCGTCATCTCCTCGACAGCGGAGGCCGCTGCGGCTGTAGACGCAGTCTGGTTTTCCGTGCTGGTCGAGACTTGTTGTGCTGAGGTCGACAACTGGTTGGCCGACGATGCGACGCTTTCCGCGCTGGAGACGACTTCGCCGATGGTGTTCGCAAGGTCCATGCGCATCCGGTCGAGCGACTGGAGCAGGCGGCCGACTTCGTCATTGGACGTGCTGGCCAGCAATTCTGTGGCGCGCAGGTCCCCGGCCGCAATTCGCGCCGCAGACTCGTTAGCCTGGGCGATGCGTCTTGTCAGGCTGCGCAGTGTGGTGAAGCCGATTGTTCCAAGCACCGCTGCGGCAATCAACAGTACGGAGAATGCGGTCGCGGCGGCGTTGCCTTTGGCGTCTTCCGCCTGTTTCGCCTTGTTGTCACCGAGGTCATCGTTGAATTTGATGTGAGCCTCCAAAGCCTCGGCAAGTTTTGCAGGAAGATCGCCAATTTTCACGATTTCTTCCATGGCGGCGTCAGTACGTAGTTCCCTCGATGCGGCCAGAACGGGCGCAAGCGAGTTTTTGTAACGAACAAAGAGCGCTTTCTCAGCCTCCAGCATGCGTCGGTCTTCGTCGTTGGAGACCAGCGGTTCATAGTCTTTGAGCGCTTTTTCCATATGGTCCAGAGCTTCGGTGACCTTTTTCTCGTAATCGCGCTTGATTTCTTCGATATTGCCTGTCGCGAGATGGCTTGTCAGGATGTGATAAAGGGTTTGGGTACGCACCCGCGCAAAGTGGTTGGTCGCTCGGTGCAAGGTCTCGATACTGGGAACAATGTTCTCGTTGCCGTAGTTTGCTTCGGAGTACACCTTGTTCATCTGGAAATAATTAACGCCGGTAAGCGCAATAAGGCAGAGCAGTGCAGCAGCAATGAGTGCGACTACGCGTTGTGCGACGGTCATGTCTTGCCCCTTCCAGTTATTGGTTTATGTGATTGATGCCGATAAAAAATATAGCACAAGGATTTGTGGCGGAATAATTGGGAGATGCACTTTGTCGCCGAATCCGTTAACCTTGCAAGGTTTGTCCAAATAAATCGCTTTTCTGGAGAATGCCATGCCGGTCATCGAGGTTAATCACCCGCTCGTAAAACATAAAATTGGGCTTCTCCGCGAAGCGGATATCAGCACCAAGAAGTTCCGGGAGTTGACCGCCGAACTGGCCCGGCTGCTGACCTACGAAGCGTGCCGCGATTTTGAACTGGAGCAATGCACGATCCAGGGCTGGGCGGGGCCTGTGAGTATCGAGCAGATCAAGGGCAAGAAGGTTTCGGTGGTGCCGATCCTGCGCGCCGGCCTGGGGATGCTCGACGGCGTGCTGGATTTGATTCCCAGCGCCAAGGTTAGCGTGGTGGGGATCGCACGCAACCACGAAACATTGATGCCCGAGCCTTACTTTGAGCGTTTTGTGGGTCAATTGGATGAGCGCATGGCCTTGATCATCGATCCGATGCTGGCCACCGGCGGTTCGTTGATCGCCACTATCGACATGCTCAAGCGCAATGGGTGCAAGCAAGTGCGTGCGATCGTCCTGGTCGCAGCGCCGGAAGGCATCAAGGCACTGCACGAGGTGCATCCTGATGTGGATGTCTATACCGCGGCCATCGACAGCCATCTCAACGAGGTTGGTTACATCATTCCGGGTCTGGGTGACGCCGGGGACAAGATTTTCGGAACCAAATAGGAACAGGACGAACGATGTCAACGACAACATCCATGGCCATGGCACCGGCGAAAGATCCCGCCTGGCGTACCGCGCTTTCCGGTGCGCAGATTCTTTTTGTCGCTTTCGGTGCGACTGTCCTGGTGCCTCTGCTCACGGGGCTCAATCCGAGCCTCGCGCTTCTTGGCGCCGGTATCGGCACGCTGGTGTTCCAGGCGTGTACGCGACGCGAGGTGCCGATCTATCTCGGGTCCAGCTTCGCCTTCATCGCGCCGGTGATCTACTCGGTGCAGACCTGGGGCATGCCGGCGACGTTCGGCGCGCTGGCATCGGCTAGCTTTTTCTATTACGTTGCCGCCGGCCTTGTTAAGTGGCGTGGCGTTGGATTCATCCATCGGCTGCTCCCGCCGGTTGTGATCGGGCCGGTGGTCATGGTGATCGGCCTCGGGCTGGCGCAGGTGGCGGTCAGCATGGCAACCGGTAAGGCCGGCGACCAACAGATCATGCCCTACAGCACCGCGCTTTCTGTGGCCGCCATTTCGCTGCTGGCCACCATGCTTACGGCGATCCGTGCCCGGCGGCTGCTCAAGCTGGTGCCGATCCTGGTCGGCGTGGCGGTCGGTTATGCGTACTCCTTGTTCCTCGGCATCGTCGATTTTTCCAAGGTGACGCAGGCGGCTTGGCTCGCCGTTCCGGAGTTCGGCAAGCCGGAATTTAACCTGGCAGCCATCCTGTTCATGATCCCCGTCGCGATTGCGCCGATTGTCGAGCACGTCGGCGGTATCCTAGCCATCGGCTCGGTGACCGGCAAGGACTTCACCGATTCACCAGGATTGCACCGCACGCTGCTGGGCGATGGCCTGGCGGTGAACATCGCTGGCCTGTTCGGCGGACCTCCGGTGACGACCTACGGTGAAGTGACCGGCGCGGTGATGCTGACCAAGAACTACAACCCGGTAGTGATGACATGGGCGGCGGTATTTGCCATCCTGATGGCTTTCGTCGGCAAGTTCGGCGCTTTCCTGCAGACCATTCCGATGCCGGTCATGGGCGGTATTATGATGCTTTTGTTCGGCTCTATTGCCGGCATCGGCCTGAAGACGATCATGGACGGGCGGGTGGATCTGGCGAGCGCGCGTAACTTGTGCATTGTCTCCGTCACGCTGGTTACCGGTATCGGCGGTCTGGGCGTGACCATCGGCAGTTTCTCGCTGCAGGGCATCAGTCTGTGCGGGGTGTTGGCTGTGCTGCTCAACCTGTTGCTGCCGCGCGAGGCGTTGGCAGAAAAGTCCTGATTTTTCCAACTTTTCCTGAATGGATGAAAAAATGAAAAAACGCGTATCGCTCGTTCTGGCCGCTCTGGTGGCCTCCACATTCCTGATCGCCTGCAGCAAGAAGGAAGAAGCTGCGCCAGCCCCCGCGCCGACTCCAGCGCCGGCTCCGGCGGCGACCAAGGCTATCGTGATCGGCCTTGACGACCACTTCCCGCCAATGGGTTTCCGTGACGAGAAGAACGAGATCGTCGGCTTTGATATCGATCTGGCCAAGGAGGCGGGCAAGCGCCTGGGTGTGGAGGTAACGTTCAAGCCGATCGACTGGAGCGCCAAGGAAGCGGAGCTCAACGGCAAGCGTATCGACGTGTTGTGGAACGGTCTAACCATTACGGAAGAACGCAAGGCCAACATTCTGTTCACCAAGCCTTATCTTGAAAACCGCCAGATCGTTGTCGTTACCGAGAAATCGCCGATCAAGACCAAGGCCGAGCTCAAGGACAAGCTCGTTGGCGTGCAGGACGGAAGCAGCGCGGTGGACGCCGTCACCAAAGATGCCGAAGCGGCGAAGTCGATCAAGGAACTGAAGAAGTTTTCGGACAACGTGACGGCGCTGATGGATCTCTCCGCCGGTCGGCTGGACGCAATCGTTGTCGACGAAATCGTCGGACGTTATTACGTAGCCAAGAAACCGGGCGAATACCGTGTCCTGGATGAGAACTTCGGTACGGAGGATTTCGGTGTCGGCACGCGCAAGGATGACACCGAGCTGATGGGCAAGATCGACAAGGCGCTGGACGACATGAAGGCAGACGGAACGGCCGCCACCATCTCGAACAAGTGGTTCGGCAAGGACATCTTGAAGAAATAACCCGGCCAGGCAAGCACAGTCTGCCTTCATGATCCGGTCAGCCGGTGGGCGGGCGGTTTTTTCCGCCTGTCTTTCCGGCTGCCGGATTTCCCTATTCAGGGCTTTGAGTTTTTCCCATGAACTACGTGTTCGATATTTTGCCCCCGCTTCTCCAGGGAACCGGGGTAACCTTGAAAGTCTTCATCATTACGCTCGTGCTTTCGGTTCCGTTCGGACTGGCTTTGGCGCTGATGAGAATTTCTCGCTTCAAGTTCGTCGGGTGGCTGGTCAATGGCTACATCTGGCTGATGCGCGGCACTCCGCTGATGTTGCAGATGCTGTTCATCTATTTTGCGCTGCCGTTTGTGCCGGTGATCGGTATTCGCCTGCCCGATTTTCCCGCAGCGATTTTTGCCTTTGTGCTCAACTACGCCGCCTATTTTGCGGAGATATTCCGCGCCGGAATACAGTCAATCGACCGCGGTCAGTACGAAGGCGCGCGCGTGCTTGGACTGACCTACGCACAGACCATGCGGCGTATCGTTCTGCCGCAGGTTGTCAAGCGCATCCTTCCTCCAATCAGCAATGAGACCATCACCTTGGTCAAGGACACTTCGCTGATCTACGTGCTGGCCATGAACGACCTGCTGCGCGCCGCGCGGGGCATTGTTCAGCGCGATTTCACGACGAGTCCGTTTGTGGTGGCTGCCGCCTTCTACCTGATCATGACCCTGGTGCTGACCTACGGCTTCCAGCGACTGGAAAAGAAATACGCTGTCTATGATGAATAATCCTATGATCCGCGCGGTCGATGTGCATAAGCATTTCGGCCCGGTCGAAGTGCTCAAGGGCGTCTCGCTGGAGGTCGGCAAGGGGGAGGTGATCGCCGTTATCGGGCCGTCGGGATCGGGCAAGAGCACCTTTCTCCGCTGTCTGATCCACCTAGAAACGATCCATCGCGGGACCATCGAAATCGAGGGCGACAAGTTGGTCGCCACGGATGCCACCGGTCATTGCCAATACGTGTGCGAGGCCGATATCCGCCGCGTTTGTGGCCGGATGGGCATGGTCTTTCAGCATTTCAACCTGTTTCCCCACCTGACTGTCTTGCAGAACATCATCGAGGCGCCCCTTACGGTGAAAGGGATGTGCCGCGAGGAAGTCGTGCCCAAGGCCGAAACGCTGCTGCGCAAGGTGGGGCTCTATGAAAAGCGGGATAGCTATCCTTCGCGCCTTTCGGGGGGGCAGAAACAGCGCGTGGCGATTGCGCGGGCGCTGGCCATGGAGCCGGATATCATGTTATTCGACGAGCCGACCTCGGCACTTGATCCCGAATTGACCGGCGAAGTGTTGCGCACCATGCGCGAACTGGCCGAGGAACACATGACCATGGTAGTCGTCACGCACGAGATGGCCTTTGCGCGCGAAGTCGCCAGTCGTGTCATCTTCATGGACGGTGGGAACATCGTCGAAGCGCGTCCGGCCCGTGAGTTGTTCGCAGCGCCAGAGCATCCACGTACCAAGGCATTCTTGGAGAACATGCTCTAGGATGCCCTCGCTTTCCGATGTTTTTTCGCCCGACGGGCTGCTTGCCGAGAGTATCCCGGGGTATCGTTTGCGCCCGCAGCAGTTGGAAATGGCCGAGCGTATCGCGTCCGCCATTTCAGACAACAAGGTGCTCGTCGCCGAAGCCGGTACCGGAACCGGAAAGACCTTCGCCTACCTTGTTCCCGCGCTGCTTTCCGGGGGGAAGGTAATCGTTTCTACCGGCACGAAAAACCTGCAGGATCAGCTCTTCTCGAAGGACATCCCGACGGTGCGCAAGGTGCTCGGGTCGCCGGTGCAGGTCGCCCTGCTCAAGGGGCGCGCGAACTATCTGTGCCACTACCACCTGGAACGGGCGCAGGCTGACGGCCGTTTCTTCACGCGTGAGGATGCCGCCGATGCGGCGCGCGTCGCCCGATTCGCCAAGCAGACGAAAACCGGCGACAAGGCCGAATGCGGCGAGGTATCTGAAAGTTCTCCCGTCTGGGGCATGGTTACGTCGACTCGGGAAAACTGCCTGGGGCAGGATTGCCCCTATCACAAGGAATGTTTTGTTCTCGCCGCACGACGCGAGGCGCTGGCTGCCGACCTGGTTGTTGTCAATCACCATCTTTTTTTTGCTGATGTCATGCTGCGCGACGAGGGTACTGCGGAACTGTTGCCGGCGTGCAACACGGTGATCTTCGATGAAGCGCATCAGTTGCCCGAAACGGCCAGCCTGTTCTTCGGCAATAACGTGTCGACGGCGCAAGTGCTTGATCTGGCGCGCGATGCACGTGTCGAAGGATTGGCCTCGGCGCGCGATTGCCTCGATTTGCCGAAAATCTGCGGCGTCGTCGAAAAAGCCGCCAAGGATCTACGTCTCACATTGCCGGTTGAGGCAGCACGCTTCTCGCTGACGCAACTCCAGGAGCGCATGGGCTTCGACAACGGACTCGTCGGCCTGATCCGCGAAATTGACGTGCTTGCTTCGTTGCTTGAAACGCAGGCGCAGCGTTCGGAAGGCCTGGAGAACTGTTGGCGCCGAGCCGGAGAACTGGTCGTTCAGTTGCGTCGTTGGCAAACCGGGGCTGATGCTAACTATGTGCGGTGGGGTGAAACCTACACGCATTCGTTGCAGTTGAATGCTACGCCGCTGGTCATCGCCGGCATCATGCAGAAGCAGATGAGCGGTCATCCCCGGGCGTGGATCTTCACCTCGGCGACGCTGGCAGTGCAGAAGGATTTCAGCCACTACTGCGCCGAGATGGGCTTGACCGATGCTGAGTCGGCCGCTTGGGACAGTCCGTTCGATTACGGGCAGCAGGCCG
>Ga0316613_10001513_pt1 | contig 15850 bp, 11 predicted proteins | sample OWC_soil_day10_C_2_FD_207647 | JGI IMG/M metagenome (GOLD analysis project Ga0316613, IMG submission 207647) | Wetland soil microbial communities from Old Woman Creek delta, Ohio, United States - OWC_soil_day10_CT_b | ecosystem: Environmental > Terrestrial > Soil > Wetlands | place: USA: Ohio...
AACATTGCAAAGGATTTTCATTGAATAATAGTATATCGGTTATCCCTGCAAAACAGGTGATTAAAGATATTAATTAAATATTCTACAGCATAAGGCGCCATGGTTGACTTTTCTGACATGATGGGCAACATTGCGGGTAGTGAGAGTGGCATAAAATCAGTGTATTTAAGAAAATATCAAAATGGACGAAATATTAATCTAGAAAAGCATATTTATTGAAATTGCAAGAAATTTTGTATCTAGCATCCATGCAAAATATCCAATATGATGTATTTTAGTTATACTATATTATTACTATGAGGCGATTGATTGAAAAATAAAATGAATTTAAATAGATTAGGAATATTTTGCTTTTATGATAAAGAGGGTATAGTAGATGATTATATAAATTACCTTTTAAATCAACTTTGCAAGTGTATAAGTTATTTAATTATTGTAATAAATGGAAGTGTAAATAATGATGGAATGATAATACTGAGTAAGTATGCTGATGAAATGCATATACGTGAGAATAAGGGATATGACGGCGGTGCTTATAGAGATATTATTGTAAATGTGTTATGTATACATAGATTACAGAAGTACGATGAATTAGTACTATGTAATGATACATTTTTTGGCCCATTTGTGCCATTAGAATCTATTTTCAATGATATGGGGAATAAAGAAGTAGATTTTTGGGGGTTAAATTATAGTTCCAATAATATCCAAAATCATCTTCAATCATATTTTCTTGTTTTTAGAAAAAAAATCATTAATGATCCTCTATTTTTTAATTATTTTAGAGATAATATTAATCCATTAACTGAAGATATAAGAGACATCTATTCGGAGTTTGAAACAGGTTTATTTTACTATTTGATTTACCATAATTACATATATGGTGTTTATGCGAAAGATAATCCGTTTAATATTTATCAAGCTAGTAATTTTTGTATTAAAGAATGTAATGTACCAATTATGAAAAAAGTGGCTTTTTCACCTAAGTGGTTTGTACGAAACAATATTCTGGATTCACTAAATTTTTTATATAGGTATAATTTATACAACTTAGATTTAATATTAAATAATGTAAAAAGAGTTTATTCTCTAGAAATAGATATTCTCGAAATTAAAAAATTTAATCCTAATATTATGGATATTATACGAATCAAATATGACGTTTCAAAAATAAGCATTAGTGACATACGTAGTTACTTTTTTACCAATAAAAAATTATATGTATATGGTTTGGGATCATATTCTAAAAGAATTAGTAAAATAATAGAAATTTACAATGGAAAGATAGAAGGTTATATTGTTTCTGATAATCAGATAGATAGCCCTGATTATAACAACAAATTGAAAGTATATAAGTTATCAGAATTGACTGATGCTTTAAATTTAGTAATTATCGTAGCTTTAGATAAAAATCATACTAATGAAGTTAAAACATATTTAAAGGATTTTAATGAAGTTTTATTTTTATGGTAAACAATGCAACTTTTATGATAGTGATAAATTGAAATTTGAATACCCTAACTTTAAAGTTAATCTGATTATTGAAAAAGAAAGGTATATATGATTATAAATTAATCATAGAAGATAATATGAGAATAATTATTTTTGGTACAGGTGCTTATTATTTTAAAATGCAAGAACTATTTAATAAAGAAGAAATTGTTGCATTTATTGATAATGATAAAAACAAATGGAATAAAAAAATTAACAATATTCAGATTTTCCCTCCTAGTTATATAAATGGTTTTTCCTATGATATAATAGTAATTATGGCTAGACAAAAAGATATAATGATAAAACAATTAATAAACGAGTTTGGAATTGAAGAGTCATTAATATTAGATTACGAAAGTTATTGCGAATATAGTGTTAAAAACAAAGCATCGTGTGAATTAATTACTCATTATAGAGAAAATTCTGTTTGTATTAATAAAAATAAGAAAAAGATTTTAATTCTTACTTATATGTTAAACTATACTGGAAGTTCTTTAGCTGCATTTTATGCTGCTTTAGCACTAATAGAAAAGGAATATGATGTTTCAATAGCTACATGGAAAGTTGATACTGGTTTTGTAAATGAAATAACAAAAAAGGGTGTTACTGTATATATTCAAGAGTTAATAGAATTTTGCGCATGGGAACAAATAAGCTGGATAGAACAGTTTGATTTTGTTATAATAAATACTCTCCCAATATTAAGGATTATTAAGGAACTTATTAATAGAATACCTATTATGTGGTGGATTCATGAATCAAAGATTGAGTATGAATATTTGGATAAAAGGATAATTGAATATATAGATAACTTGAATATAGAAACATATGTTGTAAGCGATGTAGCACTTCGTACCTTTCACCAATATTTTAATAGGTTAAATGCCAATGTACTTCACTATGGTATTCCGGATAAAGGGTATGATAACACTCAATTTATTAAAAGAGAGAAACTTGTATTTGCAGTTATTGGGGGCATAAGTTCAGTTAAGGCACAAGATATTATTTTGCAAGCAATTATGCACCTTACACAAGAAGATCGTAATAAGTGTGAGGTTTGGCTGATTGGAGTATGTCCAACAGAAAGTAAATTTGGTCTTTCTGTTTTGAAGCAGGTAGAAATGATTCCAGAAGTTAGATGGTTGGGAGAATTAAATCGTGAGGAAATTGAAAAGATCTATAAAAAAATTGATGTTGTAGTTGTTCCCTCTCGTCAAGAGACTCTATCTATAGTAGCAACGGAAGCATTTATGTACGGGAAAATTCTTATTGCCTCAAACGTGGTTGGTATAGTGAAATACATAGAACATAAAAAAAACGGATGTATATTTGAAAATGAAAATGTAGCCGATTTGACTGAAAAAATATCCTGGGTACTAAATAATAAAAATAGCTTGAAAAGCATAAGCCTAAGAGCTAGACAAACTTACAATGAACATTTTACTCTTGATATCTTCGGAGAAAGACTTGAAGAAATAATAAGAAAATCAAGATGAAATAATCTAAGAATAAATTAATAAAGACAAATAAGCTTTTTTGTATAAGGATTTCATTGCGGATTATATCTTATTAGAATAAAAGATAATGATTTATACTGGATCTCCTTCATCGAGCAGTTGGCTCAAAAGTATCTGGAATATTCAAGATTCAAAGAGTTGTTTTTATAATACTATTTAGAAAGGAAAGTATATTAGCTTTATATAATATACAAATTAATATGGAATTAAAAAAAATTCTTAATGCGTATTTTGACGAAAAATTTTCTGTAGAAAAAGAGTGGGTGATTTTTGGAGCAGGGCAGAGGGGGCGGCGTTTATTTAATGAGCTTGAAAAATATAACATAAAAGTTAGCTGCTTTTGCGATAATGATATAAAGAAACAGGGTGAAATTATTTGCGGAATTCCAGTAGTTGGCTTACAGAAACTCGTGGAAAATAAAAGTAGATACTATATACTTGTTTCTCCAAAATATGGTTGGGATATTGTAAAAAAATTGAAAAAGGACGAATTTCCATATATAATGCCGCCGAATATTACTGGAACTATATTTAGTTGGGAAGGACTGAGTAGTTATATAGAAAAAGAAAACTTTTCACCTCTTGGTCATTTCTATTCTTTATATCCAGATCTGGAAGAAATTAAACATAAAGAAGAACATTTGTTTATGCGAGAGAAAGACGTAAGAGATATAGATTTTAATGAGGAAAATCAAATAAAAACACTGCATAAAATGAGTCTTTTGTATAATACAATACCTAGTTGGTTAGATATTACAGAATATACAGATTCACATAAATTGAGATATAGATATAATAATGATAGTATTAGTCATGCAGATGCAATTGGTTTACATTGCATGCTTCGGATTTTACGTCCTAAAAGGGTGATTGAGGTTGGTTCAGGATATACATCTGCGGTTATGCTTGATACAAACGAGTATTATTTTAATAATCAAATTAAACTAAAATTTATCGAACCTTATCCAGGTCTACTGAAATCATTGGTTAATCCACAGGATGAGATTGAATTGTTACCAGAAAAATTGCAGGATATTTCACTTAATGTATTTGAGGAGTTGGAAGAAGGAGATGTTCTATTTATAGACTCAACTCATGTATCTAAAATAGGATCAGATGTCAACTATTTGTTTTTTGATATATTACCCAGACTTGCTAAAGGCGTTTGCATTCATTTGCATGATATTTTTTATCCATTCGAATATCCCAAGGAATGGATTTACAGTGGCAGGGTATGGAATGAATTATATTTATTGAGGGCGTTTCTACAGAACAATAACAATTACAAAATTTTGTTTTTTCAAAATATGATGGAAAAGAAACATAAGGATATATTTATGGAAAACTGGCCGCTTCATGCTCCGTTTCATGGAGGGAGTTTTTGGATGCAAAAGAAGTAATGACCTATCCGCTGGTTATAAAGTATGATAAAAGAATTATTGTATGTATTTTACGGAGAATATTATTCTATATTAAAATAAAGAGAGGAAATGTGATGTTTTTCTTCTATGACATCATATAAGGTAATAATGCCAAAGATATCAGTTATAATGCCTTTGTATAATGCAGAACAGTTCGTATATAAAGCAATTGAGTCAATCCTGCAACAATCTTATAAAGATTTTGAATTGTTAATAATTGATGACTGCTCAACGGATGATTCGTTAGACATAGTTAGTAGAATACGGGATTCCAGAATAAAAATTGTAAGGAATGAAAAAAATAAGGGGATTTCATTTTCAAGAAATAGGGGATTGGCATTAGCTAATGGAGAGTATATTGCTTTAATGGATGATGATGATATAACTGTACCTTTTCGTTTTGATACTCAAGTTAATTATCTGGATGTGAACAGAGATATAGATGTCGTGGGAGGACGGTATTGTATTATTGATGAGAATGATCAGTTAATACGGACTTGTAGAGAACCATTGAATAATCCATTATATATTCGTGCTGATATGATGCTTTATGATTCTGTTGCAAATGGAAGTGCTATGTTTAGGACTGATTTTATAAAAAGGAATGGAATAAAATATCATGATGGCTGGCTGGGTATGGAAGATTATCATTTTTGGATACAATGTTCAGTTCTTGGTAGGATTACAAATTTAAGCGATGTTTTGTTATATTGGAGAAATTCTGGAAATAATGAAACTATTAGAAGACAAAAGTCACAATCAAAACAAAGAGCTGAAAAATTTGCAGATTTACATAAATATGCATTTGAGTTAAACGGATATCTATTATTAAATGAGGAATATGAAATTATAAATAAAATGTTTCCAGAAGTAATGTCGTCGACAATTGTCAACAGGAATGATATGGAAAGTCTATATAATATTTTATTAAAAATGATCCATCAATCAAAAGAGCTAAGAGTTGAAAACGCAAAAGAAGTGGCTATCATGTGCAGAAGGCGTTTTTCAAACCGTTGTGAGTTTTCTGAATTGTGGTTTTAAATTAGTTTGAGGAAAGGAAGTAAGCGATGATAACCTGTCATTCCACAAATTTTTACAACTATGAAATAATAGAGACAACCAGAAGGGGTTTTGTTCAGATCGCTTCTCAATGACTATTTTAGATCAGGAACTCCACAAGTGGTCTTAACGACAAAGACTGGTGTGAACAGCTATAAGTTAGAAAACTTTAATGAATAAAATAAATATTTGTATTACGGTAGTATTAAATAAGAATTTATAAAAATAAAATAGGTGATGTGATGAGAACAATTATATTTGGGACAGGTAAAATCTATGAACGTTATAAATATAAACTTTTTAAGCTACCAATCGTTGCTTTTTTAGATAACGAACCAACTAAGCAAGGAACTATTTTAGACGGTGTTATAATTGAACCTCCTTCTAACGTTAGTCAATATAGTTATGACTATATAATTGTCATGAGTATACATTATAGAGAAATGCGTGAACAATTATTGAAACTTGGTGTACCCAGCTCTTGCATTATTGATTGTGAACACAAAGGCTTTTTAGAAGATATTTCTGAAATTAGTTATTATTTAAAGAAAAAGAAAAAAAATAATAAAAAAAATATTCTATTATGTTCTCATGACTTATCTTTGACAGGAGCTCCTTTAGTGCTTTACTATGCAGCAACCCTTCTTAAGGATTATTATAACATATCTGTATTTTCAAAACTGGATGGGCCATTAAAATATGATTTCTTTAAGTTGGATATTTCTGTCGTAATATGTAGCGATATATCTACTGATAATTTTGAGATATATAAATTCTTTAATAAATTTGATTTACTTTTTGTCAATACTCTTATTTTTTCGATCTATATAAATGATCTGGCGGAATTAGGCAAACCAGTTCTGTGGTGGCTACATGAGGATAAGGATGTATATGATTACTTAGGCATTAGTGATAAGAAATATAAGTTAAAAGAAAATGTATACCCTTATTCCGTTAGTACACCGGTGGATACTGCTTATCATCATTACTACGATACAGAAATAAAAAGAATGAGATATGGTATTCCCTACGAAATTAACAAGTATGGAAGCAGAGATGAAGGTACAATAATATTTGCAATTATAGGTTTAGTTGGTAAAAGAAAAGCTCAGGATACCTTTGTAGATGCAGCAAATAAAATATACACAAATAAAAAGACCGTTGAATTCTGGATCATTGGTGAAATTGAAGAAAACTATAGAAATAGGTATAGTAATGAAAAAAATGTGAAAATTTTCGGTAACTTAAGCCATGAGCATGTTATGGAATTGTATTCATATATTGATGTAATTGTATGCCCTTCTCTATATGATCCTCTTCCTGTCGTATTAGCAGAAGGAATGATGCTAAGAAAAGTTTGCATTATGTCCGATGCAACAGGAACAGCAGAAATCATAAAACCTTATAAAAATGGTTTGATCTGCAAGTCGGGGGATGTGGAAGATTTGGCGGATAAAATGCAATGGGTTATTAATAATACAGAAAAATTATATAATATCGGAGAAGAAGCATATAGTGTTTATCTAAATAATTTTTCTATGCATGAGTTTAGAAAAAATTTAATGAATAATATAAATGGCTTATTAACTATTTCAGATAAGAGAATTTAGTGATTATAAGGGGTTAGAATGACAGATGAAAAAATAATTATCTTTGGTATGGGTACTAAATTTAAAAAAAGGTTAAGTCAGTTTGATACTACTAAAATAGTAGCGGTGACAGATAATCATATCTTGAACAAGGTAGAGGAAAATATAAAGTTTAAATTTATTCGTCCCGAAGAAATAAAAACAATAGAATATGATTTAATTGTTATTTGTACAGGATATAGTATAGCTAAAGAAATATATTATCAGCTTACAGATATACTTAAGGTTCCAGAAAAAAAAATAATGAGTGAACGTCAATATTTTGATAAAAATTCATGGGAACCTAAAGCATTATTAGATATATGCCGGAACTTGGGGATACATTCCATATCAAATACAAAAAAATATTTTTATTCTTTTGGTATATTAAGTAATACCAATGTTTTTGGGGATGAATTTACAGACATATCTTGGATAAAAGGCGAAAATAGTGAAGCTATTTTACTTGGTAAAGTATATGATAAAAAATCATATGAAAGAATAAATAATGCATTAAAAAAGGAAACAAGCAATAATAAATTTAAATACATAATTTATTTATATAATACATATGAACAAGAGCACATTCAAACTGAAGTCATAGATGGGTACTCTATTAAATATATTAATAGATTGGACGTACAATTAATAGTGTACCAGAAACAGGAAAAAGCTACAATCTATGTTGTAACTCATAAAGAATATATTGCGCCTACAGACAAATTATACACTACGCTATGGCTGAGCGATAAGAAAAGTAATAATGTTTCGTTTATTAAAGACAATGGAGACAATATTTCTTATTTGAACCTAAAAATAAACGAATGTACAGGTTTATATTGGATATGGAAACATGCAAAAGAGGATATTGTGGGATTAAATCATTATAGGAGATACTTTAAGTGCAGTCATGGGAATGAAATTCTTACTGAAAATGAAGTGAAATTTTTTTTGGAAGATTTTGACATACTAGTAATTTATGCTACAAACATCTATCCATTTACAAATAGTGAATTTTTAGAAAATTCTATTGATTGTATAGCTTTTTATAAAGCAAGGCTATTAATATATCAAGCAATTATGAAATATCAGCCTGATTATGTGGAAAGTTTTACGAAGGTGATGGAGGGTTATTCATTTTTCCCATGTAACATGTTTGTTACAAAAAAAGAATTGCTTAATAGATATTGTAAGTGGTTTTTCTCAATTATTATTCCGGCGGCAGAAAAGTTTGATGAAACACCGTATGATGATTATAGTAAAAGAGCAATTGGTTTTTTTGCAGAACGTTTATTAACTGTATGGCTTTATAAGAATAATTATTCTATTAAAGAATTGCCATTATTATTGAAAGATACGACTTTGGAATCAGTAGGTGAAGATAATGAAAAACGGAAAAACGTATAACATAATTTTATGGGGAATTGGAGCAATCTATAATAGGTATATCAATATAATAAAATATCTGGAATTTAAACAGGAAATAAATATTATTGGAGTAACAGCAAAAGGTTACTCTTTTATAGATGATATTGATGGGTATCCTAATATAGAAAAAAAGAAAATTATTAAAATTGACTTTGATTATATAATAATTATGAGTAAAAAAGGAGAATTTGAAATAATAAGTGAAGCATTGGAATTGGGAATTACTAGAGACAAGATTTTGTCTTATAAAATTTTAGATATACCTTGCTTTGATTTTTCAGAATATATTAAATTAAAAAATAGTAGAGTTAGTATAATATCTGACAATTGTTGGGGAGGCGTAGCCTATTCAACTCTTGGATTAGAATGCCTTTCTCCATTTAAGAATCTTTTCATAAATGAGAGAGAATATCTAAGATTGTTAAGTAACATTAGATACTATCTAAGCTACCCTCTTGAATTATCAAGATTTGCTATAGACAATAATAGTAAAAAACAGTATCCAGTTATGCGTCTGGAAGATGTGGAGGTTCATTGTTGTCATGAAACAGATCCAGACAAGGCAAAGGAAAATTGGAATAGAAGGCTTAAAAAAATAAACTGGGACAATTTATTTATTGCTATGTATACAGAAGATAAAACAATGATTGAAGAATTTTTACTTATAAATTATGAAAAAAAAGTATGTTTTGTACCATTTGAAAATCAATCAGACAATTTAATTTTTCTTAGGCAAGTAGATAATCAAAAGCAATTCTGGGAATGTGTGAACAATAATGGCAGCATTGGCAATGGAAGTTATGCTTACTATTTAGTAAAATTATTATTAAATAAAAGGCCGTTTACAAGATTTCACATTAAAGATAAGATATAGAAAATTAAAATGGATTAGCATATACAGAAAAGTTAGTATAAAAGGGGAATCGTATAATATGCGCACATTTATTAAAAATCAGCTTATGAGTCTACTGGATACAATGGAGCAGTTACATATAGTTCTACCCAAAATGACAAACAATGAGCTAATTACTCAAATGCTTTCAGATTGTCAGGCTGCAGCAATTGCAGTAGGAGAAACATTAGAGAAAGATTCACTAGATTTTAAATCTATTGTATCTCTACTAGAAAATTATTGTGAAGAAGCTTTTTATCTGTCAGAAATGCAAAAGGAAACAAAATGTTTAGATGGTGTATCTATACTAGATAGACTCTTAATTAAAATAAAAGATTTACTGATAAAGATACCCTCTACTTATCATATAGTTTTTATGCCGTATAAAGTATCCATGTGGGACAGCCTGGAAAGTGTTTGGTATGCATGTAAAGATGATAAATGTTGTGAGTGTCATGTAGTCCCTTTACCTTATTATGAATTTGATTCAAGTACCAATAGTTGGAAATATCGTTATGAAGGTGAGCTGTTTCCTGCAGAAGTTCCAATTATTAAATATCAGGAATATTCACTTGAAGAAAACCTACCAGATGTAGCTTATATACATTACCCTTATGATGATACCAATCTGGTTACTAGGTTAGATCCCAGATTCTATTCCCGGGAACTAAAAAAGTATGTAGATAATTTAGTTTATATACCTTATTATGTGACCTCTGGCTTTTTCGCACAAGATCATTTATCATTATCGGTTTATCAACATATGGATTACATGGTAGTACAATCACTCTTTACTAAGAGCTTTTGTAGGGAAATGAAATATTATGATAAAATTTTGCCATTTGGTTCACCGAAGCTGGATAAGATTATCAAACTTTGCATGGAAAAACCAGCAATTCCTGATCAATGGAAACCAATTCTTGAAGGAAAAAAGAAATTGATGCTAAATACCAGTATTGGGTATTTTCTGCTAGATGGTAGTGCCTATCTAGAAAAGATTAAGAATCTTTGTAAAGAAGTTATCAAACATGACAAATTGGCAATTATCTGGCGCCCTCACCCACTGTTGGAAGCAACTATCAAATCTATGAGACCTCATCTGCTTTCAGAATACAATGACCTTAAATCATATTTCGTAAAAAACAAAATTGGGGTTTTAGATGAAACACCAGATATCACTCAAACAATTGCGGTATCTGATGCATATATAGGGGAAGAAGGAAGTTCTGTAATTAATTTGTTTGGTGCAGTTGGGAAACCGATATTTATTTTAAATAACTATATCACAGAATATGATGCGAAAGGAAAATATAGAGTCCATTTTACAGATATGTTGATAAAAGACGACAAGCTTTGGTTCGTAACTAATCAATATAATGCTCTCTTTCAAATGGAAATAGAAAATTTGCAGGTGCAATATGTTGGACATGTAGATAATCAAGTAAAATGGTCTTGTGCGTATCCATATTTTACAGAATCTGGAAATAAGATCTATTTATCTCCTCAACTTACAAGAAGTCCGGCCGTTTATAATATAAATTCTAAAAGATTTGAATTGATTGGTACAGAGGATAAAAAGGAAACTATTAACAGTGGTTTCTGTGTCAATTACGGAAAATGTATCTTTTATCTTCCAATTAATAATAATTACATTGCAGAATTAAATACAGAGACGGATGAATGGAAATATCATACAGAGTGTATACAAGAACTTTGCAGAGAAGTAGGCAATGACGTAATTAGATATCAAGGGACAACGTTTAGATGTTCTGTATGTGGTGAAGACGTATGGATTACGGCTACCTATACGAATCGTATTTTGAAATTTAATATGAAAACTGAATTGTATACAATCTGTTCTATTGGCAATAAAGGAAATGGATACTCAGGTATTGTGGCTGAAGAAAAGAGCTTATGGTTAACAGAAGTTAGTAGTGGTGATATTGTCAGATGGGATAGACGTACTGGAAAAGTTAAGACATATTGTATGCCTAAGGGATTTATGACTAGGTCAGGAGTAATGAATAGAAGATTGACCCATATATCTATAATTAATATGGAAAGATGGTTGGTGACAATACCAGGATTTTCAAATTGTATGGTTAAACTAGATAAAATTTCTGGGAAAGTCAGTCTTTTATTACATGATTTCTGGAAGATGGCAGGAGAAAAAACAAATGGTTATAATCCTGAATTTCATCTCTCTAGTGAATTTGGAGCTAAATTAAATGAAAATACTCTAATTGTACAAAGATACTGCGATGATGCAACTGCCATTATTAACGTAGAAGATGAAACATATGAAATGTTTTATCCAACCCTTAGTGAGGAAGGCTTCTCTGAATTAACAAACGGTGAAGATGGCTTTGAGAAAATCGATGAGAAAAGTGGCTTTTTCAGAAGAGAAAGCAAAATATTCTCATTTGAGGGATTTGTAGATGATTTAATTAACGACAGGTTAAAGGAGGTACGTGAAAGGCAGCTAAAAGAGTTATCTTCATTAGCCGTTAATTTAGATGGAACCTGTGGAATAAAAGTACATGAATATATGATGGATGTTTTACAAAATAAAGAATAAATAGTTATTACACGGAGGCAGTAATGAGTGCAGATAATATAATTTGGGATATGCCCAAGGGTCTATTAAACTGGTATAATTTTTCTAGGGATGGGAAAGTTCTTTGCATTGAAGAAGAGGCAGGAAGTATTAACGAACTTTTGCAGGAAAAATGCAGATCAGTTATAAGTATAGATAAAACTGCCTCTCTAAATGATTTGTTTTTAAATCAGAATAAAAACACCTATGATTACATAATTGCGATTGGTGTGGTAGAGTGTTTACCCAACCCAGTAAAGGCTGTTACTTTATGGAAAGATTTATTAAAGAAAAGCGGAAGGCTGCTCTTGGGTATGGATAACCGCCTGGGACTTCGATATTTTTGTGGAGACAGAGATCCCTTTACCAATCGCAATTTTGATGGAATCGAAAATTATCGAAGAGTTTTAAAAGAAGATAGAAAATTTCTTAAGGGGCGTGATTATTCCAAAGAAGAAATATGCAATCTGTTAGTTTTATCTGGTTGGACAAACCGGAAGTTTTACTCAGTTTTACCAAACCTTGAACATCCACAGTTAATCTATTCAGAGGATTATTTACCGGTAGAATCATTAGATATTAGATTGTTTCCCATGTACCGCCATCCGGAAACCGTATTTCTTGAAGAAGAATTTTTATATGAGGATATCATAAAAAATGGTATGTTTCATACAATGGCAAATTCTTTTTTAATCGAATTATCCAATGATAATTCATTTGAAAATGTAAATCATGTGACAGTCTCCATGGACAGGGGCAGCAAAAATGCCATGGCAACAATTATCAGAGATAATAAAATTGTTGAAAAACGAGCATTATATGAAGCAGGTAAATTTAGATTAAATGTACTAAAGGAAAATGAAGAAGACTTAATATTCCACGGATTAACTGTACTGGAAGGTAAGTATGAAAACAATTCTTACATTATGCCGTATGTGGACAGTGAGATTGCAGTCAGTTATTTTCGTAAACTAGCAAAAGAAGATATAAATAAATTCAAAGAAGAATTGGATAGATTCCGGAAACTTATACTTAAATCATCAGAGCATGTAGAGAATAAGGAACCAGATGAGCTTGGTATTATTTTAAAAAAAGGATATGTCGATCTTGTACCTCTTAATTGTTTTTATATTGACGGAGAATTTGTTTTTTACGATCAGGAATACTATGAAGAGAACTATCCAGCTAATGCCATAATCTTTAGGTCTATTGAGATTATTTATGCTGGTGATCCTGAACTTGAGGCATTGTTGCCAAGGCAGTATTTTTATAAAAAATATGGCATGATAGAGAATATGGATAAGTGGTATCGGCTGTCATGGGAGTTTACAGAAAAACTTAGAAATCAAAGAGAATTAAGAATTTTTCATGAAAAACACCAGCGCAATTTAGAAACGGTTCACACCAACAGACAGAGAATTAATTATTCTTCTTCAGAATATCAAAGAATCTTTGTTGATATATTTCGTGATGCAGTGAAAAAGAAAATCATACTCTTTGGATCAGGTAATTTCACAAAGCGTTTTCTTATACAGTTTAAAAGTCAATATGAAATTTACGCGATTGTTGATAACAATGAGGCAAAGTGGGGAAGCATGCTGGAAGGAATTAAGATTATGCCTCCCAAGATTATTGAGGAATTACCAAAGGATGACTGCAGAGTTATTATATGCATAAAAAACTATGTCGCTATTGTTCAGCAGCTGATGAAAATTGGATTAGTGGATTACTGTATTTATGATATTAATGCTGATTATCCAAGAAAGGAGCAAATAACAACAGTAATCAATAAAGAAAATGGCTCCTCAGCTAAAAAATACCATACTGGATATATTGCAGGTGTATTTGATTTGTACCACATTGGACATTTAAATATGTTCAAAAGGGCAAAAGAGCAGTGTGACTATTTAATTGTTGGTGTAGTTACAGATGAAGGCGTCAGGAAATATAAAAAAACAGTCCCATTCATTCCGTTTGAAGAAAGATTAGAGTTAGTAAGTTCATGCAAATATGTGAATGAGGCCGTTGAAATACCTTTAAACTATAGTGGAACCAGAGATGCATTTAGAATGTATCATTTTGACTGTCAATTTTCAGGAAGTGATTATAAAGATAATCCGGATTGGCTTGCAGATAAAGAATTTCTGGAAAAACACGGTGCAGAAATGGTTTTCTTTCCTTATACCGAAGGTACCAGTTCAACTAAAATTAAATCATTAATTCAGCAGAAGCTAGTATAAAAGTCTATTAGAAAAGGGGTGAAAGAATTTGAATATAATATGCGCTCCAAGTGGAATTATAGATATAGAACGACCGGGGCAGGGAGTCATTGATATTGTGAAATCGGGCTTTGGTGATGTATTGCTCGACGCGTCACTGGTCTGTACGCCCATTGAACTTAGAGTGACCAGTAGTGTATCTGGGAATCCAACCAAACTGTACCAGGATTTAAAACCGATGCTTGTTCAGTGCAGACAGTCGCAACTACATACAACTCTAGCTTATGCGCCATATCTGGAAAGAGGTACTAAGAATGTTGAGTCTAATCAACTTATGCTCCAGCTGGCAGAGGAGAGTATCAAAGTGTGTAAGGAGGCCCAATGTCAGGCAATTATCATAAGACCACTATTTTCCAGTATAAAGCCGGAAGATGAATGGACAGTAAATAAAAAATATTATCTACACCTTGCCGATATTGCTAAAGAACATAATGTAACAATACTGTTAGAGAACCAGTGTCGGGATTTAAATGGTCATTTGATCAGGGGAATCTGCTCAGATGGAAGAACAGCATCAAAGTGGATCGATGAATTAAATAAAGAAGCAGGAGAAGAGCGTTTTGGCATTTGCATGGATGTGGGTGTTTGTAATCTATGTGGACAGAACATGTATGATTTTGTCTTGGATCTAGGTTCTAAGTTAAAAGCAGTTATTTTACGAGATTGTGATGGCCATACAGAGAATGCCATGCTGCCGTTTACCTGTGTAAATCGGTCCCAGCCTCTTACGGATTGGCTTAGCTTAATTCGTGGATTGAGAGATACCGGATTTGATGGTCATCTGATTTTGAGTTTTGGTGATACGGCGAGATCTTTTTCTCCAATCCTTCGGCCAGAACTGATGCAGCTTGCCAGATCAGTGGCAAATTACTTTCAATGGCAGATTGAGATTGAAAATCTCTTAAAAAAATATAAGAACATTGTTCTTTTTGGCGCAGGAAACATGTGCCGTAACTTTATGAAATGCTATGGAGAGAAATATCCTCCATTGTTTACTTGTGATAATAATCGTGGAATATGGAGGACAGAATTCTGCGGGTTGGAGGTTAGATCCCCGGACAGCCTTTTAGAACTTCCAGAAGACTGCGGTATTTTCATCTGTAATATTTATTATCGTGAAATTGAAAAACAGTTAAATGGTATGGGAATTAAAAATATTGAATTTTTTAATGACGAGTATATGCCATCTTATTTTTTTGACAGACTTGGGGGCAAATAATATGAATCAGATCGGTGTGCAGACAAAAAATGTCATTAATGACAATTGTCCGGAAGATGGGTTTTCTATATTAAAACGTACAGGATTTACTTGTGCAGATTTCAGTTTAAATTCATATCTGATGAATACTTCTTTGTATCAGCTGGAATTAAATACCTTCTTTGATAAGTCTATTCAGGAATTAGAAAAATTTTTTTTACCCCATAAGAATGGCGCAGCTGCCTGTGGAATTAAAATTAACCAAATGCATATGCCATATCCGATATATGTTCCTATGGCAAACAAGGAACTGAATGATTATTTATGGAAAGAAGTAG
>Ga0316613_10001516_pt1 | contig 15822 bp, 22 predicted proteins | sample OWC_soil_day10_C_2_FD_207647 | JGI IMG/M metagenome (GOLD analysis project Ga0316613, IMG submission 207647) | Wetland soil microbial communities from Old Woman Creek delta, Ohio, United States - OWC_soil_day10_CT_b | ecosystem: Environmental > Terrestrial > Soil > Wetlands | place: USA: Ohio...
ATTTTCAGTTTGAGAAGTTTCTTAAAAATTCCAAGCCCTTTTACACCGGAATCTGTGAGGTTTTCGACGACTGAGAGTGCGTCCCTCAAAAACATGAGTATGTACACCATCTGAGTAAACCAGACCGCAATGCTTGATATAAGGGAAATGTGATAGGCCAGTCCGCAGATAATGGTCATCACGCCAAAAATAATCAACTTGTCGATGGTTCCACGCAAAAAAGATGCACTGTTAATGGAATGGCTGAATACAGCTTTCCTCCACCCGCCCCCTTTCCGCTTGATCGAGTACAGCTTAGACCACAAGTCCACAAGCATAGCCCCAAGGACTGCAAAAGCCCCAATTTTATATTCGGGCGCAGGCAGTATCCAACTATATAAAAATGCCCCGGCCGCGGAAATAGCAACCAGGACATGATTTTTAAATAACTGCCGAAGGTATTCAATTATATTAAACATATTCATACTGAACGCTTATGCCTCCTTACTTTCATACTCATTGCCTGTGATCTCCTGGTACTCAGCTGCAGTGATCCATTTATCTACCGCATTAGTCACCCAGCTTAGGGGCCATAATTTAGCATCATAAAACCTTTTCACTTTTTCGTAGTTTTTACTCATGGTCACACCTCCTCTGTTATGCCATTTATCATCTGCAGATAGGCTACCTGTGCAGTTAAGCCGCTGATTTCCTCCGCCTGTGACTGTATCTTATCCTGAATGTTTGGTGTCCTGTACTCTACGATCACTACATCAGCCGTGGCTTCCACGTTGCTGTATGTAGGATTTCCATCCGCATCGGTTCCAGTCTGTTTCTGCTCAATACCCACTGGGAAATCATTTTTCAGTTTAACCTCCCCAGTGTATACCAGATCGCTCCGCTGCCACTCTTCTGCACCGTCTGCTGCATATTTTGTGATAGTGCTGTTCTCTGAAAGATTTTTATGTATATCATTAATTATATTTGATCCGATAATGATCGCCACCGATGCCACTCCGCCATCTGAAAGGTTAAGGCTACAGCTACCGTTCGCGATGTTGTAGGTTACCTCGCCTACTTTGATTGTTTCGTGATCCATTCTAAAGTCCTCCTTTATGATGTTGTTAGATATGTTACATTTAATTCCAGCAGGTCTCCAGATACTAAATTGCTACCTACAGGAATTACACCGATACTGCTATTATTAAGCCAGCTGATTACTCTGTTTGATATGTTATTTGCAACCGCAGTATTGGATACGCCAGATAGTGCCGGGAATCCTGATACCGTGTATGTTTGTGAGGCTGTTAAAGTCGTATTAAGTGTTATTTGTAATTGTATAGTCACCATTGCCGCCCCACCAGCCGCGTTACCGTGTCTGATATATCCGCCTGTAATAGTTCCCCATGTACATGTTAATCCAGATGATGTGATACCGGATATCTGTGTGCCATTATCATTAAAAATGACACCACCATTCAAAGTGCGTTCATCTGATGACGAACCTGATGGTTTACTTCCAGTTTTTGTTATCACACTGCCCTGATCTGCAACCGTTCCATAATAGGTAGCAGAACTACCCGTCGCCCATACCTGAGATACTACCTTTGAGTTATATGCCATTAAAGCATAGTCATGATTTGTGCTTTTACAATTATATATTCTTCCAAGTGAATGTACGAATCTAAACCCAACTTGACCTGATGCGCTCAATAGTGCTTGACATGCAGCTATGTAAGTATCTGTGCAACTGTTTACTTCCACACCATGGTAAGTTGTAGAAATCAAATTTAATCCATATAGCTGAACCTTAGCTGAACACCATAATACTTTAATACTCTTTATGTTGCAAAGTGTATTTAATGTTTCTGGATTACTGTTGCTTTTAATATTTAGGGTTCCACTATGGAAACCTTTAACTATTAATGTTTCATCATATGTTCCATCTGCAATTAATATTGTCGCATTGCATGATCCAAGGTCTTTAGGTAATACATCTATCGCATATTGAATAGTTGCAAATGGATTGCCGCTTGTACCATCACCAGTTGTGTCTGATCCTGTGGTTGCAACATATAAAGTCAAATCATACCTTAGTGTACCAATGACAGCACCATAGTGACTGACAACAATACCACCACCTGCGTAATAGGTATCCAGAACTACACCTCTTGGTTGATATACATTTCCTTTTGCAATATTACCACCACCATTCACATCAATACCATAATTAATAGCCATACTATCATCAGACCAATTATCTGACACTATGTGCGAATTATACGACCGCAAGCAACTATAGTGATTTAATGATCTATTGCCAGAAACCCTCACTACAGATACATAATCAAAACTGAATGATGGTTTTGCATTCGCGTTGGAAATCGACTGGCAACTTTGAACATTTATAAAATCAGTTCTTGTACCAAATATACCTGATGTATCTGTCGTTGTGAGGTTTAATCCTGAGATAGTAACAGAGTTGCAATTTTCCACTACAATACTCTTAACGTTACAAAGATCATTTAATTCCTGAACACCATTTCTCTGCAGCCTGATATATCCATTTGATATGCCTTTTACGACAATATCTTCATCGTATGTTCCATCACTTATGTTTATGACGGCAGTATATCCTCCAAGATTCTTTGGTATTACACTCAATGCCTTTGTAATACTAGCATATGGGCTTAATTCACTTCCGTCACCCGTTGTGTCTGATCCGGTGGTCGCTGATACATAGTAAGAGGTGTCTGATTCAAGCGGTTTAATGTTTTTAAGAAATGTTAGGATTTTTCCAAGGAAAACCTTGATTTTTTCCCCTACAGTTGGTACCGGGTACTTATCCTCTACAGTATCCAGAGTTTCAATGACAGTTTCGGAGATGTCGCCACCAGTGGCGTCCACTCTCTCCAGTACGTCCTGAATTGTAGCCGTTCCGGAAGGATTCACGGTAATGTTGAGTTGAGCGGCATCCTGAACCACATTCTGAATATTGTAAATATAAGAGGTAGACGCTACCCCATTGTATTGAGGCATTTCATCTGGCGTCTCTGCTGTCACAATACAAAAAAGGACCTCTTCGGTCCCGTCCATGGCATACAAACCGATGTTGTGTATGTAATAGGTAGACGCAATTTCCTCATTACTAAATAGCGCCCTGGTCTGGATCATTGTATTGCTGTAAACAGCTGTTACCGGATCGGAAACCGTTTGTTTCACTCCCTGCATATCTGTAAGGGATTTAAAATCAGTACTGCTGGGATATGCGTAGTTTGATGTCTTTGCCTTTGAGATATTCAGCTGGATTTCTCCGGCCAGAGCCTGCGCAATCAAATTCTCGCCAGCTGCTGTCAAGACCGCTTTATTATACTGTCCCATAAAACCTCCTTATACTATTACTACCTTTGTGCTGCTTATCGTTGCTCCTGCTGAGAAGATACCCTTTATACTCTTTGTATTTACCTGACTGGCTATGATCTGCATGTGCGCAGGCAAAATATCCCACAGCAGATCATAAAGCAAATTAACCGCGCCATATCGGTCTGATGTGATCTTAATTGTAATCAGGCAGTTTATCCCATCAACTGAAATCTCATAACCATCAGATCCATAAAGCTCTGTCAATCGGTCTTTCAGAAAACCCACCGTAAATGGAACAACGGTATTATACCTTTGCATGATCCTGCTTCTTCGGTATTCCAAAGTTTCTCCCTGATACGAAATTCCAAAACGCTTTTCATAAAGCAGAATTGTGGCTTCATCTGCTGTTTGAATATAGCAATTATTTCTTACAGACTTTAGATTGCTTTCGGCTTCTTCGAGCTCCGTTTCTTCCGTTGCAATCAATTCATTAAACTCCATTATATCCTGAAACCACTCAGGAAGAAGTATTGTCAAGTCAACCGCCATTAATCGTCACCGCCCCTAATACCGGCACCTGTTGCATAGATGAATTTTCCACGCAAGTCACATCAGATGCAGATCCATTAATTGTTACATCAGTTACATTTACAATCTCGGAAATATCAAGGATCGCATAGATAATCCTGGATACATATACGGTCACGGCATACTCTATTTTCTGGCTTTTCAGCATTGTTCCCCATGACTGCCGGACAGTTTCAAGGTAAGATTCTATCTTCTCCTCAATCTGGCTTTTATAAGCCGTTTCCCCGTTTTGCACAGTAGCGAGGAACTGAACCTTAAGCGATATATCAAGTACCAGTTCTGTCCCGGTTCCTATAGTGACTACTGCTCCGATCGGCGCCATTCCATAGCCATTGGCAGAAGGTTCTGTTTCGCCGTCCTCCGGAGGACAGATGGCATTCTGTACAGTATTGACTAATTCACTTCCTGCAGGGTTTAAATTACCATTTAAGATGCTGCAGAGTACCGTTCCTCCTCCTTGCCATGCAGGGTATATCTGTACGGCTCCTACGCCATCGATAGCAAGGATAGCATTCCGGTAGGAAGCAATATTTCCACCAAAAGAAGCGACGTCAAAGGTTGCCAGATATCGCTCCCTTAAAGAATCATCTGTCTCCTCTTCTGTCCCAGCAGAAAGAAGTTCTGTAAGTTCTGCAGAAGTCAACCCTGTTACGTAATCAATAGCTATGAGCTGGCCGGTATAGTTGTTTCCGATTTCTCCAGCAGTTTCGCATTGCATTTTATATGTATATCCATCATCTGTCTGGGCGATAAATTCCGTAACCTGATATGTCAGATAACCGCTTCCTGTTAGCGCAGAGAAACGGGAGCCTACGGAAACCGTTCTGTTAAATACACCTTTTTTCACTGCATAGGTAGCGGTCTTTCTTTCGAGCCCCCGTTCTGCCACCAGCATATCAAGAAAATCGCCGCCCGCGGTTTCAGCGTAAGCATTATTCTGAACGGAATCAAGGTCCAGATACAGCCCTTCTAGATACCAGCTTTCTGGACCAAGTGCAGTTTGGATCATGGATCCCTCTCTCTTATCTATCGTATCAGGAACACGGTTCAACTGCGCTGCCAATATGTTCGCGTAGGTCTTATTACTAAAATCAATCAAACTTCCACCTCCCCGGAAACTGTTCCGTACACGGTTTTTACATCAAAAGTGCATTTCATAGATCCTAAATCTGTTGTATCAAAGGAAAAGTTTTCTACTGATAAAAATCTGGAATCCACTGAAAAAGCCTCCTGGATCCGCCTTTTCAACATGCTTGTTACGTACTCCGGAGGCTTACCCACCAATTTTTTTAACTCTCTGCCAAAATTAGAGGTATAGATCTGATTCTGGTATCGTTCTACGCTCAATATGATCTCGGCAGCCTGTTTCATTGCTTCCAGGCCGCCGCCTACCTTCTTTACAGTACCGGTACTTTTATCAACCAGGTACGTATCAGTTACATACTCCACGCCATTACCTCCATAAATTTCAGTGTTTGCAGAGTCCGGAAGAGTTGACATATCATCACCTACACTTTCGCCATTATGATATAATTCTGTCCGGAATTTGCTTTCAGGTAAAGGATTTTATCACCGGCTACTAAACCAGGGTTAATAACCACAGTCTCGCCTTGAACGGTAGTAGCCCGATACCGTACAGTATCAGATAAGACTGCCACCGGCTCTTTTACGGATAACTGCGTAGCCTGTATTTTTATTGTCAACGGGGACGTAGATACCACAGTAGCGTACCCAGTATCCAGTAAATCCATAGCCTTTACCGTGTCAATGACAATGGATTTTATCCTCTCTATTAATTCCATTCCAGCCTCCTTAAAAATTTATTATTTTTGCTTCAAGGCTCATGGTGTGCTCTCCATTAGAAAAAGTATGTTTTACCTTATCCAGCAAAAGGAAAAGACCGCTAGAAAGTTCGGGAACGTCCTTGATCTTAAACATTGCCATAGCGCCTGCCTTAAGCCCTGGCACTCCTCCTACACCATCAACTGATATAGTTTTAAGTACTCTGTTATAGTAAGCCATCATAATATTTCCCTGTTGATTGATCTGCGCTTCATTCAGGTTTTCATCTACCTTTTCGTATTTCTGCAGGAGACCCCACTTCTTTATTGTGGTGCTGTCGCTAAAGGTATAAGTATCTCCCTGACCAGTCTCTTTATTGGGACGAACAAGCTTTACCTGATTATAAGTATCTGAGTCTATGTCTGATTTATAAGTGTAATCCGTTATAATACTGCCGTTACCAATAAGAATATCTGACATCATATTTTTAGCTTCTGCCAGACACAGCTTTCCAAAGTCATCAAAAAAGACAAAAGTCCTGCCGGTGTTGTATTGTGTCAGCTGCAGTCCATACTCTATAATGTCCAGGCATTCTGTGCTTTCCTTGGTGAGCGTAGGTATAATGTACCCCGTATCCTCCAGCGTTCCAATCTGTAACTGCATATCTGTAGCAATCTGCTGTATGATCTCGCCCAGCTTCTTTCCGTCAAAACTATAACTGGAGCTTGACTTTAAATACCTGAGCTGATCATAAGCAGTAACAGAAACAATCCCCCAGCGGTCCTGTTCTGTCACAAAAACAAATCCCAGGAAAATCTCTGTTCCGTCAACGTAAAATTGTACCCTGGCACCTTCCGTCAGGTTAATAGCCTTTTTCTGTATGAAGGAAAATGTCAGCTTTCCCGCACTGCCATTTCTGTTTGTGGTGTATGTGATTTTCTCTATAACAGGAGCATAGTCATACATGGTATTAGCCTCAGCATTAAAAATTAAAAGCTTATAGCTCATCCGTTCACCTGCAGCTGATCTGCCTTAATCCAGCCGCGGCTTCCACCGATCAGGATCGGATAGGGTCTGGAAGCGTCCGGAATAATCCTTGAAACAGTTGTTGATAAGTTGTTTGCTGTACCGGTTGGCTTATCTCCGTAGCTGCTACTGAAATAAGTACCGTTTGCAATAACAGTGGCGCCAACACGCAGCTCCGGCGCAGAAGACAATGGCCTGGGCTCTTCTTCTATCTGAATTGTATCTGAGCTTGTTGTACTCTCCTGCGATAAAGACACTTTAACAGGTGAATAATCCCGGTATTCTTTAAACTTAATCTTATAGTATACGTCTCCTGCTTCTCCACCTTTTTCCGTGGTTTCGAAATTATCAATCACCGCGCTGATGTTAGTATCATACATCTTGCTGCCCCTGGCATCGTATCGGCTGATCACAAGATCGCATATTTCCTGATTATCTATAGCGTCTTTTATTGCTTCCACGTAATCTCCCGGCTCCGTCCAGTCATGTCCATAAATCAGCGGATCATTGCTATTTCCTGGGAAATAAGATTCCCAGGACACCTCCATTAAAGAAGGCAGCCTGGGAACTATAATTTCTCCTATATCTAATACATTGTAAGTTTTATTGTCTGAAGGATATGAAATGGTATACTCTTTCGGATTGACGGGAAACTCTATGGTATCTCCCCCTACATCTGCATAAAACTTATATTTGTTTTTCATAAAATCCTCCTATCCTACAACTACATTACTACTGGAGGCCTGCTGTACACCCAACACATTACTTATGGCGCCAAGCACGGCGTCAATATCAGAACCTCCCCCTCCTGTAACATTCTGGCTGACAGAAAGATTCGTCTGCGGTACAGTAAGATTCACCAGAGCTACATACTGTCGCTCTGACAGATCCCGGAGGAGCTTGATGTTTTCATCGGCAATGTTTACATCCTGATCAATCTTTCCAACACTGCCAACCTTTTCAACGGTTCCGATATCATTGTTTCCTACACCATTGGATCCTTCCTGAAGTTCGTCTCCAGCTGCTTTTCTGGCTGCTTCCGCCTTAGCTGTCTCGATTGCTGCCTGACGCTTCATTCTTGCATCGTCAGCGGCTCTTTCTGCTCTGTCGTATTGATTCTTCCACTCAGTCTTGGTATCCTCAATTATTCCTTGCTTTCTGGCAAGTTCCGCTGCCCTCTGCTGCTGCTTCACCTGTTCTTCCATAGCTGCGCCAGCGGAAAATTCTACATGATCAATCAAACTAATAGATACACCGGGTATATTATTGGCCATTGTGATCAGTTTATTAACTCCATCAATAGCCCCATTTACCAAATCCTGCAAAATTGTCAGTGCTTTAACCTTAGTATTTCCAAGGGAATCAAGCACCATTACACGGAAAGTGTCAAATGCAAGAGCGGCAACTAATATTCCGCCTTTTACAACAGACAGTGCGGCCATAAAATTTAATTTCAGATTGTCGGCCTGTGTCAATACTGCATTTACACAGATTAGCCAGGCTACCTGAATACCTCCAACCGATTGTACCCACTTATAAATAGCCGCTACAATGGCGCCTATTACAAGAGCAATCCAGAGAAACGGATTAGTAAGCATACTAACAACTAACGCTCGATTAGCTGCCACGGAAAGCCACGTAGCGGCAGTGTATATTCCCCAGGCTCCAGCCGCCGCCAGTATACCAAAGGCAAGCCCGTAAAATACAGGCGCTATTGAGGACCAGTGCTCATAAATAAAAGTTGCACCTTCTCCAATCGCCTGAATAACCGGCTGAAACGCCTGGAGCAGAGAATTAGAGATAGCAGTCCATACCTGTTGATAAGTCATAGGCATGGAGTTGAATTCCTGGTTTATCTGATCCGTGGCGCCCAGCATTGCATTTTTTACAATGTCTGCCGTGATCTCACCGTCTGATGCCATCTCACGAATTTTTCCAATAGGAACATTAAGATAATCAGCAATGGTCTGGATTACGTTCGGGGCAGCTTCAAACACCGCGTTCAATTCCTCACCGCGCAGTACCCCGGATCCCAACGCCTGGGTAAGCTGGAGCGATGCAGAGGAGATTTCCTGTTGACTGGCTCCTGCTATGATGAATTGTTTATTTAAATTTTCAACAAAAGCCACAACCTCATCACTTCCAGAAAAAGCGTCTCCTGCTCTTTGCCCCATCTTTGCAACCACATCTGCGGTAGCAAGGTAACTTGTTCTGGTTCTCTGCGCTGATTGGAATATAGCCTCCTGGATTCTTTCCGTCTCCTGGAGGCTGTTGTTCATATCAATTTCCTGACCACCACCGGACGATTTAGCCGCTGAACGCTGAAATCCTTTATTCATCAGATTAATTCGAGCGGTAGTCTGTGTCATTTCATCAGACAAATTAAGTACATCTTTTCCCATCTTAAATGCCGCAGCGGCTGCAACCACTTTTTTTACAGTGGTCAACAGATTTCCTGCCGAATTATTTGTTTCTTTTACCTTTTGGTTGTGATTTTCTTGTTCTCTCGCGGCTTTTGAAGTATTATTTGCTATTTTAACTAACTGAGCTTCCAGTCGATCAAAACCAGAAGAAGAGATTTCATTGGCTGATTCGCCGATCTGTCTCATATTCGCTATAACAGCCCCTGTAGCTCCGCCAATAGATCGGCGCATTGTCATTTCTGTCCTTGCAACTGATTGATCAATTCGACTCATTTGATTAATAGCAGTATTCCCAAGTTCAAGAAACTTTGAAAAAGATGTACTGAACTGATCACTAAGTATAAAATTTTCTCTTATCTCTCCCATAGTTCCTCCTTTACTTCTTGGGTCTGCTATTAATCTCTTTTACTGCCATTTGAAACAGTAATATTTTCTCATTTTCCGGAAGATCAGCAACTTCTCCGGGGAAGCGACCGTGATTGGCAAACATATAGTAAGCCAGCTGCACGTCCATATCTTCCCCGTTTAAGAGTTTTTTGCTTCTTCAATTTTCTCTCCCATGCTCTTCATGTCATTTAATTCCAGGATTGCATCTGACAGGCGATTGTACTCTCCAATACTTAGCATCTGGGAAGGTACCTCCAGAGGATCTTCGGTTCCGTAATATTTACACATTTCCTGATCGCTGAAATCTGGTACCTGTACACATGCAAGAATCAGTCTTCTGGTGTAAAGAATGGTATCTGTTTTTTCCATCGGAACTCCATCAACCTTTGCTGTTTTTCTGCTCATACGAGAAAGTCTTTCATTTTCTTTCTGAGAAATGGCTTTAATCACAAATGGGACAGGTTTCCCATCCGCCCCCTTAAAACGATCGGATATAATAACCTCTTTTGTTACTCCCTCTACTGATGGCTGTAAAAATGCTTTTAATGCACTCATAAACTCTCCTATTCTCCCAACTGCGCCGGGGCTGTAAATGCGTTAAGGATTTCAACATTCGTGAAACTGAATGAAATATCCATAGTTAGAAACTCTGTGTCTGCGTCCAGAATGGCAATGGGAAGCTTTTGCAGCTTCACATTATATAAAGCCACTGTCTGTGACCCCACAGAGCTTCCTTGGTCTTCATTGGTGATCTGAAACGTAAAGTAAGGAAGCTTACCGGTTTTCAAATAGGTTTTAAGCATATTTAGAAATTCCGGTGTTCCATAATAAATAGTAGCAGATCCAGATAGCGACACACCGGAAGTTTTTTTCTGTACCAAATTGGTACCGACCACCTTAAAATCCGATTCCTGAAATTCTGCATCTGCCTGGATTTTCTTTAATCCAAACATTTCCACGTTCCTGCCATCAATCACTGCAAAAGCCCGGCCAGCTTTACCGTTTATAGCATCGCGCTCTAATAAAAAGCTCATAAGTTACCTCCTGTTAATCTGTAAGGGTTGCCGTAATGTAAATTTTCTCTACGGCAGCTACCGGCTGGATCGCAAGCGTTATTACTACAGCGTTGAGCGCGTTTCCGGCTTCTACTACCACATCATCTGCGACAAAGTTCTGAATACCACCATTTGCCTGAATTTCATTCAAATATCCAACAATCCAAGCCTTAAGTAAATCTCTGCCGGTGGCATTGTTCTGTGTCTTTCCGATATAATTCTCAGAAAAGTTTTCATAAATATCGTTTGCCACAGTATCTACAATCCGAATTACCTGATTTAAGCTGAATGCTTCACCCTTATCAGTGGTATAAGTCGTCAGGGTATTGATATCTGACATGATCTTTACTGATCCAAACTCTTCGAAGAACACAATCTGACCTTTTTCCAGGGCTTCGTCAATTTCCGAAGAAGTCAAGCGGGGAGAAACGTTCTCAGCGTCTGGATACTGTCCATATACCAGGGATTCATTGTAATTAGCCCCCGCCTCTGCGCCTCCAACCCACCAGGTTGTCTGCTGTGGAGTAAGAGTCGTTCCATCTGAAAGGATTACTCCGTTTTTAACAGAAATGACCGCCTCAGAATTGCTCTCAATACCTGCCATAACCGCCTGACACTTCTTGCCCAGATTATCGCGCATCCGCTTAACGAAAGCCACATAGGCAGCCTGTACGGTGCTGTCAGATCCATCATAAATCAGTACGTTGAATGCGTAAGGCTCTAAAGCTGTCAGAAATGTTGAATATGCTGCACTGCTTACCGTTCCGTCACTTCCTCCGGTAAGAGCCGTTCCTGCACTTGCTGCTAAATCTCCGGTTCCAGAAAATACAACCCAGTCATTTTCTGTTAGATCTGCAACAACCTTACCGGTCTGAGTGTCCTTCACGGTTCCACCAACAATGGCCTGAACAGTAAAATATCCCTCGTTATCCGGATCCGCAACAACAGATACGGAAATGTCATTTCCCCGCACGCCGTTATATTTTGCAGTGATTGTAAGTGGCGCGATGGTAGCGGTTGCCTTAGCGGCACCTGTGGCGCTGGGGCGATAAAGTAATACCTTTACAGGACCGGCAGTGCGATCGCTCCCCTTAAAAATTTCTCTTAAAAATAATGCTTTATCATTGGTGGAATCATATCCGATGTATGAGGTATAACCATCACCAGTATTAATGGTCATGATCTTTCCCTCCGGTCCCCATGATAGCGGTTCGCAAATTGCTACAATGCCACGATCTCCAACGCTGACAGACTGTGCCATGCTGGACTTTACATTGATGTAAACACCGGGCTGTTTTTTATTTTGACTGGTCCAAGTTCCTCCGGCCATTTATTTTACCTCCTTTTTTCCGAAAAACTTATCTAAAATCCCTTTTGCTTCTTCCAGGGTATACTCTGGTTCAGTCAGCAGGACTTTTACAAAATCCGGCTGATATCCAGCCAGAGCCTTGCTTGTAAGCAGGGATTCTGTTTTATACTTTGTTGACACCTTTTTTACTGTCTCATCACTATTTGCTGTTTCATCCATCTTTTACTCCTCCTTGATATGATTCTACAGATTCCATTTGCGGGGTATTATCCGGGTAAGAAACCAATGCTTTTACGGTAAACTGATAGTGTAGTTCATCTTCATCAATCTTCCATTCCCGGTCATAGGTTCGCAGCTTTGCGTCTTCGCAGGGAATGAACTCCAGGGAAAAATCCAGCTGATCTGCAACGGATACCAACTGATCATACGTATCCGTATCACTGTTCTCTACGAGATATACAATATCAATGCCTATGTTCCGCATAAATCGGCGACCGATTCGGTTCTCTGTATCCGTTGGCATAAAGAACACAAAAAAGCAAGGAACATCTGTCCCCTGCTTATTTGGATTACTGTATGTTGGTATGTCCGGATATAAATCTTTCAACACTCCACAGATAGAATCTAATAGCTTTTCAATAGTGAACGTCATTTGAAATTCTCCCTTATCCGCTTATCGAGTTCCATTTTCACTACATTTTTGTACCGTCCTATTGCCGCTTGTTTCATGTAAACCCCTTTAATATAAGGAGTCTTAGTTCCTACTGTAATACCTCCCAGACTTGGATCTACCTTTTCAAGCATATTGCCGTTTATTATTAGTCCTGGGACAAAATGTTTATCCATACGGTGACCATCATTTACATAGGAGGCGTATTGCATGTTATTTGCAAGTGCGGTCCGGACCGTGCCGCCTGTCACAGTTGCTTTTGTAGTGCTGTCTGTAGACCAAGCCTGCGCCAGTTCTCCCGATCGGGTTCCGGTGCCTGATATAGCGGATCCATTTGGCGGAGTTAATTCTGTAGCCCGCTCTACTGCTGCTTCCGTGGCTCCTTCCATTACCTCCACCATGATCTTAGGCACGTTCTGCCCTTGCTTCCGTAGTTGCTCCAATCGCTTCCGGGTAGCCTGACCAAAAGTTGACATCTGCACCCCTCCCCTACTTAATTACTTCGTCCATTGACAGAACGGCTTCCTGATGTTCCAATCCAGAAAGGACTCCACCTACCGGATCGTAAAAAGGTTGCGGTTTTCCTGCAAAGTAGCGTTCCGGATCCCGGTTGCTTCCCAATCGCCCACCTCTTACGATCATAAGCATATCACCTGGCTTTAAATCCACAGACACATCACAGGCCACTTTATCCGTCGCTGTTGCCGTGGCAGCCGTATCCTTCCATGAGGGACCGTTTCTTTTAGCACTATAAATCCGGCAGGGAATATCCTTGTACACTTCCTCCCGCTTTTTTTTATCGACATTGCCGACTTTATAAGGGACATTTCTGGAAATGCTCATGGAATCCGTATACCAATCATCATCAAATAACATACATTCCTCCCATTCCGATCATGCGGGCCATGGTCACCAGCTGCTGTCCATACTGGGTTGCATTCCAGGCTCCCCACTTTGCGCTTGCCTCTGTAATGGCCTCATTGTCATAACTGACGGTTGTATCACCCATAGTGGCTTCTTTTACAAGCCCTGTCTGCTGACCGGTTGCCGCTGCTCTGGCTGGAGTCAGAGATCCATCAGAATAAGTCTTTAAATACAGCGCTGAGAAGTGCGCCACATAAAGCCCCGCTGCATACCTCCAGATATCACAGTACCGGCTGGGTAAAATACTGGCATTGCTGTTATTAATGAACACCTGCAGCATGGGATCAGGAACCAGACTTATGATCTGGTTCGCTTCTTCTCCCTGGCTGATCTGCCTTTTTGTAAACTGAGGAAAATCACCCAAGAACATATCCTTTGTGTAGGTTCCCAGCTCACCAAACTGCGGCATGTTGGCCGCTGCGGATATTAAACCATGAAACTGCTCACACATGCCGTTTCCTCCCTATTCTTCCCGCTTATCAGCGGTTTCTGCCTTTGCCTCGGCTTCCGTATCTGCCTGCTCCAGTGCTTTATCCTTTTTGGTTTTAGGAGTGGCAATAGATCCGTCCTTTATAGCAGCAAGCACTAACCAGTGTTTCGATACCCAAGCCGGGACCTCTCCAATATAATTACGAGGGATAAGAAATTTCTTCTCTCCCTCGCAGATCTCAAAGTTCTTTTTACTGTTTATAAACATGGGATAACCTCCTTAAATTCCGTCAACATAGCGCATGATATTTTCATAAAACAGCTGTGTCTCGGAGATGTTTGCAAGGTATGCGGTATCATAGCAGAGGTTAGTGGCATTTGGCTGAGTCATGGCACGATTAAGCGGAGCCAGTTCATCCATTGCCAGGAAGCGTTCTTCATTGATGTAAATAATCATTCGGTCCGCACTGCCCGCCCCAGCACCCTTGCACCAGGAAGTTGCCCCGATATAGAGATCAACTCCGTTTTGCTTTGAAACATTGTTTTCCAGAAGAAATGTAAGAATTGTCTTTTCTGCCAGATCGGAAACTTGGGTTGTTGCAAGGTAATTAAACTGCTCATACGGCATCAAGATATGATTTGGAATAGCACTGCGGTCATTTTCCGCCGCTGCCCATGCCGCAAGTATGGCATCGTTAATATCCTGCAAAATCTGCTTAGGAGTCTTACTCTTAAACGTAGTTAAACCACCGGTACCCGTAGACGCTGCATTTGTGGTGGTTACGTTCGGATTATTAAGAAGACCAGTAGATCCATACTTTTTAATTCCTACATAAGCATTCGCATCCATATGCTTATCATAGGTCATTCTGACGCCGTCTCTTAATATACTTTCATAGTTCCGGCCAGTCATGTTTCCACGCTGCATATCGACGAATCCAATTCGCATACCCACGGAGAAGATATGTGTCTTAAAAAGTTCTTTGTCAAAATTAGCCTGAACCATTGGGATTCCATTGGCTCCACCTGCATGAACTGGACCGTCCTCACTGCCTCCGGCAACTCCATATTCCACATTCATGGCAGAAACATATTCTGCCCAACCGCCACCTACACGGACAGTAAGATCGCGGCCATATGTAAAGCTGGTAAGCGGCTGCCGTATTACATTATCTCTCTTCTCTAACTCTGACTGTATAAAGGCATTGCCGTTTGCAATTGCCGCCGCGTCCATGACCTGGAATTTCTGTGAAGCCGCAGCTCCTGTTGATGGAGCAGTTACCACGCCCGCATCAAATGTTCCCATACTCTGATATTTCATTAAATTGTCCTCCTTATGCTCTGTTGCAGGATAAGATCCTGATTTCTGCTACACCATTGGCGTCCTTTGCTCCATGCCATTCACAATTAGTCAGCATCACTGTTTTTCCGGTATCCTCGGTTGCTTCAAAGCCTCCCACAACACCAGTCGGAATGCTCTCGTTTGCTACTATTCGGATATATACCTTTCCTCCCAGTTTCGGGCTGCCTACATTGCAAAGTACATTGATACAGCCACGCTTAAACGTACTGGTTGCCTCTCCTGGCTCATACTGCCCTGCGGACTGGGATAAATAAGACGTTGCAGACTTAAACTCCCTGGAAGCCACTCCAACAAAATCAGCGGCAGTATTGCTGGCTCCAAAAGCTATGATATTACTGTCACTGTCATAGACCAGAGGAGTGCCAAACAACACGGGATCGTCGCCGCCAAGCGGGTGCGTATCAATAATCATATCCGGCTGCCTGGAATAATCTCCTGCGTATCCATGCGTCATACTTGTTCCAATTACCTGTCCTCTCATTATTTCTTACCTCCGTTTTTGTGTGGGTTCATTGCATCATAAG
>Ga0316613_10001518_pt1 | contig 15800 bp, 23 predicted proteins | sample OWC_soil_day10_C_2_FD_207647 | JGI IMG/M metagenome (GOLD analysis project Ga0316613, IMG submission 207647) | Wetland soil microbial communities from Old Woman Creek delta, Ohio, United States - OWC_soil_day10_CT_b | ecosystem: Environmental > Terrestrial > Soil > Wetlands | place: USA: Ohio...
TACAGCTTGCAAACGGTGCTTTATATGACGAGGATCACAACGTCCATGAAATACATAACTGCAAAATTGAAGCCTTTATGGAGCTGATCGAATCCCTTCAGGGCAAACCTGCATTAGTCTTTTACAATTATCAGCATGACAGGGACAGGATATTAAAAGCCTTAAAGGATTCCGGATTAAGGGTGAGGGAACTTAAGACCACGCAGGATGAGGACGACTGGAACAACCGAGAAATTGATATCCTGCTAACACACCCCGCCAGCAGCGCTTACGGCCTAAACCTTCAGCAAGGCGGAAACCATGTGATCTGGTTTGGTCTTAACTGGAATTACGAACTGTACACCCAGGCAAATAAAAGGCTACATCGCCAGGGACAAAAAGAAAAGGTAATTATACACCACTTGGTATGCAGTGGAACCCGGGACGAGGATGTCATGCAGGCTCTTGATCGAAAGGACGATGTTCAGAACTGGGTTATGGAGAGCTTGAAAGCCAGGATAAGGAGGATAAAAGATGGCAGATCAGAATGAAATGGATAAAATCGTCACTCCTATGATAGAGCATGTATGTGATCACCTGTGCCGGTTTCCTTTGGAGATCGAACGCAAGGAGGATCTGGAGGATATTTGTGCCGAGTGCAAGATGGATCAATATACAAACCTTATTCTGAATACATATGATCGTGTGAGTGATCCAGAGAAAAACATATTGCATAGAAAGGCTGCACGCGAGAACATGGTGGCTGACTGGAAGTGGCATTTGACGGAACGGTTTAGCCGGGTGAATTAGAATTTCCCAGAGGAGGGGATACATTGAGAAAATCATCAAAAGACTGCAGAGCAGACAGAGCCAGCGTAAACAGTCGAATACAGGCTGAGGCGGATGCAGCTATAAAGGCACCGCCGGTAATGAGTTTTAGTGCGCAGATGCCAGCTTATGCATATACAAGCCTATGTCCGGATCCGAAGCGTAGGAAAACGCTAAGGAAGAAGGTGCAGCATGAAGCTTGAAGAAAAACAGATAGTCACTGTCCAGGTTTATCCAGGGAGGAAGTTTGGGACCATGATCGGAAGTAATGACGGCTTGATCGGGATCCTGTTAAACAGTGGTGAGTACATAGACATTCCCCAGGAGCGGGTGAGAATTGTATCGGTGGAGGTGGAGAAAGATGGAAAAGACAAGGTTTAGTGTTATCCGGAAGAGGTGTCCGTACTGCGGGAAGACTTATCCCTCTTATTCGAAAAGGACAAGCTGCAGCTGCAAGGATCACGGGAGATTGTTTGCGGTAGGAAGTTTGTACCAGCCGAAGAAGGGAGGCGGCGTAGTTGACACCTGAAATAGTATTTGCGGTATATGATAAAGGCAATCTGATAGGTGAGCATACTTCTAAGGAGTGGGAGAAACTGCTTTCTATTCCCCGGCAGGCCATAAGAGATTACGCCCGTGAGGGAAGAATCTACGGAAAACGGTATAAATTCAAGATAGTGGGAACGATTACAACCGAGAAGCCAGAGTCCGAGCAGAAAGATCCAGGCATTACAATGCGTGAACTGGCAGAGTTTAAGCGGTCTGTGAAAGTAGGGGACAAGTTCACTTACAAGAGTTACAGGAAAGACTTCGTCCGTGGAGTACGGATTGATTTGGAAAAGATGATTGTGGTCAGGAAGTTTCCTCACCTCGTTCAGGTGGCAAGTATTGTAGATCCGAGGAAGACTGCAACCATAACTTATGTAGAGCTGTATAAGCAGAAAAAGAACAGAACAAAGAAGAAATTGACAGCAGGGAGGTGATTGTTTGGAGAAAGAAGCAGCGGAGTTATTAGTCAGAACGGCAGCACTGGAAGCTGTCAGGGAGTTTGAGAAGTCCCAGAAGAAAAATAGAAAGGTCAAAGTGTTCCAGAATGCCAAGAAGCTTATGGAGAACTATAACCGGATATGCAAGAGTGTCCAGCAAGGTGTTTCAGAGCTGTCAGATGTGGACGACGGAGAAGAACTGGAGGAGTTATCAGCAGAGGATATTTACATAAACAGCATCATAAAAAGCAAACTGCGGAGCATTGTCATGATCGCGCATATTGATAAGTGCCTGGGTCTTCTCGAAGAAGAGATGATCAGGAAGGAGACCCCATGGAAGTATGAGGCTTTCAAGTGTTACTATCTTGTCGGAATGACTTATGAGAGTATCGCAGAGACTTTAGATAGTTGCGTGGATAGGACTGTTAGGCGATGGGTTTCCGAGTTGACGGTGATTTTAAGCATATATCTGTTTGGGGCGGATGCCATTGTATTGGATTAAGGGACTTGACAAAGAGTGTCCGAAGCGTGTCCTTGCGATATCCATATAGCGGATTTATAATTGTAATATCCAAAATTGTATAAATTTGGTAATCCCCCTACGGTTGCCGGGTGTAACAGCCCGGTGACTGATTCAACAAATAGGTTTCAGCGTGCATGGGAAGCTGAATTAAAAGTGGTCAATCTGATAAGGGTATCAGGGTGTAAAACAGCCTATAAAGATTCATAATTACTTATTCTCCTAAGAAACACCTGTCTTGGTAAAGCCTTGATGGGTGTTCTCTTTTGCAACCAACTTTTATGATACAAATATGATAAACTAATCTTGTATAATCTGTAGCCTAAAGGTTAATAATGAAAAGGTGTGTAAAAAATGTGTATTCCTATTGACAAATACACAAAAAATGTGTATAATATAATTGTAAGGAGGATACACATGAAACAAAGAGACCTAATTAAGAAGCTTGAAGAAGCGGGGTTTCGTTTCAAGGAACATGGTGGCAACCACGATACTTATAAACGGGGAAGCGATACAGAGCAGGTTCCAAGGCACACAGAAATAAACGAAATCACAGCAAAGAGGATACTAAAAAAATGGGGATTGAAATAATCCCCAGTATCTCTTTTCTGTTTATCATAAAGGAGGGAGAACTAATGAAACAGGCTTATCCTACATTTATAGCTTTACATGGATCAGATTATTTAGTATATGTTCCAGATCTGGATATATATACAGAGGGACGAAGCGTTACAGATGCAATTGATATGGCTCGAGATGCTATTGGACTAAAAGGAATTGATTTAGAAGATGATGGAAGAGTAATACCTGAACCATCTGATTATCAGGATGTAATCTCAAAAGCAAAAGAGGATACAGAAGACTTTGACTATACCAGCGGAATATTAACAATGGTTGATGTGGATTTTGCAGAGTATAGGAGAAAAATGGATAATAGAATGGTGAGGAGAAATGTAACGTTACCGAACTGGTTGAACGTGGAGGCAGAGAGAATGGATTTGAATGTTTCCAAGGTATTGCAGGAAGCATTATTATCAAGAGTAAAACAGTAGTTTTATTTTTTTTTCACACTCAAATAAGTATGTATTAAAACTAAGCGAACACATGTACAAAAAGAGGCGGCTCAACCCCGTCTCTTTTTGGTTATAAAAATTAGCCAGATTGGAAGGTGAGGTGAGACTGATGGCATTAACCAAGAAACAAAAACTATTTATCGAGGAATACTTAATTGATCTTAATGCCACACAGGCAGCCATAAGAGCAGGATATTCTTCTGATACGGCAAAAGAGATAGGTTGTGAGAACTTAACAAAACCTAACATTCGCACGCATATTGACAAAGCTCTTGCAGAGAGATCCCGGCGAACTGGTGTAACAGCTGATCGGGTGGTTCAGGAGCTTGCAAAGATTGCTTTTATCAATGCCACCGATGTCATTGATCCCAAGACCGCAACTGTCAAAGAAGATGCCCTTCCGGAAGATACGGCGGCGATTCTTTCTGTGAAGGTTAAAACCTTTGGAGAAGACGGACTTGAACGAGAAATCAAGATGGCTGATAAGATTAAGGCTCTGGAGCTCCTTGGCAAGCACATGGGCATGTTCAAGGAAAAGGTGGACGTAAATATTCAGACTTCCGAGAAACTTGATGATATCATGTCTCAGATGGGCGGTGAGGGGCTTGAAGAGTAGCAGCTTCCCTTTATCCCAGAAATACCTTGATTTCATAAACTCGGTAGACAGAGTGGATGCAGACTTTCTTGAGGGAACTACAGCAAGTGGAAAAACTACGGTAGGAGCTGGCGTTAAGTTCATGCGAATGGTCAGCCGGAGCAGTAAGAAGCTGCATATCATTGCATCAAAGACAACCGGTACTGCCGAGAAGAATGTCATTCAGCAGGATAATGGGATCCTGGATATCCACCCCAATGCCAGGTATTATGGGAACGGGGATAAAGATTATAAAATCCCGCACATTGTGTTTGAGGGAAAGATCATATTTGTTCTGGGCTATGACAACCGGGATAAATGGGAGCTGGTCCTTGGTTCTCAGTTTGGCTGCGTATACATTGATGAGATCAACACTGCCAATATTGATTTTGTCAGAGAGATTTCCACCAGAAATGATTATCTCATGGCAACGCTTAACCCGGACGATCCAAACCTCCCCATCTACAAAGAATTTATAAACCGCTCCCGGCCATACAAAAAGTATGCTGCAGATGTGCCGGCAGAGATCATGGCAGAGCTTACAGAAGCGCCAGTACCCAAGTGGAGGTACTGGTTTTTCACATTCAGGGATAACCTTTCCCTGACAGAAGAAGCTATTGAGAAGAAGATCCGATCAGCTCCACCAGGAACAAAGCTTTATAAGAACAAGATCCAGGGCTTACGAGGTAAGGCGACCGGCTTGATCTTCCCGAACTTTGACCGGAAAAAGCATGTGGTCAGTAAGGCCTGGGTGAAACAGCAGATTGATTCTGGAAAGATAAAGGTTAAAAAGTTCTCAGCTGCCCTGGACACCTCTTATTCCAGTAAAAGCCCGGATACCATTGCAATGATCTATCAGTTGATTACTATGGATCGGAAGGTGATCGTCCTTGATGAAAAGGTATACAGCAATGCGGATCTGTCAGTACCTCTGGCTCCTTCAGACACAGTGATAAAGTTCATGGATTTTCTGGAAAGAAACCGGAAGGAGTGGGGGCTTGCAAAAGATGTATTCATAGACTGCGCGGATCAGGCAACGATAACGGAACTTAAGAAGTATAAGAGGCTTAAAGGCTGCCTGTATAACTTCCATGATTCCTACAAAAAGGTTGAGATTCTGGACCGTATTAACTTCATGCTTGGCTGGATCACACAGGGCTGTTATCTGGTTGTAGAAACCTGCATAGAACACATGGGAGAGTTGGATCGCTATTCATGGAAAGAGGATAAGGATGAACCAGAAGACCGTAACGATCACACAATCAATGCCAGTCAGTATGGGTGGATTCCGTACAGGAATTTAATAGGATTTGAGGAGATAGAGATGAAATGATGGAAATAGGGAGGTGAGAAGAATGCATAAATTGACTATGGATTCTAAGGAAAGTATTTTCCTTGATGGTAAAAAGTTGGATTGTGTAAAAGAGTATGAATTAAAACACTCCGCCGGACAGCCAGCGGAGTTGAAAGTTACACTCGAGGTCACTGTAAACCAAGCTGTTTCTGAATTAGAGAAGAAATGACGCCAGTTGCTATTTCGGCTAATGCATTTAAAGAGGTTGAACCGACTTTTTTAGAAATTTCTTTAGTTTTAGCCCAATTGGAATCTTCACGAATATCTGACAGGAAAGAGTGCGCTTTTGGCATTAAGTCAATTACCATACAACTGGGATCCATATACCAAGAGACATTGTATAGATAACCATTTAATTCACATTGCTTTATGTGATAAAAAACCTCTTCTGGTTCATATTTTAGAAGACGTTCTGTTATTTTGCCTCTTGTCGGCTCATATTCGAATGGCTTGCCAAAAGATGTTTCTGATTCAATATCAAATAAAATATCTCTTATGCACTCAGGATTAAGTTTCATATTACAGCTTCTCCTTTCTTATGTACTTAGCTCTGGCAGGAGCTTGTAAGTACAGTATAGGAGAATTGGAAGAAAATAGCAATTAAGGAGGCAAGAAATGAGGTGGGTAACAGCATTGAGTGACAATATAAAACGGGGAATCCGCAGCTGGCTTCAGATCCAGCCATCAAGTCCGTACAGTATCCAGATTCAGGAAACAATAGACTTCGAACTAAATGCAATCCGCAACCGTATCTGGTACCGGGGTGATGGCAACGAACTGGAACAGCTCTATCATAGCGTGAATGAATACGCCGATAAGCATAAATTTTGGGCTTCCAGATGCACGCCAGGAATGGAAATGAGAAAGATTCATACCGGTCTGCCGGGGCTAATCGTTCGCATTCTTTCCAGCATAGTCTTGTCAGATATGAACAATTTTGAGTTTACAATACCGGCGCAGGAGGGGATATGGAAAGAGATCGAAAAGGAAAATAAGTTCCGGAAGGCGCTGGAAAGGTCCCTGAAAGAAGTTTTGTATATCGGTGATGGAGCTTATAAAGTTACGATCGACACCGATTTAAGTCAGTATCCAATTCTGGAATGGTATCCAGGGGAGCGGATCGAGGTCGTAGAAGAACATGGCCGTTTGAAAGAAGTGGTATTTAAAACACCTTATTTGGATCAAAGACAGCAGTATGTTTTGTATGAGCATTATGGCAAAGGCTACATAAAAAGTGAACTGTATCGCGGAGATACCCAGGTGGATATTAAAACCTTTGAAGCTACTAAGAATATCTCAGATTGGGCATTTGATAAATCAGTCATACTGGCAGTTCCCTTGAAAGTATATGAGAGTACAAAGTGGGAAGGTCGCGGAGGATCTATTTTTGATGGAAAGTTAGACAGCTTCGATGCCTTTGACGAAGCCTGGAGCCAATGGATGGACGCACTTCGGGCAGGTAGGGCTAGAACATTCATACCGGAATCTTACATACCCAAGGATCCTGCGACTGGGATGCTATTAAATCCAAATCCCTTTGATAATCGTTTTATAGCTGGTGATGATAATATGGGCGAGGACGGAAAGAACGCTATCAACACCGAACAGCCGTCTATCCCTCATGAAAGTTACCTCGCCAGCTATGTGACTGCTCTGGACCTCTGCCTGCAGGGGATCATTTCACCCAGCACTCTTGGCATTGATGTGAAGAAGCTGGACAACGCGGAAGCGCAGAGAGAGAAAGAAAAAGCTACACTTTACACCAGAAATGCTGTTGTAGAAGCTTTACAGGAGACTCTTCCTGATATTGTGTCAGCATGTATCAATGCGTATCATATCCTATTCAAACAGCCAGTGGAAGAGGTGAAGGTAGAAATCCCTTTCGGAGAGTACGCGAACCCGTCCTTTGAAAGTCAGGTGGAGACTCTGTCAAAAGCCCGGCCAGGATCTCCGGTCATGAGTATTGATGCTCAGGTGGAAGAAATGTGGGGAGACAGCAAGGATGATAAATGGAAAGCCGAAGAGATAAACCGGCTAAAGGCTGAACTTGGTATCATGGAAACAGAGGAACCAGGGCTAAATACGGGAGGGGTGAATATTCTTGAAAGTGAAGGTGATGAACCAGCTTTACAAAATGAGCCAGTCGGAGTACAAGGGGCTCCTGAAGATAGCAAGTGAGCAGATCACATTCGGCATTTACGCCATTGAGAAAAATAACTATGCAGAGCTGCGTTGTGATAGGTGCAATAGCGTTACCCAGCTGAAAGATCTCACCCGGCAGTTTAAGGTACAGGGATTTAAAGTTTTAGCAAATGGTAGGTGACCTTATGAACGAATATGATATCACTTCCGCGTTTGAAGCCATAGAGCAGGAATTGATTGCTTCAATGATCCGGAATATGAGCAGGCATCGGGCAGAAGAAACTAAAGAGGGTTATGACTGGTCCATGTGGCAGACAGAGCAGCTTAAGGCTCTGGAAAAATATAAGCTGGAAAACCAAAAAAAGTACGGCAAACAGTTTAAGAGCATAAATGCGCAGATCGGGGAACTTATCTGGCAGGCCAGACAGCAGGGCGGAATGAAACAGGAGGCGCAGATCCTCCGGGCCATCAAGAATGGCTTTAAAAGCTACAAGCCTGCTTCGGCGGCTATGCAGGCAGAATTCTTTAAACTGAATACCCGGAAGCTGGAAGCCCTGATCAAGGCGACCAGTAATGATATGCAGAAAGCAGAAACAGCAGTCTTGCGAATGGCGAATGACCAGTATCGTAAGGCTATTTTTAATGCTCAGGTGTATGCAAACTCCGGAGCCGGTACTTATGAAAAAGCAGTGGATATGGCTACAAAGGATATGCTTTCCCGTGGACTTAACTGTGTGGAGTATAAGAACGGCGCGCGCCATACTCTTTCTGATTATGCAGACATGGCAATCCGGACAGCCAGTAAGCGTGCCTACTTGCAGGGAGAGGGGGAGAAGCGTCAGGAATGGGGAATAAGTACCGTTATTATAAACAAGCGGGGAAACCCCTGTCCCAAGTGCCTTCCCTTTGTAGGAAAAGTTCTGATCGATGATGTGTGGAGTGGAGGCAAGGCGTCTGATAGTTCGTATCCCCTTATGAGCGCAGCCATTGCAAGAGGACTTTATCATCCAAGGTGCAAAGATAGTCACAGTACATACTTCCCAGGGATATCTACAGCGGATGATACCTGGACCAGAGAAGAATTACGATCAATAGAAAAATCTTATAAGCAGGAGCAGGATCAGAAATATGCCCATAGGCAAGCGGATAAGTTCGGGAGGTTGGCGGAGTATTCCTTAGATGAAGAAAATCAACAGCACTATAAAAGGAAAGCTAAACAGTGGAATCATATCAGGTTTAAAACCGGGGATATAGATAGTGATAAATATATGGAGTCAAAGAAGCCGCTGGCTAAATTTAAGGCAGTTCCTAAAGAACGCGTGGTAAATGTGCTTAGGAGGGAGTCTGAGACATGGGTTGATAGTCTTACAACAGAAGAAAAAGCTGCAATACAAAAATATACGTACAATTCCGGAGATAAAAGCCCTAATCGATTTTTTGAAAGGCTTAATGCTATGCTAAGAGGAGCCGATCAACCTAATGATAATCTTCTAAAATATGCAGATACTATTTCTAGTGCTATTAAAAAAAGTAGAATTAAACAGGATGTTATTTGTTTTAGAAATTTAGATATTAATCCGTATACCGATTATAGCATTGGAGATATATTTAGAGAGCCGCAATTTACCAGTACATCTGTTGTCTCCGGTAAAGCTCTTGATAAGAAATTTAAAATCACATTATATGTACCAAAAGGCAGCCCCGGTGCTTATATAGAAAAAATTAGTAGATTTCCGCAGCAAAGGGAATTGTTACTTGACAAAAATTGTTTGTTTAGAGTAATATCAAAGGGAAGCAATAGTATAGAGTTGGAGGTAATCCCATGAATAAAACTGATAAGGAAAAAGAGGCGTATGAGGCATATAAAGATAGAATTTCAATGCCGGCATGTCCTGTTAAGCTTACACCAAAGGAAATTGAAGAATTGAAAAAACAAGGAAGGATTTAATACCACCAGTCAGTAAATGGCCGGTGGTATTTTTATATCCAAAAGTTGCGATATCGCAACAGAAAGGCGGTGATCCGATTATCTCCCTTTGGGACGCAGGGTTATGCGTCTTATTTTTATGCCCGAAGGCGCTATAAACTACGGTGAGACACACTGTTACCAACTGTCCAGTGCAGACAGCACATGAAAAACTGTGATATGGAGACACCATTCAACTGTGAAAGGAGATTTTACTATGAGATTTGGAAGATTAACACCAATGTTTGAAGCTGATGGGGGTCAAGGAGGATCCGGAAGCGCTGCTGCAGGAGCAGGCCAGACCCAGCAGACCAGTACTGCTCAGCAGACAACGCAGACAGCGGCTCCGACTATTGACTATGACAAGATCGCTCAGATGGTGGCAGGAAAACAGACAGCCACAGAGGACAGTGTCCTGAAAGGCTATTTCAAACAGCAAGGACTCAGTCAGGAAGAAATGAATCAGGCAATTGCAACATTCAAGCAGCAGAAAGCCGCTTCCCAACCAGACGTAAGTGCTATGCAGACGCAGCTTGCACAGGCGCAGGCGGCAGCTCAGAAGGCAATGGTTGAAAATGCAGCGACTATGGCAGCAATCAGCCTGGGGCTTGACGTTAAGTCGATTCCTTACGTTCTTAAGATGGCTGATTTAAGTCAGGTCTTAAATCAGGACGGAAAGATCAATGATGAAACTATGAAAAATGCCTTAAATAAAGTGCTGGAAGATGTGCCGGCATTGAAACCGCAGCCAGGGCAGGCTTCCGGGTTTGTTCAGGTAGGAGCAGGCGGATCCGGACAGCAGCAGACCACAACTGATGATGCTTTAAAGAAAGCATTCGGACTTTAAGAAAGAGAGGAATTAACACATGGCAGTATATGATTATGCAACAACCTTTACGGATCTTCTTCAGCAAAAATATGCAAAAGAACTTTGCTCTGATGCACTGACCCAGAGCAATCCGCAGGTAAAGTTTTTAAACGCACAGACAATTAAATTACCCAGAATGACCGTATCTGGATATAAGGATCACACCAGGAGCGCAGGATTCAATTCCGGTACCCTTTCCAATGACTGGGAGCCTAAGAAATTAGAGCATGACCGCGATATTGAGTTCTTCGTAGATCCCATGGATATCGACGAAACGAACTTGACCTTATCGGTAGCTAATATCCAGAATACCTTTGAGACAGAGCAGGCTATCCCGGAAAAGGATTCCTATCGGTATTCTAAGCTTCATGCAGAACTGACTTCACTCTCTGGACGTATTGACACAACTGTGATTACAACCGCAAACTTCCTGGAGGCGTTTGACACAGAAATGGCGATCATGGACGAAGCCGGAGTACCGGAAGAAGGAAGGATCCTGTATGTGACCCCTTCCATGCGTAAGATCGTTAAGGAAGCAGAAGGCATTCAGCGCATGATGACCGTTACCACTCCTTCCACCATTAACCGGAAGGTACATTCCCTTGATGATGTAACAATTAAGATGGTACCGGCTGCCAGAATGAAAACCAAGTATGATTTTACAGATGGCTGCGTGGCCGCTTCTGATGCAAAGCAGATTAACTGGATCCTGATTCATACTTCCTGTGTGGTAGCTAGGGACAAATACAGCTACATCAAGCTGTTTACTCCTGGAACTGACAGCCGGACAGCAGACGGATACTTATATCAGAATCGTAACTACGGGGACTTGTTCCTGCTTGAAAAGAAGGTAGAAGGCTGTTCCATGAATATAGCAACCGTATAAGGAGGGAATGGCGCATGAAAGCAGCAAAAGGAAATAAAGAGTACACCATTGATGAAAGCCAGCAGAAGGCTTATCAGGACGGCGGCTTTGATATCAAGGACGATGACGGGAGTGTAATCGCCTACGGACGGGGAAAAACAGTCTCTTACGGGGATTACATGGCTGTGAAAGAGGAACTGGAAGAACTGAAAGCAAGTGGTGGAGAATTGGCAGACGATCAGGATGTAATTGATATTTTGAAAGCGCTTGCGAATGAAAAAGGCATTGATTTAGGAAAAGCTGCCACTGTATCTGTAATTGTCAAGAAGATCAAGGAGTTTAAGCCGGAAGGCGGTGAGTAAGATGGCTTATGTCCCTTATATCACACCGGAATATTACAAAGAAACATATAAAGGCAGCATGGTTCCTGATGATGATCTGGAAAAAGCACTCCGCCAAGCCAGCCGGCATATTGATTCCCTGACCTACAACCGCATTGTGGGCCGGGGATTTTCCAATTTGACCGAGTTTCAGCAGGAAGTCATTCGGGAAGTGGTATGTCTGCAGTCTGACTTTGAATATGAGAATGCTGACGAGATCAACACGATTCTGTCCAGTTACAGTATCAATGGGGTATCGGCTCAGTTTGGCAGCTCGTGGAACATATTTACCGATAAAGGTATCGCCATGAAGCGAGATGTATACTCCCAGCTGTCCCAGACTGGCTTATGCTGCCGATTAGCGAGGTGAGCCTATGAAATACCCATGTTTAGTGCCGAAACGGCTCTGTAAGACAGATATTCGTGTTCATTTGGAGAGTGAGGAACTCAATAACTTAAGTGAACCAAAATATACAGCTGATCTGGATTTAAAGTGTAATTTTCAGGATCGAGCAAAGACAATTCTCACAGCAGAAAAAAAGCTGGTCCAGATAACCGGTACGGCTATGCTTCCGGGTGATATCGCGCCAGACTTCCCAACCTTAAGCGGGGGTACCGTTACTGTATTTGGGGAAGAGAGGCGGATTGAGCAGGGAAGCAAGAACCGTAATCCGGACGGTACGGTAAACTTTTGCACCCTGGAGGTAATCTGATGCAGGTCAAATCTACAGTGAAAATGAATATGCCACGGATCCGTCAGCTGACGCAGGCGGCTGTAACAGCTCTGGAAATGACGGCAGAAGCGGTACATACCGAAGTTGTCCAGGCACAGGTTATGCCATTTGATACAGGTAATCTTCAAGGGGAAAGTTTCTTTACTGACTATTCCGATTCTTCCAAGGGAAAGGTGCAACTTGTGACCAGTACCCCCTATGCAAGGCGTTTGTACTTTCATCCTGAATATAATTTCCAGACTGACGAGAATCCCAACGCAAAGGGGCATTGGTATGAAGACTGGGAGCCAGAAGGAAGCAAAGCTGATTTTGCCCCAAATGCATATAAGAAATTTTATAAGAAAGTAGGTGGTGTGTGATGCTGTCTCTAAAAGATATCCGTCAGTACATATCCAGTTTGGATATTGCTGCAGATGACAATGTGTATATAGGAAAGCTGGATAACAAAAAGCAGAAATCTATAGGAGTTTATAGCCGCCCCACTTCCGGTCCGGTAAACGTCGCCATAGGTGGAATAGAATGCACCACCTACGATACCAAGCCCGTTTCCCTCCTGATTCATTGGAGCAAAAGCAAAGATGAGACAGAGAAAGCGGCTTATAATTTATTTGAGAAACTAAGAAGTGTAACCAGCCTCACCATAGGAGATACCTCTATCAATTACCTGCGTCTGATGGTTCCTGAACCGCAGGATGTAGGGACAGATGATAGCGGAGTATATGAGTATGTGATCTGGCTGGATTTTATTTATGAAAGGAACAGGTGAAATATATGTCGGAAGCAAAAGTATATCCGGTAAGTAACAACAAATTTAATGTGGGTTTAAATGGTAGCAAAACCAATATGGTCACAATTGCCAACCTTACAAACTTTGCTCCAAGTATTGAGGGCGGCGTGGAAGAATGGAACGCCATGGAGAGTGATGGCTGGGGAGATTCCATGATGACCAGCAAAAAGCTGTCATTCTCCTTTCAGGGAAAGCGAACCTATGGAGATCCCGGTAATGATTACGTTGCCGGTCTTGCGTGGAAATCAGGAAATGATGTGGTGGCACCGTTTGAATGGGAGATGCCTTCAGGGGCAAAAGTGACCTTTGATGCAATTATCAATGTAACCACTCCTGCCGGTGGAGACAGTACAGCGGTAGACGCTTTGGAGTTTGAAGTAAAGTGTAAGGGCAAGCCAATCTTCACAGAAGCAACAACCAGTTCAGGAGAATAAGGAGGATATGATAGATGGCAAAAGTAATTGATATTACAGAGAAACTGACCTTTGAGGGGAATCCCTCTTTGCGGATCAAAGGAAAGATATTAGAGGTGAACGCAGATGCTCCTACCATGCTAAAAGTCATGGGACTGATGAGTACTGATGCACCTGGAATGGATGAAATCTTAAAGGCCTATGACATGATGTTCCCGGAGAAATCCCAGAAGGAAATTGAGAAGTTAAAACTTAATTTTAATGATCTGGTTGTGGTGATAAAAGAGGGTATCAATCTGATTACAGGAGACACAGCCAGCCAGGGAGAGCAGTGACCCGTACTACGATCTATTTGAGGACTGGGATTTAATTATTTCCAGCTTCCTTTCGCAGTACGGGTTGAGAATACGTACCAAAGAATTTGAATCGGTGAGCTGGGATGAGTTTAAATCCCTGCTTTCCGGAATTGATCCAGAAACACCTCTGGGGAGAATTGTATCGATACGGTCTGAAACGGACCGGAATGTAATCAAGCACTTTAACAAGGATCAGAAGCGTATTCACAATGCGTGGAGAAACCGGAAAGCAGAGTCCATGGCTTCGGCAACCTATGACCAGGAAATGAAAGCCCTGGAGCATATGTTTGCACAGCTGTGCAGATAGGAGGTGAATAGTTTATGGCTGACAGTGTAGGACAGATCGGACTAGATCTTGTTGTAAATAAAAATGATTTTAGCAAGCAGATGTCTGGCATTCAAGGTCTTGCTGCAAAGGCGGGAAAGGCTCTGGCTGCCGCTTTTGCTATAAAAAAGATTATTGATTTTGGAAAGAGTGCAATTGAACTGGGGTCCGATCTGACTGAGGTTCAAAACGTTGTAGATGTAACCTTTCCTAAGATGTCAAAACAAGTAGATGCCTTTGCTAAAAACGCAGCGCTTTCCTTCGGTCTGTCCGAAACAATGGCCAAGAAATTTACGGGTACGTTTGGAGCCATGGCAAAGGCTTTCGGGTTTTCGGAAAGTGCAGCCTATGATATGTCCACCACTCTGACCGGTCTGGCCGGTGACGTAGCATCCTTTTACAACCTCTCCCAGGACGAAGCATACACAAAGCTGAAATCTGTATTCACAGGTGAAACAGAGACTTTAAAAGACTTGGGTATTGTCATGACCCAGAGTGCACTTGATAGTTATGCTCTCGCCAATGGATATGGGAAAGTAACTGCTAAAATGTCCGAGGCTGAAAAGGTAGCCCTGCGATATCATTTCGTGCAGGATCGATTGACCCTAGCTTCCGGGGATTTTATCCGGACCAGTGGCAGCTGGGCCAATCAGGTTAAAATTTTGAAATTGCAATTTGATTCCTTAAAAGCGACTATTGGTCAAGGGCTTATTAATGTACTTACCCCGGTTATCAAGGTAATAAATACCATAATTTGGAAGATAAACAGTCTTGCTGAGGCTTTTAAATCCTTTAAGGAGTTAATATCCGGAAAGAAAAGTGACGCAGCTGCGGGCGTGGAAGCAGTTGCAGATGCAGCCGATAATGCTTCCGGTGCAGTGAGCGGAACCGGGGCAGCTGCCAAGAAAGCCGGCAAAGATATCAAGGGAATGTCAACCGGGATTGATGAATTAAATATTATCAGTGCGGATACCGGCAGCGATAGTGATAGTAGCGGATCGGGTGCAGCTGGTGGGTACTCTACGGAGGAATCAGGCGAAAATCAGCAGGATGATTCTGGTACAGAGAAGGCAATTAATAAATACCAGGCTTTGATTGACCGGGCAAGGGAACTTGCCAGTCAGTTTAAAGGTGGATTTAATATTGCTTTTGGTGATACTTCGGTACTGGATAGTATTCAGAGTTCCGTCAAGGGAATCGGAGAAAGCCTGAAAGAGATTTTTACGGATTCTGCGGTTTTAGCTTCTGCGGAGGATTTTGGAAACCGGATTGCTCTTAATCTTGGAAAATCAGCCGGAAGCATGGCTTCTATAGGTGCTACACTTGCAGATAATTTACTAGGCGGAATTAGCAAGTTTTTAGAACAGAATAGTCAAAGGATTAAGGATTATCTGGTATCCATGTTTAACATCGGCGGGGAAATGGCTGATATAGCCGGCAATTTCAATACTGCTTTTGCGGAAATATTTTCCGCGTTTCGGAGCGATAGTGCAAAGCAGATCACCGCGGATGTTATAGGTATCTTTTCAAGCGCCTTTATGGGCGTGACTGAGCTGGTCGGTAAATACAGTAGAGACATAATAGATGTTA
>Ga0316613_10001519_pt1 | contig 15800 bp, 16 predicted proteins | sample OWC_soil_day10_C_2_FD_207647 | JGI IMG/M metagenome (GOLD analysis project Ga0316613, IMG submission 207647) | Wetland soil microbial communities from Old Woman Creek delta, Ohio, United States - OWC_soil_day10_CT_b | ecosystem: Environmental > Terrestrial > Soil > Wetlands | place: USA: Ohio...
AATTGCTTCGAGGCCGATCTTTTCCATGTGTCACTTTCTCTTGAGTGCCGCGCCCAGCGTATCCATTGGGTTTGGTTGCTGCGCCCGCTCCCACGCGATCATCTTGTCTTTTGTCTCCCAGTAGGCCCGGATGAAATAGCGGTCATCGGCTGATAGAGAGTCGAACCAACTAATTTCCCGTCCCATCTTTCCCACCACAGCGTCGGCCTCCGCGAACCTTTGGCTGTAATACCAATGATCGCTTTTTGAGTCTACGCTTAGCTTGTCCAGCGGTATCGCTATCTCCGGCGTCCGGCCCCACCGTACCGAGAAAAATGCCCTCGATGTGGGACACGGCCTCCCTGTCCATACCCGACATTCTCATAACGCCTGAGACGATGTGGGCCGTTTCTTCTTTGAGTTCGTCGGGCGACAAGCCGCCGAGAACTTCCGTGGTGAGGTAGTGTTTGTTGCGCTGGGCCGGGTCGGATGGCACCTGGATGCCGAAAAGTTTTTCCTGCTCGTCAGCCCAATCTCCGTTCTTTTCCACCACGCGAATGCCGCGCATGAAAATCAGATTGATAAAATCGCGCGTGGTTTTTTCATCGTGGGCGGCGGCGGCTTCTTTATACTGCGCCAGCGCCGCCTTTTCCTGGTCCGTATCCGCCGACTTATCGTCGAGCGGGTGCTCCTCAATAAGGCCGCCCATTCCCTGAATCGTGTAGGTGGGCGGCTTCGGCGCCGCCGCGTTGTGCGACTGAAAGAAAGCTGAGATTAGCTCGCCGCAGTTCAAAAGCTCAATCTCAAATCCGCGTTTCGTGATGTACTTGTTATCGTCCATTTTGTCTCTCCCCGTGGTGCTTGGTCGGAGGGGCAGAGGGGAGAGAACTACCCCTCCGGCCAAGCATGGAAAACAAGGCGGCGTTAGCTCACCTTGATGACCACCCCAGTTCCGCCCTGCGCGTCCCCTACCGCATAGGCCAGATTGCAGCTGCACACGTAGATGTCATTGAGGCCCAGATTGGTGGGCGTGTCGAGCTGCTCCCAATAGTGGCCGCCGTCGATGGTCTTGTGGATGTAATCCTTACCAGCCGCCGGGTGAACCAGCATGAAACCGCACAGTTCATTCGCGAACTCCAGATCGATGATGTCATCCGTCACGGCCTGGCCGGTGTAGGTTTTAGCCGTCCAGTTCTGAGCGGCATCCCACGACTGATACAACTCGCCGGTGTTCGTGCCGACGGTCAGGCGGTACCGCGAGAAGACTTCCACCGACCGCAGATCGTCGGCCGTGCTGGGGTCGGTCGGGTCGTCGGTCCAGTCCGAGCCGTTGGTCGTCTGGATGATCGTGCCAGTGTCGCCCACGGCGTAACCGTTGCTGTAGTCGCTGAAATCAATCGCATTCAGCGGATTGCCACCACTCACGGCCAGCACATCCAGGTCAGTCCACGTCAGCGCGGCGTCGTCCGAGAAGTAGATATTCCCGGCGTCGGTAGCGACGTAGATATGCGAGCGGTCGAAGCATTTGACGGCCTGAGCCTTGACCACGCCCTCATTGACGGTTGCGCCGATGTGTACTTGCGTCCACGTCGCGCCGCCATCGTCGGAGTACGAGCAATGCAGCGGCGCGGCCGCTTGCGCTTCGGCGAAGGCCAGGAGCCGGGTGGTGTCGCGGTCAATCGGGAAGCAGACCAGCGCCCGAATGTCGACGCCAGCCGGGAAGGCATGGCCGCCAGCATTGGCCCAGGCGTCGCCGCTATCTTCGGTTTCCCACGTATCAGCCGAAGCCGACGGCGAGCCGGCCGGGGCCGCCCCTCCGACATACCCGTTCTCGCCAACATCCTGAGCCGCCCCGCAGTCGCCCGCGCAGCGCGGGTCATTGCAGAACGTGACCGCCAGCAGGTCGGTTGTCTCGGCGATAGCCTGGCGCGTACCCTTGAGCGGGTAGGTGCGGATCACTCCGATTCGACCGGTGAAGTCCAGCTTGGTCGTGGTCGCGTCGTTGGCCTCGCGCTTGATGATGTTCTCTTCGCTCTGGCTCGTCAGTCCGGCGCCACGCAGGATGCGCATCCGCTGGTAGCTAGTGAACACGCCGAGCTTTTTGCATGGATCGCTGCCCATGTAGAGATTGAGATCGCACTCACCGATAAGGTCCAGCAACCCTTGCTCAGGGAACTGGAGCGCGGTGATTGACGTTGTGGGCGCCCCCGGCGTCCCCTTGATCGACCCGCTACTGACCGGGTTCCCGTTGGTGTCACGACAGATCACCGGCGTTCGGTCGGCTCGCGGCTCGGTCAACGCGTCAACGTCGACGCAGCCGCCAGCATATTGGGGAGCTTCGCCCGGGGTGAATTGGACGAACAAGCTACCCATGCTTGCATTCAAAGAATCGCTCATTATTGCACCTCCCTCGTTTGCTTGAGCAAGGCAGCAAGTCTAGCCCCCACCAGGCCAAACAGAGCGCCCCTTGCAACTTTCACTTTTTCGCGCAAGTCTTTTTTGGTCCAGATTCCGACATCGCGGAGCGCCTGCGCTATTTGCTCCGGCGTTATGGCGTCGGTAAGTAATTCCCACGGCTCGCCTTGCGGGATGCCGCGTGAGACATCCTCGTTTTCGTTGGGCAGCAGCACGCGGTGCGGCCCGCTCTCGTCTCGCCACTCTTTGACTATCATGTGCTATGCCCCGACTTTCTGGCCGCGTCTCTCATGGCCTGCTCCATGCGCCGCTTGAAGCGCGGCGAAAATTTCTTCGTGATCTCCTCTGTCCACTTGCGCGCCTTGATGCCCGGCCGTGGCTTGCGCTTATTGACGAACAATTTTCGACCGCGCCCCGTCCCGCTTCCGATCCATTTGACTTTCGTCTTGGACCGCCAGTCTGGCGACATGGTGGCGTATCTCACCTTGGTCCCCTTGTCCAACCAATTCCACTTCTTGACGCCTTTCTCCGAGCCACCACTAGCGTCCACCACGAGAGTCGGGCCAGGTGAGCGTAGAGACGCCGCCGCGTCAAACTTTGGCTTGTCGCCCTCCCATGTTTCGGTTGTCTTGGCATAGTCGGCCTTTATTTCTTTTTTCATTTGGTTGATGCCGGTCAAAAACTCCAGGCGAAAAACATCTTGTTTGAGTTTCTCCGGCTTGATGCCCTTGAATACGATCACATCGACACCACCCTTCTGGCGGCCAGGGCGTTGGCGAACTTCCATGCAATCCATGCACCGTCACTCAGGCCAAACGGGCAATTGAGACGCGCCGCGTCCAGTACTTCGGGTACGTTGCGGTCTCGTGTCCACATCTCCATGAGCGCGCCGCAGCCACAGGGCGGCTTGGGCATTTTGGCGTGCGCGAGGCGGATAATCGCGTCCTCGGCCTGCGCCGTCAGCGGCGTCATGCCCGCCCGGTAGTACAGCCGCACCAGCTCGGGCGTTGAGCAGTAGCAGATAGAGCAGGCGGCGGTCCAAACGCTGCCCACCAGCGAGGCGTATAAAACGTCTATCAGCCCGCCCGCCGAGTTGTAGACATAGCCGCAAGCCTCGTGCGTGTACTCCGAGCATGTCGGGCAGCAACAAGAGCCGCTCGAACAGCTCGCCTTGTGCGGATAGACGAGCGTGGCGCTGGTGCTTGAATCGTTGTAGACGCGCTTGACGTCGACCTCGCATTCAAACACGCCTGGCACCGGGACGCTGGCGCCGCACATCCCCACGTCGGCATAATCCCATCCGCCGTCCGGGTTGTCCGGGTCGATCACCAGTCGGCAGCGCGGGATCTCAATAGTGACGTTGCCGCCGGCGATGGTGATACTTGACGGGTCAATTTCGATGTCTGTGCCGGGGTGGTAGACGTGTATCTCGTCAACATCCGTCACCGTGGTGGCAATCGGGCCAATCACCGCCGGGTCTGTGGTGTGGTCAACCACCGCGCCGAGCGCAATGTCCGCCGTCGCCATGATACCCATCTCAATCACCTTCTGCCAGCGAGCGCGCACCCGGCAGTTATACGGCACCTCGTCGGTGAACCAGCGCACCGACAGCGGGTAGCCTGCCACCTGCTCAATCTCCTCTTGCGCCTCGCCCAAATACTTTGCGATTGACTGGCGCTGAAATAGAGTCTGGATTGGGCGACACGCTTCGTTGACCGGATCGGCTTCGTTGTAGACCCCCCAGAAGGCGCATTCCGAGAAACCGGCCAGTTGCGCGTAACGCGCCAGCCGAACGGCATTGAAACCCTCGTCGATGTGATTCCCAAACGCAGGAACAATAGGCATCTATCTGCCTCCAATCGTCTGTAGAAACGCCTGCCCGCCGGCGATAGCCAGCCAGTATAGGACGAGATGCCAGTCAAGCGGGGCCAGCACAACCGCGCAGGCCAGCGCCAGCCACACGCCGACGCAATAGGGGCATGAGAACAGTTTGCCAAGCACCGAAGCGGGTCTATTATCCGGCCCTAGAGTATGGGCCCCCACCGCCATTCGAAACTTCAGGAAGCAGTCAAAGGGACCATCGTCTTTGACAATCAATTCCCCGCCGCGAAAGCAGGCGAAAGCCGCGATAGCAAGCAAGAAAAATTCGTTCATAATCTCTTAAATCCTATGGCGCGGCCGGATGTCCCAAGTGCCTTCCAGCCGCGCGCGAATTGGCTATCAATGGCCGGCCGCATCTCGGGCCACTCCGGGCTCGAGTAATCGTGACAGATAACCACGCCACCCTTTTTCACCAGCGGCAACCACGCCGCCATCTCTTTGGCGAAATGTTCGGCTGTGTGCGTTGAGTCAACGAACAGAACCGAAACCGCTTTGACGCCGTCGGGAATATCAGTGGTGTAGCCGTGTATCACGTTGGCATTGAGACCGTATGCAACCAGGTTGCGCCAGGTCTCGTGTGCGTTGTTTTCCAGCCGGTACAGGTAATTGTCGATGGTGGTCGGTATCAGACCCCGGCCAGCCGCCACATGGCACAGCACCGAGCACGAGCGTCCAAGGTACGTCCCCAACTCGACAAACTCCCCGCCCGCCACCGACTGGGTGGCGCACCTGAAAATAAACTCCGCTTCCTCGGTTGTGGTGAGCCCGGTTATTTTCTCGGCGACTTTCAGCGCGGCTTTTATGTCTGCCGCCGGCTTGCGTCTACCGTAAAATACCGACTGGTGCTTTCCTTCCCACCCACAGAACGTCTCGGTAAACGCCGGACCAAACAGAACGCGCAGGGCATCGGGCGTATAGCGCCAGTAGTCGTGTGGCTCCTCGTGGAACGGAAACACGAACGGGGCCGAGACAAACAATAGGCCGCCGGGACGGACCACCCGCGCAATCTGGGCCGCAGCCGCCCACGGTTTCTCGAAATGCTCAAGCGCCGAGACGCACACGACCGAACCAACGCTCGCGCTCTTGATGTCGCGCATGTGCATCGCGTCAACCACGCGCGTCACGTCACGGGCGGCGATGTAGTCCCACGTCTCAAATGGCTGGCTGATAAGGCCCGCCATCCACTCGCGATAGCCACGGCCGCCCAGGTCAACCACTGGCTCGGGCAGCTTGCTTGTCAGCCACTTTTTGACTGTGGCGGCGACTGCATCACGATACTGGCCCATTCTATTCCGTTTCTGATTCCGCCTTCGCTTTTCGGCCGCGCTTCTTCGGCGCTTCTTCAATCTCCGGCTCAGACACTTCGACGACCGGCGCAACGTCGATTGATTCTTCGACGGGTGGCTCAACCGGCTTTTTGTCCTCGGGCGGCAAATGCGGCGCCGGAAGTTGGCCCTTCTTGAAAGCCATCTTGCGCCCTTCCATCATCGCCAGAAACTCGGGCACGTGCCGATTGTCGACGTAGATGAAATGATGTTTGCCGCCGTACACGTAGGTCTGTTGCGGCTCCTCGCGCGAAAAATACGGCTGGGGGCCCTTGCCGCCCAGGTATTCGAGCAGCGTCATCCCGGCCGCGCCAATCGGCGCAGTAGCGGCGGCCGCAACTTTGCGACTTGCCCCCTTGACAGTCGGTAAAACTTTTTTGCTTTTCGCTCCGCAGCACATGCTTGGCCTCTCTCCTGCGTATAGATTGGGATACAGCGCGCGCAGACGCGCCCTATAGGTTTCGTACCAATTGCCGCTCGAGTTACGAACGCTCCGGTTGTGTCCTTCGCGCCGGTACAGATAAAGCGGCCGCTTGAGATGGACGCCGCAATACCCCTTCGCCCCGAGCGCCACGTTGAACGCCCAGTCCTCGCGCCCGTCGCGCATGACTTCCGGGTATCCGTTGCACTCCTGCCACGCCTGGCGCGGGTAGAAAATCCCGCAATGCATACAGTTTTTGTAAAGCACCTTGTCAAAACTGTAATCAGGCAGAGCCAGCGTCTCATCTAGTTTGCCATTTTTGAAAATGCGGATGTCGTCATAGATGACGCTGTGCGCGTTCGCCTGCGCCAGTTGGTACAGCTCGCCCAAGCGGCTGGGGGACATCATGTCATCGGCGCTCAGGATCGTTATGTACTTGCCAAACGCTTGCTTGATCCCCGCGTTGATCGTGGCCGCCGTCCCAACATTCTTTGCGTTCCGAATGGCACGGATTGCCTTCCACCCGTCGGCGAGAGACTGGGCCACATCGAACGAGTTATCTGGGCTGGCGTCGTCGACGATGATAACCTCGAAACTCTGAAACGTCTGCGGCGGGCAGACGCCCAGGCTTGACTCTCCACCGATAAGAGACGCGATTGCGTCCGACAAATACTTCCCGTAGCAGTAGCACGGGATGATGATCGATATCGCCGGCGGCGTCCTGATAAACAAATCGCGCTTATCCGGTTCCGCGTTGAGCGCGGCCGTTATCGAAGATCCAGGCTGGTTGCCGCGCTTCTCATGGTGATGGAAAAACTCCACCGCGCACGGATGCGCTGTAAAACCGGCTCGGCAGGCGCGTAGTTGCCAATCGCATGTAGCCCCCCACAGCGGATAATTTTGTTCATCCAGCAACCCCACGCGCTGAATGGCGGCGCGTTGCATATACATGCAGGTCCCCTGCACATAGCCCTTGGGCCATGCTGGGTGTTTCATCACGCCGTCGCCAGCGATTGCATATTGCTCCGACTGCCATTTTTCAACCTGGTCAAAAGCCTGTGGACCATCGAACCACGCGTCCTGGTTGACGATCAAAACATCGGTCTGGCAGGCATTGATACCCACATTGACGGCACCGGAGAAATACCCGCGACTGCCGAGCCGGATCACACGCGCCCTATTTGACTGCAAGGGCTTGTCGCTCATGTCATCCGCCACGATAATGGGCACGCCGGCCGGGATGCTGTCGAGCAGCCGCCCAATCGTGGCGTGTCCATTTCGAAACGGGATGACGACAGTAAGATTGTCCATAACTCCCCTAAGCCCGGCTGGGGGCTGACTGCAAGCCCCCAGCCGAGAGAAAGCGAAACTGCTACTACTAGGCGTACCGATCCGGGCAAACAGCCGCCGAGAACGAGCACTCGGGGAAGAACGAAGACGCCCACGGGTCAGGGCTCAGAGCGCCGCCGGGGGTGGAGCACCGCAGGTCAATGAAGCGAGCCTGCGCCCACGGAGCCCACGACAAGAGCCGGGGCTGCATTTCGACTTCGCGCTGCAAGCAGGTCTGGTCCTGGTTGACCCAGGTCAGGAGCCGCCCGCCGTCGGTGTAGTCGGCCGCGATCATCTTGCCAACGGCCTTGCTCAGGTCGTTGTACTGGCCCTGGATCAACTTCACCCCACCAACCTTGCCGGTCAGCAGGTAGGCATCGGCCAGGGTCGGGCTGTTGATCATGTTCCACTCGTAAGGGATGATCGGGATGACGAACCCGTCGAGCTTGATGAAGCCGCCGCCGAACATGCCGCCGTTGATGCTGTCGCGGAAGTTTCGTGACTCGAACGAGTCGGTCACGCTGTCCACGCACAGGCTCCAGCAGGTGTAGCAGTCCAGCAGGCATTGCGCCCAGTTGGTCGGCATAACCAGCACCATGTCGCCCTGCGCCAGGTTCTTCGCCAGGGCTGGAGCCATCTGCAGGCGCCGGCGGATGCGGCGATAGACGGCCTGCAACGTTTCGATGAAGTCAAAATTGACCGGGATCGCGGCGCCGTTCCAGGTCGCGCCATGCGCGCCTTCGAGCTTGTCGCACAGCGCATTCCCGTTCCAGTCGACAACGATGCTATCCATCATGCAGCACCGGCGGCCGTGGGTGTTGGTGTAGCCATAGTTGACGAGCTGTTGCAGCCCGTCGAACAGGCCGTCGTCGGTCCCAACGGTGTGGTTGCCGGTAACGACCAGCCGGCGCAGGTCTTGCATGATGACCTCGGTCACGATCCGGGTGTCGAACTCCAGATCGTCGGTGATCTCGCTGCCGTCCAGGCGATAACGCGGCTGGTTGTCGCAGAGCCGCAGATTCACCTTGGTCACGTCGCGCACCGGGGTATGCCGGCGCAGGCGACCAAAGCCTTCGAGCAGGAAGTCGCACGTGCCGAACTCGGCGGCGTTGCTGTCGCCGCAGGGGTTAGCCACATAGCCGGCGTTATCCGCGTCCGAGCGCACCCAGGTCAGGAACTCCTTGCGAATTTCGCAAACGTCCGACTTTTCCCACCCGAGCCAGTCCAGGAACGGTTCCTGGCCCATCATCGACAGGGACATGAGGTCCTTGTCCGTGCAGAGATCGAACAAGCCGCAACACCCGCCGATTGACGGGGCGCCGCTCAGGGTCAACCGCTGCTCCAGCAGAGCGCGGTAGACTTGCGGCAACGTTTCAACATACTCTCGCAATTTGTCAGGCATAATTGCACCTCCTATTTTGCCGCTCTATTTGCGGCCACGTTTCATATTCGCCAGAGTTTGGTCGGCCACGTCAGCGGCGCTGAGTGTGGCGCTGGTGGCGTTGGCGCGGGGGCGATACGTCGCATCGGTGCGCGACTGCCCCTCGGGCAACCCGGCCAGCCATTCGGCCCACGCCTGGCTATTCTTTTCCACGGCCACCAGGCGGGTTTCGAGCCCGGCAGCCTGCGCCGTCATGGCGCGTTTTGACTCCTCGACTTCGGCCGACGCTTGCTGCTCCAGTTTTGCCAGCCGTTCTTCGAGCTCGGCGAGGCGGTCGGCCAGGAGGGTAATGTCCTGGCGTTCCTCGCGCTGCTCAGGGGCTGGCGCTTCCGGGGCCGCTGGCGCCGGCACCACAACCGGCACGACGACGGGGGCAGGCGGCTCGGCGCTGCGCTGCGGTTCCGGCGTGGTGGGCACCGGGGCCGGAGCGTCAGTCCGGGTCACCATTCCAGTTTCGGCAATCGTGCGGTTGGCATCGTCCACCAACGCCGCGAACGGCGCGGCAACTTCATCGCCGACGAGCTTTTTCAATTCGTCAAATCCTTGAGCGTCCATGCGTTTCACCTCCCTTGCCACACCGGTGGCGGTGAACATATTGGCCGCCAGTCGTTTGGGCACTATCGAAATGAATGTATTTACCCCGTCGGTGTAGACGGGAATGTCACCTTCCGAGACGATGTGCATCGGCTCGGTGGTTGGTTTATAGGCAATACTCGCGCCCCAGTAGTCCGGCTCTTTTTCCAGACCATCGGCAACGGCGCGGGCCAGGGGGGTGTCGTCAAACGTGCCGCTCGCCAGATACAGCTTGTCGTCGCGGAACAGCCAGTCAGCCTGGCCGAATGAGATACGGTCTTCCTCGTGCAGGAAGTCCAAGCGCGGGTACTGCCCGCTCGCCTTGGCGCGTTTGATGAAGTTGTCAAACAGCACCGTCGAGTCGATAGCACCTACCCTATTGACAGCGGCGCTGGCGGCGATCATGAACCAGCGCGCTTTGCCGTCGGCGGTGCGCGTGATCGTCAGGCTGCGCGTCTGGGTTGGTAACGTCTCAACCGCTCGCTCCGCATCGCGCGCCACGCCACTAAACAGCGGTTCGAGCAGGGCGCGCATGGCTTCGATCACCTTCTCTAATACGCTGCGCTTGGCCCACTTGCCTTCGGCGTCCTTGGCATAGCCCGCCTTTTCGACAGCCGCCCACGCGGTTGCGCTGGCCCGCGCTTCGTCGTCCTCGTACTGCTCGAGCGCCGAGTTGAAGGCGGCGATCCAAATCTCTTGCGCCGGCTTGGGCAGAGCCGCGATTTGTTCGGGTGGATTGTCGATAGAGTAGGGCATTTGTTTCTCCTGTCTGGATTATTCCTTTGAGCAGCAGCCAGTGCCACACTTGCCACCGCAGCATTTCCTGTCGGGCGGCGTTTCCAAAAACATCGCAGCCAGCCCGCTTTCAAAATCATACTCGGGGAAATACCCGAGCATTGATTGGGCCTTGCTGATATCGAAGCAGAAGCGGCCAGGGTCAACGCCGCGCCCGCCTTTGAACTCAATTTGGCCGTCGTACTCCATGAACTTACAGACAGCCCGGCCGGCTTCCTCGGCCGTTAGCTCGACGCCCGTCCCGATGTGGTACGTCTGGTTCCACTTGTCCCACGGCGCCTTGAGCGCCAGGACATTGGCGCGCGCGATGTCGGCCACATAGGTGAAGTCATTGGTCTGGCGGCCGCCGTACAGGGTGGGCTGTAACCCGCGCTGAATGCGATCCACAAACCCGCCGATGAGACCGTGCCCGCGCTTCTCTTTGCCGTAAATGTGGGCATAGCGCAGGATGATGTGCGGCGAATGCTGGCGCACGATGTACTCGCCCAGGGCCTTCGATGTGCCATAGACAGAATTACCGCGAGCCGGAATGTCCTCGGTGTACGGGCAAGGGTACTTGTCCAGCGGCATGATCGCGCTGCCGGTGCTGGAGAACACCAGCGGAATATGAAATTCACTTGCCACGCTGGCGACGTTCTGCGTCCCGACCACGTTGGTCTTGTAGGCCAGATACGGATCGGCGTCAGCATCGGCAAAGCGGGCTATCGCCGCTAGATGCAGGATGCGGTCGGGCTGCGCCAGCTCAACAGCGCCCTTGAAATTCTCGCGGTCGCGAATGTCCGATCCGCCACTCATCACGTCATAGCCGATGATCTCGTGTTCGGCACTATCAGCCGCCAGCGCGCGGCACGTCTCAGCCCCCACAAAACCCAGATGTCCAGTGATAAGAACTTTCATTTTGTCTCTCTCCCCTATCGTTGTAACCTGTTGCCGTTGCGGTCAACAAGGTAATGCTGACATTTCCAGCACCCGCATTTGAAATTCGCATTGCCCACCGCCGGGATGAGCCCGTTGGCTGCCCACCACTTAGCGCGGCGTTCCTTGCCCTTTAGGCCCTGGCATGTGGCGCATGTCTCGTCCCCATCTTCCCCGTCAAACCGGTACATGGCGTTCTTCTGCGCCGACAGTATTCCCATGTTGCCCAGGTCACGCATGGCCGCCACCCACAGATCGACGCGCCCGATGATTGCCAGCCGGGCCGCTTCGTCGCCGGCCGCAGCGGTCACGGCCTCGGCAAACTGGTTGGCGTATGACGATTGGTCTGCGCGCCAGGTGGTGATAGTTCGCATGTCCTCATCGTCCATCTCGTCGGGCTCAACGCCCCCCTCGCGCATCCCCTCGCCGTATGCCGTCTCGGCCAGGTCGCGGATAAGGCGCTTGTGCTCTGTTCTCAAAGCCGCCTGCATCGTGGCCGCATCGCTCAATCCGTTCTGGATGCGGTTCCAGGCGTTGTAGACCAGCGAGCGCAGCCGCTCGTTATACTCGTTGAGTACCTGGCCCACGGTGCGTTTTACTTGCGGCATGGCGAAAACCTTGCGGTGAACGTTTCGGATGACGCGCGTCTTACTCTTGCCGGTGGCGGGGGAGTAGGAATAGCGCACTATCGGCTCGTCGGGGAATGCCCGCATGGCGCGCTGTACCCGCTCACTGTCTCCCGGCGCGTCTTCATCCGTCCCGGTAACTTCCTCGTCCTGCGGCGTCCACTCCTCCGGGACCACGCCCTTCTCGGCTGCCAGTTGCATAAGCTGAGCGGGCGTCAAAACACTTGTCTCTGTTCCGCCGGCCTTGACTGTCCACTTGGAGATCTCGGTGATTACAGCCGCCTGCGCCGCCGCGAGGTTAGCGTCTTCGATCTGCCCGCTCACGTCGCGCTCGTCATAGGAAAACTCAAGCGTCGCCGGCAAGCGTGACTGGAGTTGCTCGGTGTGGCTGAGGGCAAAGTCCTTGCCACCCTTTCCGGTCGCCGCGCTGTGCTGCATTTCCTGCTCTTTGCCGCGCCCGACCACGCCATACGACTCGGGGTAGAACTCGCCGGCGCCATAACCGAACGCGAGCTGGTAGCCGCGCATTAGAATCAGCGTCCATTGCTCGATGTCGAACCGATCCGGCAACGATGAGAGCATGGTCAAAACAAACTGCGGCACTTCGCCGCCGGGGTTGCCCACCGCAATCAGACTGTTGATATAGTTATCCGGGTCGCTTCTCAGCTCCTGGTTGCGCACCGTCATGGCCTGCTGCCACTGCTCGTCAGTCATGGCGTTATGCGCCAGAATGCCGTCGGGCGTGGTGATGCCGACCTTTGACTGATAGTGGCGATAGACGCCGACCATGATCTTGGCGAGCGAATAGCAGCGGGCGACGGCCGGCATACCATAGCCAAACTTTTCCTCAGCCGTGCTGCGCTGCGAGCAGCCGCGCACGAAGTCGATCCCGTAGCGCCACTCTTGCGTCCCGCCCTGGCGCGGGGTGTATCTCAGTTCTGCTTCGGAGTTGCCGGTCAGCTCGCAGCGGCAAGGGTCCACAGCCCACATATTAGTGAGCGGGCCGCCCTCGCCCTGGCTGCCGACCTCGCCCACAAATCCAATCTGCGTGGTGTAGTACGAATTGGCGAACCACTCAACGTAAGGCCGCCACCCGATGCCGGTCAGGTCAGCTGCGAAGTTGTGCAGCCGTTTGGTGTACTGAGATACCTGGTTGCGGCCGCCGGTTAGTGACCAGCCCCGGTTCTTGTCGATCTGTACCGCGCTCGCCAATGAGCCGGCCAGGAACGGCTCCAGGTTGGCGAAGTCACGATACCACTTGTCCCACGTCTTCACGCTGTCGCCTTGGCGTGGTTCGTTTGCCATCGAGCGCCAGGTCCATTTCACAACGCTGGCAAAGATAGAATTGGGATCGGTGAAACGCGGCTGCCGGCTTTCATCGTTGCCGACCTTGCGCTCAACGGTGTCCACGGCTTCGGCCACACGGTCAAGTATCGCTGTTTCTTCCGTCCTAATAACTGGCGTGACGTTCTCGAAGCGCCGATCTTCGCGTGCTTCCGCAAGTCGGTAATCGCGCCGCGCTTTTTTCTCTTGCCGTGAGTGTTTGGTCATGCTATCCGTTTCCCGCCGACTGTTACGGTCGTCTGGCTTCCGACCAATAATTCCGTGATTGCCCACACCAGAGCGTCAAGCCTATCTGGAGACGGCGCCCCGGTGTTGGGCGACCAGTTGCAAAGCTGGTCTTCCAAATCTACAAACGCGCCAACGTGGTGGACGCGCCCCTGCTCGTACAATGCCGCCACCGGCTCGGCTCTGGCCTGCTTGCTGCGGCTAGCGTGTACCGACTTGAGCGGCACCGTCTGGTCTGCCGATCTCAGCGTGTGCGCCACCATGTCGCCGCCCTGGTTGGCCTCGTACACCACACGGTCAGCCCTGCGCGTGTGGTATGCCGCTATCGCTTGCTTGGCCCACGTCAGCGGGCTGCCCTTGATCGACTTGTCATCCAGCAAATACGCCTGCCGATCTATGCCCAGCCCCGCGACGATGATTCCCGTCTCCGCGCTCGTCTCTGTCGCCGTCGCCTCTGGGTCAACCGCGACGACGATACGTGTCATCTGCGGCGCTGCAGTCACGCGGCAGGTGTCCAGCAAATCCCGCGTCCAGAGCGCGCCCGCCATGTCGGCCAGGATCTCAGCGTTCAGTTCCTGGCGCCCGAGGCGTGTACCCTCGTAGTGCGAAATGATCTTCTCAAAGAACGCCGGAGCAAGGTTGGCCCGGTTGTCGTATGTCGTCCCCCTGGTGACGTCCGTGCTACTGTTCGCCACCAGCGCCTTGATAAGTTTTGTCGGCCGCGGCGTTGTCGCCACAGCGCAGCGCGGGTCACTCCCAAGCCTCAGCCCCATCATGAGCATGTCCCATGCTTCCGGGTAGCTCCAGGCCGCAATCTCGTCGGCTATCGCCCAGTGAAACTGGGGCCCGCGCAATCTGTTCGGCTCGTCGGCCGAGAAACAAATCGCCTGCGCGCCATTGGGCCATGTGATGCGGCGTTTGCTCGGCTCGTAGGTCAGACTGGGGCAGATCGTCTTTAGCCCACTCTCGCCCTCAATCAGCGTGTCCCGCACATCTGCCGCAGTTGCCGCGACTATCGCGCCGCGTGTCCCTGGTAATGCCCTCGTCAGCGCCCACTCGTTTATCGTTCGCGTCTTGCCCCACCCGCGCCCCGCCAGGATGAGCCATGCCAGCCAGTCGCCCGGCGGGGGTAGTTGCTCTGGGCGCGCACTACTGGCCCAACTACTCCTCGCGCTCTGTGTCGGCGTCCAGCCCGCTTTGATCTTCTCTAGCGCCGCCTGATATGCCTGCTCCAGCGCCCACCGTGGCAAAGAGTTCTGCGGCGAGCTTGTCAATGAGTTCATCTGGATTCACCCCGCGCTTGCTTACCTCTGTCTTCCAATCCAACTCGACGCGCTGGGCCACCTTGCCCTCGGTGCGCTCCATAAACGCATTGAGCAATCCCGGCTGCGGCTCAAATATCAATGCACCGTACACCCGCAGGATCACGGCTTCCTTGAGCGTCACCCCGTCGCCGATCTCAAGCAATTGTTTTGCCAGCGATAGCGAGCGTGCCGCAGCTTCGCCGGGCGTCATCTCTCCAATGCGCTTGATGATCTCGGCCCAACTCTCGCCGCGCTTCGGTGCGCCCTTCGGGTTGCCGCTCTTGCCCTTCTGCCACTGATATTTCTTCAAGTGGTCAGCGTTGCTCTTGCGGCTGTTATCAGTCTTAGCCATCATTCTTCCGGTTCAATTGGTACAGGCCACTCGCTCATTTCTCACCATCCAAAAATACGCCGCATGAGAATTACTACGACCGGGTGCTTGTGCGCCGGGCCGTTGACCCCCATCTGTCGGCGATGCCAGAAAATCAAACTTCGCGCTAGGCGATCAAGAAATGCGCTCATTTTTTATTCCAGGTATGTCTATGCCTACTTCGGCCGCCAGGGCGGCTGGTATGTTGCGAGAAAAACCAACGCAATTGGAGTGCACGCCAAGACGACGAGTGAAATAGCGCAAATCAAATCTGATTGAATGCCCATATTTCAGTTCTTGCAAAAAACCGGCCGCGCGATGCTGTTTGCCTTTGGCTCTGCGCCGTTGTGTGTGTGCAAAGCCTCGCGCTACGTCCTGCCCGAGCCGGAATTTTTAGGGTGCAAACTTGCCAGTTATAACGGCGGCCACAGCCGCCAATGCCGCCGCCAGATAGGCGAACGGGTGTTCATGCGCCTTTGCGGCGTAAACATCGTCATGGTCGTGATCCGCGAGTTTTTTTTTGACGACTTCCAAATCCTCGCGGGTGGCGTATTGGCTGTCGTGGTTATGACTTTTACTTTGATCGATCAATTCAGCTAATGCGGCCAGGGTCAGGCGTTGGACTACGACAGGATCGGCGCATTCGTTTTGCGCCAACGCCCGCAGCTCTTGTACCATTTCATGCGCCATCACATCCACCCCCATCTCTACAGATCCACGGCCCAGATCGCCGCGCCAGTTAGATTGTTTTGTCGCTGATATGGATCGCGCCGTGTGTTTCAATCGCCGGAGCCAGTCGTTGCTCAGAGTGCGGAAACGCTTCGGTCAGCACTGCGCTTTCAACGGCGGCTTCGATC
>Ga0316613_10001520_pt1 | contig 15790 bp, 18 predicted proteins | sample OWC_soil_day10_C_2_FD_207647 | JGI IMG/M metagenome (GOLD analysis project Ga0316613, IMG submission 207647) | Wetland soil microbial communities from Old Woman Creek delta, Ohio, United States - OWC_soil_day10_CT_b | ecosystem: Environmental > Terrestrial > Soil > Wetlands | place: USA: Ohio...
GCTGACGGGGTAGATCCGCAAAATGGCTGGGGCCTTACGAACACGGGCCCTTTCCGCGATCTCGTCTCAGCCAACAAAATCTACTGGACTTCTAACGAGTATCCCTATGACGACACCCATCAAGACGATGCGTGGGTCTTTCGTATTTCGGACGGATTTCAAGGCAGCAACGTCAAAGGTGACCGTGCTCGACGAGATGCGATCGAACCCTTCGGCATCAACGAGCTGGCGCATGGTCAACCCGTCGAGTGCTCGCAGCTTGGCCGCGTTCTTGGGTAGACGCTTCAACGCCATGAAGAACTCCGTCATGCCCTCGCGCGTCAAAGTGGACACCGGCACGCCCCCGAACCACTCCACCAGCCGGCGCAACCGGCTGTCCCACATTTCGGCGGTTTTCGCTGTCCACCGGCCGGTAGCCTTGCCTTCAGCTTGGAATGCGCCGATCGCCTCCGCCAGCGTCGCGCCCATGCTTGCTGTGGGCGAGGGCGCCGGGATGTGAGCCGCCAACAGCAGCTTCTCAGTGAGCGCGTCGATCCGGGCCGACTTGCGGGCTAGCGCAGCGCTCTTCTCAGCAATGACTTGGTCGGCTTCGTGCAGCTCGCCGAGCAATACATCGAACTTCCGCTGCCGGATCAGTGCGTGCAGTGCACGCAGGTCGGGCTTCCGCTCGTTGTTTTCGTCCATCGCTTCCCGTGCCGTTTCGATCAAGCGCTTCGCGATCAAGCGTAGCTCAAGCGCCAGCAGCTCCGCACTGCGCCGGCTCGCGGTACCCAGGCTGATCGAGACCTCGGACTTGCCGAAGATCGCGCGTGCATCCGAGGGTATGACGTAGCGGAAGTAAAGGGTGCCGTGCCGGCTGCGCCGCAGGTTGGTGCCGTAGGTCAATTGGTGCCCTAGATTGGGACACCGACACCCCTGAAGAACAAAAGTCCTTGTAAAACAAGGACTTACGATACGGATGGTGGAGACGAGGAGGATCGAACTCCTGACCTTCGCATTGCGAACGCGACGCTCTCCCAGCTGAGCTACGCCCCCAATCCAGCGTAAATTCTAGCATCGGCCCGCCGGCGGATCGGTGCTGCCATCGACCGCGCCAACCCTAGGAAGATGCCCCATGCCCCTCGACGACTCCGACTGGCTGAATGCGCAATACAACAATCGCGAGTTGGTTCCGGACCATGCGCGGCACTTGGCGCATTGGGCCGAGGCCTCGGCACTGACCCGGTCGAAGAGCGACTGCCGGCTCGACCTGCGCTACGGCAGCGGACCGCAGGAGAGCCTGGACCTCTTTCCGGCGCCGCGCCCGGGCGCGCCGGTGCTGGTGTTCGTGCACGGCGGCTACTGGCGCTCGCTGGACAAGAGCGACTTCTCCTTCGTTGCGCCGGTCTTCACCCAGTCTGGGGCGATGGTGGTGGTGCCCAATTACTCGCTGTGCCCGAAGGTCACCATCGAGCACATCACATGGCAGCTGCTGCGTTCCGTGCAATGGGTGTGGCAGCACGCGGCGCAGCATGGCGGTGACCCGCGGCGCATCGTCGTCGCCGGGCACTCGGCCGGCGGGCACCTGGCGGCCATGCTGCTCAGCTGCCGCTGGAAACAGGTGTCCGACGAACTGCCGGTGCAGTTGGTCGGCGGCGCACTGTCGATTTCCGGCCTGTTCGACCTGGAGCCGATCCGCCACACGCCTTTCCTGCAGGCCGACTTGCAGCTCACGCCGGCGTCGGTGCGGCGGCTGAGTCCAGCTTTCTTCCCGCGGCCCAAGGGCAAGCTCTACGCCACCGTGGGCGCGGCCGAGAGCGACGAGTTCCTGCGCCAGAACCAGCTGATCCGCGACGTCTGGGGCCCGACTGCCGTGCCGGTGTGCGAGACGGTGCCCGGCCGCAACCACTTCAGCGTGCTGGAGAGCCTGGTCGACCCGGCCGGCCGGCTGCACGAGCTGGCCTTGCGGCTGTTGGGGCTACATTGAGCCTGCTCACCATCGACCGCTGCTATGGCCGGCATTGAAGCTTAGTATTGGCGGCACCGTTGCCGATTTGGTAGCCTTTGAAATTCCATCGCGCGGCGATGGATCGAGCATTCACCAACCAGGAGACTGAGATGGGATTGAAAGGATCGAAGACCGAGCAGAACCTGAAGGACGCTTTTGCCGGCGAATCGCAGGCCAACCGCCGCTACCTCTATTTCGCGAACAAGGCCGACATTGAAGGCCAGAACGACGTGGCGGCCCTGTTCCGTTCCACCGCCGAAGGCGAGACTGGTCATGCGCACGGCCACTTGGAGTTTCTCGAGGCCGTAGGTGACCCGGCCACAGGGCTGCCAATCGGCAGCAGCCGCCAGAACCTGGCCGCCGCCGTGGCTGGCGAGACCCACGAGTACACCGACATGTACCCGGGCATGGCTAAAACGGCGCGCGACGAGGGCTTCGACGAGGTCGCCGACTGGTTCGAGACGCTGGCCAAGGCCGAGCGCTCTCACGCCAATCGCTACCAGAAGGCCCTGGACGCGCTGGTGGACTGAAAGGCCCGCTTGACGCTGTTCCGGACAAGGGGCTTCGTGCCCCTTGTTCGTTCCTGAACTCCCACCCACACCGCACCATGCGCGAAGGCAACCTCGAAGCCCCGACCCGCCATCCAATCGACTGGAAGGGCGCCGACTACTACGACGAGGCCTCGGCCTTCAAGGAGATGGAGCGGGTGTTCGACATCTGCCACGGCTGCCGTCGCTGCGTCAGCCTGTGCCAGAGCTTTCCCAACCTGTTCGACCTGGTCGATGCCACCGACGACGGCGAGGTGCACGGGGTGAAGAAGGACGACTACTGGAAGGTGGTCGACCAGTGCTATCTGTGCGACCTGTGCTACATGACCAAGTGCCCGTACACGCCGCCGCATGCGTGGAACCTGGACTTCCCGCACCTGATGCTGCGCGCCAAGGCCATCAAGTTCAGTAAGGGCGGCGTCAAGGGCAGCGAAAAGTTCCTGGCCAGCACCGACGTGCACGGCCAGTTCGCCGGCATTCCCGTGGTCGTGCAGGCGGTGAATGCGGTGAACCGGACGAAGTTCGCACGCAAGCAGATGGATTCGATGTTGGGTGTGCATCCAGACGCCTGGATGCCCGAGCTGGCGCCGAAGCGCTTTCGCTGGAGTGCGATGAAGACGCCGTCGACGGTGGTGACGAACGGCCAGCGCACGCCGGGCAAGGTTGCGATCTTCGCCACCTGCTTCGTCAACTACAACGAGCCCGGCATCGGCCACGACCTGCTGAAAGTGCTGGCGCACAACGACATCCCCTACGTCATCGTCGACAAGGAAAAGTGCTGCGGCATGCCCAAGCTGGAACTGGGCGACCTGAACGCGGTGGCCGAGCACAAGGCCGCCAACATCCCGGTGCTGGCGCGCTATGCGAAGGACGGCTATGCGATCCTGAGCGCGGTGCCAAGTTGCACGCTGATGTTCAAGCAGGAGCTGCCGCTGATGTTCCCCGACTGCGCCGACACGGCAGCGGTCAAGGAGGCGATGTTCGACCCCTTCGAGTATTTGGTGGCGCGCCACAAGGACGGGTTGCTCAAGCTGGACTTCAAGACCGCGCTGGGCAAGGTCAGCTACCACATCCCCTGCCACGGCCGGGTGCAGAACATCGGCAAGAAGACCGAGGAGATGCTCAAGCTCATCGGCACCCACGTCGAGGTCAAGCTCAACACGGTGGAACGTTGCTCCGGCCATGCCGGCACCTACGGCGTGAAGACGCCCACGCACCCGGTGGCGATGAAGATCGGCCGCCCGGTGTTCAAGGCCATGGCCAAGGACGAGCCCGACCACATCGGCAGCGACTGCCCGATGGCCGGCCACCACATCGCGCAGGGCATGCAACAGGCGGGCACGCCGGCCAAGACGGTGTCACATCCGCTGAGCCTGGTGCGCCTGGCCTACGGACTGGAGTGAGCACGATGGCCATCACCCCCGACAGCTTGATGACGCTGGAGGCCTACTCCAAGTACCGCAAGGCGAACAAGACGCAGATCATTTCCCACCGGCGGCTGCGCAGCGTGCGCCTCGGCGAGCACATCAACCTGCAGTTCGAGGACGAGCAGACCGTGCGTTACCAGATCCAGGAGATGCTGCGCATCGAGAAGATCTTCGAGGAAGAGGGCATCCGCAGCGAGATCGAGGCCTACGCGCCGCTGGTGCCCGACGGCAGCAACTGGAAGGCCACGGTGCTGATCGAGTATCCCGACCCGCACGAGCGCAAGCGCGAGCTGGCGCGGCTGATCGGTGTCGAAGATCGGCTCTTCGTCGAGGTCGAAGGCCACGCTCGCGTGTATGCCATCGCCGACGAGGACCTCGACCGCGAAAACGCCGAGAAGACCTCGGCGGTGCACTTCGCGCGCTTCGAGTTCACGCCGGCCGCACGCGAGGCGGTGCGCGCCGGCGCCGCGGTGCGCCTGGGCTGCGACCACCGCAACTACCCGGCCCACGTGAACATTCCGCCCGAGACACTGGCCAGCCTGGCTGGCGACCTCGCGCCGCGCTGAAGCTTGAGCACGACGGCGGCCTGCGGCATCATGGAGCCGTGGCCACCGTCGCGTTCACACCGCAGTTGCGGCGCTTCCTCGCCGTCCCCGACGTGGACACCCACGCGACGACCTTGCGCGACGCGCTCGAAACGGCCTTTGCGCTGAACCCGCGGCTGCGCGGCTATGTGCTGGACGACCAGGGCCACCTGAGGGCCAACGTCGTCATCTTTGTCGACGGCCGGCGCAGCAGCGACCGTGTGATGCTGGCCGACCCGCTGTCGGCGCACAGCCGGGTGCATGTACTGCAGGCCCTGTCTGGAGGATGACGCATGGACATGCAACGCGCCTGGATCGCCACCCGCAAGGGCCTGTTCGAGCTGCGCCGTACGACCGAGTCCTGGCGCATCGAGCGCATCAGCTTCCTCGGCGAGCCGGTGAGCATGGTGCTGCCGCCACAGGACGGCAAACGCATGCTGGTGGCGCTGAACCTCGGGCATTTCGGCGTCAAGCTGCATGCGTCGGAGGACGCCGGCACCAGCTGGCATGAGGTGGCCACTCCCGCCTATCCCATCCAGCCTGAAGGCGCGGTGGGGCCGGCCTGGAAGCTGCTACAGCTGTGGTCACTGGAGGCAGCGCACGGCATCGTCTGGGCCGGCACGCTACCCGGCGGGCTGTTCCGCTCGGCCGATTTCGGGCAGTCGTGGCAGCTGGTCGATGGGCTGTGGAACCGGCCGGAGCGGGCCGAATGGTTTGGCGGCGGCTACGACGTGCCGGGCATCCATTCGATCTGCCCGCACCCGCAGCGGCAGGCCGAACTGCTGGTGGGCATCAGCTGCGGCGGCGTCTGGCTCAGCCGCGACTGCGGTGCCGGCTGGGCTCTGCAGGCCGACGGCATGCGTGCCGCCTACCTGCCGCCGGAACAGGCGGACAGCCCAAACACGCAGGACCCGCACCTCATCGCGCGCTGCGCGAAGGTGCCGGACGTGCTGTGGTGCCAGCATCACAACGGCATCTGGCGCTCCACCGACAACGCCCGCAGTTGGCAGGAGGTGCACGGTGCGCCGGTCTCCAGCTTCGGGTTTGCACTCGCCGCGCATCTGCAGGAGCCCGGCACCGCCTGGTTCGTGCCGGCCAAGGCCGACGAATGCCGCGTGCCGGTGGAGGCGACGTTGGTGGTCAACCGCACGCGCGACGGTGGCCGCAGCTTCGATACCCTGCGCCGCGGCCTGCCGCAGGCGCACTGTTACGACTTGGTCTACCGTCACGGCCTTGCGCTGGCGGCGGACGGCTGCACGCTGTTGATGGGCAGCACCACCGGCAACCTGTGGGGCAGCGCCGACGCCGGAGACAGCTGGCAGGCGGTGTCGCAGCATCTGCCGCCCATCTACGCGGTGCGCATCGGCTGAAGCGCGCGGCCGGCAGGCGGTGATGTCGCCGCGGTGTTGTTTGAATGTCGGCGTGTGAGCGCGAAGTCGTGCGGAACGCACAGCCGGGCCCATGTTCTCGGGAGAGCCACCCAATCGGGGGATGACTGGACCTTGCACAAGCTGAAAAATTGGTGTCACGCGCTGCTGCGATGATGATTTCGGGCGGAGCAACGCAGCGAAGCGCCACTGCACGGAGACCGGGCCATGCCGCAGACCTTCAACGTCGGTTCCAGATCGCTGTTCGTCACGGTGACGGCCTGGGTCTTCATCGTGCTGGCGGCAATGACCAGTGTGTCGGCGCTGCTGCAAAACGCCGCGATGGCGTCCTTCCTGCCGGGCCTGACGGTGGTGGGCAACGTGCAGCCGCTGCCGCTGCTGACCGGGTTGCTGATGGGCTACCTGCCCTGGGTGGTAGGTGCCGGGTTCGTGGTGTCGCTGGCCACGCTGGCCTGCGCCATCGGCCTGCTGGTACGGCTGGAATGGGCGCGGCGCATCTTCATCGCGCTGCTGGTGCTGGCCATCGCGGCCAACGTCGCCGGCCTTTGGCTGCAGCAGGAAATGCTGCAATCGCTGGTCAGCAACACGCTGAAGAGTTCGTCGCTGCCGCCGCTGGTGGCCGATGTGTTCGGCGGTTTTGTCACCGCAGCGCGCGTGATGGCCGTGTTGGTGACGGTTGGCGCGTGCCTGCTGCTGGTGTGGATCATCCGGCGGTTGATGTCGCCCTCGGTGCGCCAGGAGTTCGCCTGATCCGCGCCGCGCTGGTACGCGGCCTGGCCGCCTGCCGTATTCTGGCTGAATGGCAGCATCCATCTGCATTCTCACTGGCGCCTCGCGCGGCCTGGGCCTGGCCATGGCCCGCCAACTGCGAGCCTGCGGCCAGCGGCTGCTGGCGCTGTCGCGGCAGCCGAATGCCGAGCTCGACGGCCGGGACGTCGAACAATGGGCGGTCGACCTGTCGCAACCGGCCGAAGCCGCGGCGCGGCTGCGCGTCTGGGTGGCGGCGCTGCCGCGCAATCAGTTCGCGTCGCTCACGCTGATCAACAATGCCGCCGGGCTGGCGACGTTGGCACCGCTGGGCGATGTCGACGCGGCCGAGCTGAGCCAGGCGCTGCGCGTCGGCCTGGAAGCGCCGATGCTGCTCACCGCAGCCTTCCTCGATGCCAGCGCCGACCTGACGGTGCCGCGCAAGGTGCTGAACATCTCCACCGGCCTGGCGCGCTCTGCCATTGCGGGCGGCGCGGTGTACTGCGCGGCCAAGGCCGGGCTCGACCACCTGAGCCGCGCGATCGCTCTGGAAGAGGCGGCGCGGCCGAACGGCGCGAAGATCGTCTCGCTGGCGCCCGGCGTGATCGACACCGACATGCAGCTGCAGCTGCGCAGCGCCGACGCGCAGGCCTTCGGCGAGCGCGCTCGCTTTGCCAGCCTGAAGAACGAAGGCCGGCTGGACAGTGCCGAGGCCGCCGCCGCTAAGGTGCTGGCCTGGCTGGAGCGTGCTGACTTCGGCAGCAACCCGATCGGCGACGTGCGCGACGCGTAGGCGGGCGCGGGGGCCCGCGGCCGGGCTAACACGTATTTCCACCCCGGCGCGCAGTGCCTAGAGTCCCTGACGACCGGCTGTCGAACGACTTCCAGCCGGCATACGACACCTTCAGGAGACCACCCATGCGACTGCCCCGCCTTGCCCTTCCCATGGCCTGCCTGGCCGCTGCCGCGCTGTGGACCGCAGCGCCTGCGCTGGCGCAGGAGACGATGAAGATGAACATCTCCATCGGCCAGAACTCGCACTATGGCGTGGCCATCGACACCTTCGCCAAGGAAGTCGAGAAACGCACCGGCGGCCGCTACAAGATCCAGAACTTCTACTCCGGCGCGCTGGGTGCCGAGCGCGAATCGATCGAGGCGGTGCAGCTGGGCACGCTCGACCTGACGATGACCTCCACCGGCCCGGTGCCGAACTTCGTGCCCGAGGTCGCCATCCTCGACATCCCCTTCCTGTTCAAGGACTACGCGCAGGCGCGCAGCACGCTGGATGGCCCGATCGGGCAGGACATGCTGGGCAAGTTCCAGTCCAAGGGCATCGTCGCGCTGGCCTGGGGCGAGAACGGCTTTCGCCACATGACGAACAACAAGCGTTCGGTGAACGCGCCCGACGACCTGAAGGGCCTGAAGATGCGCACCATGGAGAACCCGGTGCACATGCAGGCCTACAAGGCCTTTGGCATCATCCCCACGCCGATGGCCTTCACCGAAGTGTTCACCGCGCTGCAGCAGGGCACGGTCGACGGCCAGGAGAACCCGCTGTCGGTGATCTCGGCCGCCAAGTTCGCGCAGGTACAGAAGTTCATCACGCTGACCGGGCACGTGTATTCGCCGGCGCTGCTGCTGATGAACAAGGCCAAGTGGGACAAGCTGTCGGCCGCTGACAAGCAGGCCTTTGCCGAGTCCGCCAAGGAGGCCGTCAAGGCCAACCGCGCGCGCATCGACGAGGACGAAAGGCGTGTCGTCGCCGAACTCAAGTCGCAGGGCATGACCGTGGTCGAGGTGGTCGACAAGGGCAAGTTCCAGACCGCGCTGGAGCCCACCTTCGTCGAGTTCGGCAAGAAGTTCGGCCAGGACAACATCAACAAGATCAAGAACGCCAAGTAAGCGCGCCGCCTCGGTAGACCAAGCCCGCCGATGCGCGAGCTGTTCCTGGCGCTGGAGCGCCGCAGCACCGCGCTGTCGCTGTGGCTGGCCTGCGCCATGCTGGTGGCTGCGGCCTGCCTGGGGCTGTACCAGATCCTGTCGCGCTTCGTCTTCGAGCAGCCGGCCGAATGGTCGGAGGTGCTGATCCGGTTCACGCTGATCTGGATGGTGTTCCTGGGTTCGCCGGTGGCCTTCCGCCAGGGCGCGATGGTCTGCGTGGACCTCGCGCACCGGCTGGCCGGCCCCACCGGCAAGCGCGTGCTCGATGCGCTGGCGGCCCTGTGCGCGCTGGTGATCCTGGCCGTGATGCTGTGGTTCGGCATCGAATACGCCTGGCGCGGCCGCTTCCAGACCATCAGCGGGCTGGAGTCCTTCTCGATGACCTGGGCCTACATGTCGATTCCGGTGGGTGCGGTGTTCTCAGCCCTGGCCGTGATCGGCTGCCTGCTCGACCCGCGCCGCCAAGAGCTGGAAACGGCGCAATAGGGACTGCCGATGCCGACCACGATGCTGTTCACGATGATCGTCGCGTTCGCGCTGTCGATCTCGGTGGCCGTGGCCATCGGCATCGCCAGCCTGATCGGCGCCTGGCAGGCCGACCTGAACTTCCTGGCCGTGGTCAAGGAGATGTTCGGCGCGCTGAACAAGTTTCCGCTGGCCGCGATTCCGTTCTTCATCCTGGCCGGCAACCTGATGGAATCGGGCGGCATCTCGGCGCGGCTGGTGGAATTTGCCAAGTCCATCGTCGGCGGCATCCAGGGCGGGCTGGCCGCCACCTGCGTGCTCACCTGCATGATCTTCGCAGCGGTGTCCGGCTCCAGCGTGGCCACCACCTTCGCCATCGGCGCGATCCTGATCCCGGCACTGATCAAGCACGGCTACCCCACCAGCTATGCGGCCTCGCTGCAGGCCACCTCGGCCGAGCTGGGGGTGGTGATCCCACCGTCGATCCCGATGATCCTGTACGGCGTGTCGGCCGAGGTCTCGATCGGCGAGCTGTTCATCGCCGGCGTCGGCCCGGGCCTGCTGATCGGCATGGCGCTGATGGTCTTCGTCATCGTCTACGCGCGCTGGAAGGGCTACGGCAAGGGCGACCACGAAGGCCGGCTGCCCTTCTTCGTGGCCACGCGCAAGGCGGCGCTGGCGCTGCTGATGCCGGTGATCATCCTTGGCGGCATCTACGGCGGAGTGTTCACGCCCACCGAGGCCTCGGTGGTGGCGGTGTTCTATGCGCTGATCGTCGGCGTGGTGGTGTACCGCGAGACCAAGATCTCCGACCTGCCGCGTGTGCTGCGCAAGAGCGTGGTCTCGTCGGCGGTGATCATGTTCATCATCGCCAATGCAGGCCTGTTCAGCTACCTGATCACGCGCGCCGGCGTGCCCAGCCTGATCGGCGCGGCGCTGGTCGAATGGCTGCAGTCGCCGGCCATCTTCCTGCTGGGCGTGAACCTGGCGCTGTTCCTGATCGGCATGTTCATCGAAACCTCGGCCTCGATCATCGTGCTGGCGCCGATCCTGGCGCCGGTGGCCCAGCACTTCGGCATCGACCCGGTGCACTTCGGCGTGATCATGGTGGTCAACCTGGCGCTGGGCATGATCACGCCGCCCTTCGGCGTGAACCTGTTCGCCGCCTGCACCGTGGCGCGAATACCGCTGGAACAGGTGGTCACGCGGCTGATCCCCTTCGTGCTGGTGATCTTCGCCTGCCTGATGCTCATCACCTACTTCCCGACCATCTCCATCGGCTTGCGCGACCTGGTCTACGCCCGGTAGTCATTCCAGGGCCAGCTCCCAGGTCTCGCCCACCAGGTCGTGGCCGAAGCTGTGGTGCGGCTCGCTGGCCAGCAGCCGGTAGCCGGCGCGCTGGTAGATGCCGCGCGCCGCCAGCAGCACGCTGTGGGTCCACAGTCGGATGCGGCGGTAACCCCGCTGGCGCGCGAAGCGCTCGCATTCGTTGACCAGCGCCACGCCCAGGCCCAGCCCGCGCGCCGACGGTTCCACCAGCAGCATGCGCAGCTGCGCGGTGCCGGGCTCGACCGCCTGCGTGGCCTCGTCGCGGGCTTGCACCAGGAACACGCTGCCGAGGTTGCTGCCGTCGCGCTCGGCGATCCAGCAGGCTTCCCGCGACGGATCGAAGCGTTCGACGAAGCTGGCCGCGATCTGCGCCACCAGTGCCTCGAAGCGCATGTCCCAGCCGTATTCCTGCGCGTACAGGGCGCCGTGGCGCGACACCACCCAGCCGATGTCGCCGGGGCGGTGCGCGCGCAGCACGAAGGGCTGGGTTCGGGCGCGTGCGCCCAGCAGCGCTTCGATGCGCGCCATCGCCGCCAGCAGCTCGCGCTGTTGCGCGTCGCTCAGCGGGCCGAGCAGTGCGGCGACCTCGGCCATCGAGCGGCGGTCCAGCGGCGCGAAGGCGCGGCGGCCGGCGGCGGTGATCGACAGCTGCGTTTGCCGCGCGTCGCTGGCGCTGCGACTGGCCTTGACCAGGCCGCGTTCCTTGAAGCCGCGCAGCAGCCGGCTCAGGTAGCCGGCGTCGAGATCGAGCGTGGCCGCCAGCTCGGTGGCGGTGGTCTGGCCGGTGTGCGCCAGCTCCCACAGCAGGCGCGATTCGGCCAGCGAGAAGCGGGTATCGAGCAGGCCTTCGCGCAGCACGCCGATGCGCCGCGTGTAGAAGCGGTTGAACTGGCGCAGGGCGGCGATGCGCTCGGCGGTGTCCGGCAGGAGGGTCATCTGTCAAATGGATGCTTGCTTTCGGCAACTATAAGACCGAGCCGGCCGCAGGCCGGTGCTTGCCGAAATAACTGTATAAACGTACAGTTATCAAATGGACCTGCTGCCCGCAGCTGCCTTGCTGGCGGCCCCTGAAACCCTGCATCCCGCGCTGTGGCGTGCCCACCAGCTGGGCCGCTCGCGCGAGGCCGCCGTGCGCAGCGGTTTCGAGTTGCTCGATGCCCATTTGCCGGGTGGCGGCTGGCCGCGCCAGGCGCTGACCGAACTGCTGCTGCCGCACCCCGGCGTGGGCGAGATGCGGCTGCTGGCGCCGGCGCTGGCCGGCATCGCCGCGGCCGAGCCGCCGGCGCCGCGCAGCGTCATGCTCTTCGACCCGCCGGCGCCGCTGTGCGGCTGGGCGCTGGCCCAGCTGGGGGTGGATGCGCAGCGTTTGATCGTCGTGCACGGCCGCGACGGTGCCCATGGCGCGCGCCACCTGCTTCCCAGCGCCGACCTGCTGTGGGCGCTGGAGCAGGCACTGAAGAGCGGCCAGGTCGGCGCGGTGCTGGCCTGGCTGCCGCTGCGGCTTCGCGCCGATGCGCTGCGTCGGCTGCAACTGGCGGCGCAGTCGCACGGCGGCCCGGTGTTCCTGCTGCGCGACATCGAGGCCCGGGCCCAGCCCAGCCCGGCGCCGCTGCGCCTGGCGCTGCACAGCGCCGGCATCGACGAGCTGGCGCTGCGCGTGCTCAAGCGCCGCGGCCCGGCGCTGATGCAGCCGCTGCGGCTGGCCCTGCCGCCGGTGCTGGCGCCGCTGCCACGCGCGCGCGCCGAGGCCGCGCGGTTGGCCGCCGCAGCCACCACGCGCGCGCGCCTGGGGCCGGCGGCCGGCAGCGCGACCATGCTGTCGCTGGCCGAGTGATGCGGGCCGCAGTGAAGGTGTCGGCATTGCCATGCTGTGGATTGCCCTGCACCTGCCGACGTTGTCGCTGGAATCCTTCGCCGCCACGCTGGGCAGCTTGCGCCATGCCCTGCCGCTGGCGCTGCTGCAGGGGCAGCGCATCGCGGCAGTCAACCGCGTGGCGCTGCAGCTGGGCGTCAAGCCCGGCTTCAAGCGTGCCACCGCACTGGCGCTGGCGCCGCAGCTGCGCTTCGGCCAGGCCGACGCGGCGCGCGAGGCGCAGGCGCTGCGCGCGATGGCCCATGCCGCGCTGGCCTTCACGCCGATGGTCGCGCTCGACACCGAAGCCGCACTGCCCTGCGTGCTGCTCGAAGTGCGCGGCAGCCTGCGCTACTTCGGTGGCCTGCCGTCGCTGCAGCAGCAGCTGCGCGCGGCCCTGGCGCCGCTGGGCCACAACTGCCGCCTGGCCAGCGCGCCCACCGCGCTGGGGGCGGCGTTGCTGGCGCGCTGGCGCGGCGGTTTCGAGCTCGGTGCGCATGTCGATGAGCTGAGCGCGCTGCGCCAACGGCTCGACGACGCGCCGGTGTGGCTGCTCGGCCCGGGCCGCGAGCACCGTGACGCGTTGCAGGGCATGGGCCTGCACACGCTGGGTGACCTGCGCCGGCTACCGCGCAGCGGGCTGGCGCGGCGTTTCGGCGAGGCGCTGCTGAACGAGCTGGACCGCGCCCGCGGCGATATGCCCGACCCGCGCGAAGCACTGCGGCCCGAACCGCGCTTCGAGGCCCGGGTCGAGCTGTTCGAGCGTGCCGACAGCAGCGAGCAGCTGCTGCACGGCGCGATGTTGCTGCTGGCGCAGCTGGTGGCCTGGGCGCAGGCGCAGCATGCACGCATCAGTGGCTTCACGCTGGCCATGCGCCATGAGCGGCGCCACCGCGGCGACACCGACACGCCCGAGCACACCGAGCTGCCGCTGGCCCTGGCCGAAGCCTGCAACGATGTGCAGCACCTGCAGCTGCTGCTGCGCGAGCGGCTGGCGCGGCTGGCGCTGCCCGCACCCACACTGGCGCTGCGCCTGCGCTGCGACCAGCTGCAGCGCAGCGCCGCACCCAACGGCGAGCTCTTTCCCACCGCCGCCAGTGCCCAGCAAGGCCTGCTGCGGCTGATCGAGCGGCTGCAGGCGCGCCTGGGGCCGGACCAGGTGCAGCAGCCGGTGCTGTGCGCCGACCACCGCCCCGAGCACGGCACCGCCTGGCAGCCGGCGCTGCCGCAGGCGCGGGCCAGGCTGCCCAGCACACCGGCGCAAGCCCCGCCGTTGACGCGCCCGGTGTGGTTGCTGCCGCAGCCGCTGGCCTTGCCCGAGCAGCAGTCGCGCCCGCTGTTCGAAGGCCGGCCGCTGCAGCTGCTGGCCGGGCCGGAGCGCATCGAAGCCGGTTGGTGGGACGGCGCGCACGCCGCGCGCGACTACTTCATCGCCCAGGCGCATGACGGCGCGCTGGTGTGGGTCTATCGCCAGCGCCTGCCGCGGGTCGAGCAGCCGGGCGAGGGCTGGTACCTGCACGGCCGCTTCGGCTGAAGCCCGCCTGCCGCATCTCAGCCCCGCCGCCAGCGCGCGCCGAGCATCGGCGCAAGCCCCATCAGCAGCAGGCCGAACAGCATCAGCCCGCCCTGGCGCGGGTCGAACTCGGCGGCGATGCGCTCCCAGCCGAAGCCGCGGGCGCGGCCGACCCCCAGTTCCAGGCCCAGGATCAGCAGCAGCCACAGCGCACCGGCCAGCAGTTGCGCGCGCCGTGTCCTGGCGTCCAGCCAGGGGCTGGTGGCCCAGGCCACGGCCAGCACCAACGCGCTGCCGACCGCGAAACCCAGGCGTTGCGCCGCGGGCTCGCCCAGCGCCGGCACCAGCCACAGCGCGCGCGCGATGCCGTGCACCGTCTCGAGCACGGCGATCAGCAGCCACACGGCAAAGGCTCGGCCCGACAAGGCGAGGGCAGGGACTTTCATGGACACTCCCGTCCTGGATTGCAGCGCAACCGCGCGACCCGCTGCTCGACGAAGGACAGCCGATGATCGACCTGCACTACTGGCCCACGCCCAACGGCTGGAAAGTTTCCATCATGCTCGAGGAGTGCGGCCTGCCGTACACGATCAAGCCAGTGAACATCGGCCGCGGCGAGCAGTTCAGCCCCGAGTTCCTGACCCTCAGCCCGAACAACCGCATGCCGGCCATCGTCGACCATGACCCGCCCGGCGGCGGTACGCCGGTGTCGGTGTTCGAAAGCGGCGCCATCCTCATCTACCTGGCCGAAAAGACCGGCCGCTTCCTCGGCCAGGATCTGCGCAGCCGCGTCGCCACGCTGCAGTGGCTGATGTGGCAGATGGGCGGCCTGGGGCCGATGGCCGGGCAGAACGGCCACTTCCTGCTCTACGCGCCGGACAAGATCCCCTATGCCATCGAGCGCTACGCCAAAGAGGTCAACCGCCTGTACGGCGTGCTCGACGGGCAGCTGCAGCGCACGGAGGCCTTTGTCGCCGGTGCCGACTATTCGATCGCCGACATGGCCATCTTCCCCTGGGTGCGCATCTGGAAGGCGCAGCAGGTGCCGCTGGACGACTTCGTCCACGTCAAGGCCTGGCACGATGCGATGCGCCAGCGCCCTGCGGTGCGCCGCGGCATCGACGCCGGCAAGGAGCTGCGCGCGGGCGGCCTGGACGACGAAGCGCGCAAGGCGCTCTTCGGCCAGACCGCGCAGACGCTGCGCGACGCCGTCCACAAGACCCCCTGAACGAAAGCCCGCGATGATCGAGTTCTTCTTCGACTGCAGCAGCCCCTGGACCTACCTGGGCTTCCACAACATCCAGCCGCTGGCGGCCGAACTGAAGGTGCCGATCCGCTGGCGGCCCATCCTCGTGGGCGGCGTGTTCAATGCCGTCAACCCCAGCGTCTACGCCTCCCGCGAGAAGCCGGTGCCGGCCAAGCGCGACTACATGCTCAAGGACCTGCAGGATTGGGCCCGGCTCAGCGACCTGACGATCGTCATGCCACCGAAGGTGTTTCCGGTGAACAGCGTCAAGGCCATGCGTGGCTGCCTGTGGCTGGAACCGCAGGGAAAGTTGGTGCCCTTTGCCACGGCGGTGTTCGAAGCCTACTGGGGTCGCGACGAGGACATCTCGCAGGACGCCGTGCTGGCGGACCTCTGCGGTCGCTGCGGCGTCGCGCCCGAGGCCTTCTTCGCGGCCATCGCCAAGGACGACATCAAGGCGCAATTGAAGGCCAACACCGACGAACTGATCCGCCGCGGCGGCTTCGGCTCGCCGACGATCTACGTCAACGGCGACGACATGTACTTCGGCAACGACCGGTTGCCGCTGGTGGCCGAAGCGCTGCGCCGCCGCGCGGCTAATTGATGCCCGTTCGCAATCCATCGCATGGAAGTCCGTTGACCGGTTGCGGCGCATAGCCGTCGTTCAATGCGCGCAGTTGAGGCACACGCTGTCCGCCAGCGGCGGTGGCCAACTCCGTTCAGCCAAATTCTTATTCACTCCGTTGGCCACCCCGCTGTCGGC
>Ga0316613_10001523_pt1 | contig 15768 bp, 10 predicted proteins | sample OWC_soil_day10_C_2_FD_207647 | JGI IMG/M metagenome (GOLD analysis project Ga0316613, IMG submission 207647) | Wetland soil microbial communities from Old Woman Creek delta, Ohio, United States - OWC_soil_day10_CT_b | ecosystem: Environmental > Terrestrial > Soil > Wetlands | place: USA: Ohio...
CTACGGTGATACCCGCGAGCCGCAGCATGTGGAAGTACGCAGTTTGGCCGATGAGGTGCGCCGGATTGTCCGGACGAAGCTATTGAACCCCAAATGGATCGAAGGCCAGAAGCGCCACGGCTATAAAGGCGCCGGTGATATTTCTAAACGCGTAGGCCGCGTATTTGGTTGGGAAGCGACTACCCAGGAAGTGGATGACTGGATTTTTGATGATATTGCCAGAACCTTCATGCTGGATGAAGAAAACCGCCAATTCTTTCAGGAAAACAACCCCTGGGCTATGGAGGAAATCGGCCGCCGGCTGTTAGAAGCCAATCAAAGGGGTCTTTGGGAGGCTGATCCGGAGGTGCTGGAAAATCTGAAAGAAACCTACCTGGAAGTAGAAGGCTGGCTGGAGGAAAACACCGGCGAGGTTGAGGGCGATTTCCAAGGGGGCTCTGTGGACATTATGACCCCGGAGGATGTGGCTGACTGGGGTGCCAAAATGAATGAAGTTAGAGCTAAGTTAAACGCGAAAAAATGAGAAAACCAGTAGGTTTTTTACTGATTGCTGTTTTGGCGGCAATGGTGGTTATGGCGTTAGTTTACTTCAACAGGGCTGCACCGGCCGACAGCCCTGTCTCATCCGTCCTGAAGCAAGAGAAGGCAGCAGGCATTACTGTTGTAGATGAGATGGGACGAAAAGTAATCTTCTCTGTTAGTCCTAAACGGATTGTCGTATTAACCAGTTATCCTGCGGAAGTAATTTGTGCCCTAAACGCCGGGCAACGGATTGTGGGGATTTGCAACTCGCAGCATGAAGATCTGCCAGAATTGCGCAATAAACCGTCAGTTGGTAATAGCAGCGTTACTCCTGATTTGGAAAAGATTTTGGAGTTGAAGCCTGATCTAATCATTGCCTATCAATGGACGAAAAAGGAAGCTATTAATGAACTGGAAAAATGCAACATACCAGTGCTGTGTTTCCGAGGCTGGACTTTTGAAGAATTGCACTACTTTGCCGAACAGATGGGGAAGCTGCTGGGACAACAGGCAAGAGCCCAAGAACTGTGGCAGTTTATCCAAACTAAAATGGAATTTATTGAGGCGCGGACGAAGCAGCTGCCACGTGATCAGCAGCCGCAAGTGTTTTATGAATCGTTTATTCCTTATCAGTCATCGTCTGTGGGGGCTAAACCGCTCGAAACGCCCTGGGGAACCTACCAGGCTGAGAATTCTGAAGAAGCAAAACTCGCTCTGGCCGGCGGGATTAACTGTGTGGGGCAGCAGCCGACTCGCTCCGCTATTTTCAGTGCAGAGTGGGTAGTGCAAAAAAATCCGGACATTATTATCAAGGTGCCTCGCACAACGCCAAGTCTGGCGATACCTTCGCTGGAAGAAATGCGGGAGATCAGAGCAGAAATCTTGCAGCGGGAAGGGCTAAAAGAGGCTGCGGCAGTAAAAAAAGGTAGAGTCTATGTTATTCATTGCAATATGTGTGCCGGTCCCCGGCAAATCATTGGTCTTTGCTACTATGCCCGCTGGCTCCACCCGGAACTTTTCGCCGATCTTGATCCTCAGGCTGTGCACAGGGAGATGTTGGAACGGTTTTGGGGACTGAAGCTGCAGGGGACTTGGGGGTATCCTGAATAGAAACAGTACATCACCTGCACTGTAGTTCGCTTTGACAGGCTGATCCAGGAATACTGGAGGATTTAAGATGAACAGGAAGAGTATTGGGTTGATTTGTGTGTTGACAATTTTTGCATTACTGGCTTCCGGCTTAGTGTTATCTATGCCGGAACAGGACAGTCAAAAACTAAAAAATGATACAATAGATACATTAACCATTACCGATTCAACAGGAAGGCAAGTGGTGACTCCAAATCCGCCACACCGGATAGTCAGTATTGGCAGTGGACTGGAGACACTGCTCGCTTTTGGGGTACAGCAGGACATTGTTGCTATGTCTGATTATTCCAGAAAACGACAGGATTACAAACTGTTTTTACCGGATGTACCTGATGTAGGAGGTTCGAACAAGCCTAATATCGAAAAAGTACTGGCAGGCAATCCGGATCTGGTTCTGGGTTATGCAATTTATCCTTATACAGAAATGAGGCCGGTATTGGCCGAACGCGAGATTCCGCTGGTGCAGTTAGATTTTTTTATACCGGAGAAATACGAGCAGGAAGTACGGACATTAGGAAAGGTACTTCGCAAAGAAAGCCGGGCTGAAGAGTTAATTGAGTTTGAGAATAAACATATTGGCTTGATTAGGGATCAGGTAAAACACATTAAAACCGAAGATAAAGTACGCGTTTATGTGGAGTCCTACCAAGCCTATCAAATTGAAGGCCAAAAAGAAATGAGTCGTAGTGCAACCATTGGGTGCGGCGGGATTAATATTTTTTCTGATGTGCCAGTAAATGGTTCGATTGTCAGCGCAGAAGCGGTGGTAGAGAAAGATCCTGATATCATTATTAAGCTTGTTAATATCCAGACTTATCCCAGCGGCTATGGTATTACCGATTCAGCGGTATTAGCCAGCCTGCGTCAGGAGATAATGAACCGCCCGGGCTGGCAGCAGATCAATGCTGTAAAAAACGGCAAGGTGTATATTATATCGACAGATACCAAATCAATCCATCCCAGTGTTTACTGTAGTTATTTGGCCAAATGGTTTTACCCTGAGTGCTTTCAGAATCTCAATCCGGTTAGTATCCACCAAGCCTGGTTTCAGCAGTTTTTTGGGATAAAACTGCAGGGAGTATATACCTATCCTGAATCATAATCAGCTGAATTAACGAATTGTTTAGGCAATGGGTATGGTTTTGATTGACAGAAAAATAAAGTATGTGTAAACTATAACTTAGTAAGCAGCTGAAGCTGCTGTTATGTATTGCAGCGTAACTTGACCATGAAGGTTATTGTCTTAAAATAAGACTGTAATTTTCATGGATTTTTGTGTACAAGGCGCATTACTCAGAAACTCGGAATTACTGATTTATTTGCATAATAAAACTGAATTTTATTGCGATTGCAGCCATGAAGGTGAACAGAGCTCACAGTAGTAAGCGGGCATGTTTATTTGTCATGGCTGTTTTTATACATATCCTGAATCATCGCAAGGAAAGGTGAAGAAATTTGTCAAAGATAAACAGCAATCATTCCTGTACTGATGCAGCAAAACTCAAGGAGATATATACCAGGCAAACTGGAAAAAAATATTTTATTATAGGAACCTTGCTTTTGCTGCTAATAACGCTGGTCTTACTTTCTATTTCTATTGGCACAGCTTCTATCAGTGTCGGCGATGTAGTTAAATCTATCAGCAATAAGGTGCTCCATACCCAATACGAATATACCAACAATTTGGCTGACACGATTGTAATGAAACTTAGATTTCCCCGCGTTTTACTGGCTGTTCTCACTGGGATCAGCCTGGCGGGGGCTGGTGCTGTTATGCAGGGCATTCTCCATAATCCGCTGGTGAGCCCATACACTTTGGGAATGTCAGGAGCGGCGTCCTTAGGGGCAGCCATTGCTATTGTACTGGGGAAAGGGTTATTTGGCAGCAGCTTTGACAGTATGGGACCCTATTTTATTGCGTTTAATGCCTTCGTTTTTGGTTTTATTACGATTTTCGTTATTATTGGTTTTGCCCGGATGAAGAGCGGTTCGCCAGCAACACTGGTGCTGGCCGGGGTTGCTTTGGGTTATATTTTCTCCGCCGGGGTATCGGCATTGAAGTATTTTTCCAATAATGACGCCTTAAAAGACCTTGTTGTCTGGCTGATGGGTGGTATGTGGGGAGCAACCTGGCAGGCGGTGGGATTATTAGTACCGATTGTAAGCATCTGCATGCTGATTCTACTAAGTTACGCCTGGGATATGAACGCTCTTTCGACCGGTGAAGCGGTGGCGACAAATCTGGGGGTAAATATAAAACGGCTGCAGTTTATTTGCCTTACAGTGGCTACGCTGGCGGCTTCAGCTACTGTAGCTTTTACTGGTATTATCGGCTTTATTGGACTGGTTGCACCGCACATATCCCGGATGCTTATCGGTAGTGACAACCGATTTTTGATTCCCTGCTCCTGTATTATGGGGGCGCTAGTCTTACTTTGTGCGGATACGGTGGGCAGGACTATTGTTTCGCCGATAGAGATTCCGGTTGGTATTGTGACAGGTTTGATTGGTGGACCGTATTTCCTGTATATGCTCTTGAAGAAAAAACAATTTCATTAATAATCCTGAATAAGAAAAAAGGTGAATAATATGAACATTGCAGTACAAAATGTCTGCTTTTCCTACAATAGTCATCCCATATTACAGGATGTGAGCCTGAATGTACAACAGGGGCAGGTTGTCAGTATCGTCGGTCCTAATGGAGCCGGGAAATCTACGCTATTAAAATGCATGGTTCGCTTATTGAAGCCGCAAACAGGCACAGTGCATTTAGACGGTAAGGATATTGCCAGGAAAAACTCCCGTGAACTGGCAAAAGCTCTGGGATATGTGCCGCAAAATACCAGAGATGTATTTTCATTTACCGTACTGGAAACCGTATTGATGGGCAGAAAACCACATGTAGCCTGGGAAGTCAGCGACGAGGATTTTCGGGTGGTTACGCAGGTTATGAATTTTTTAGGAATAGAAAATTTGGCCGAGCGGCCGCTTGATCAGTTAAGTGGCGGGCAAAAGCAAAAAGTGTTTGTGGCTCGTGCGTTAGCGCAACAACCCGCGATATTTCTGTTTGATGAACCGACAAGCAATCTTGACGTCAGACATCAACTCGAAGTTTTTGCAACCATTAAACGATTGGCGGAGACCGAAGGGCGGACAGTCATTGTGGTGGTTCATGATTTGAATCTGGCATCCCGTTTTTCCGATACCCTGGTGATGCTGAAACAGGGCGCCATATATGCGGCAGGAAAACCAGAGCAGGTGATTACCGAAGACAATATCCGGGAAGTGTATAATATTTCGGCTACGATTATTGAAACGCGATACGGCCATTATGTTGTACCCATTGAACCGCTTGGAGAAACGGCAGGTTGAGATATGTAACGCGTTGCATACATTCCCGATTTGACAGCAGAGCATGAGAAAGGATGCCAATAATGACTAGAAAAATATGCTTGATAGTTCTGGCGATTAGTATGGCTGCAGTGCTATTTGCTGGCTGCAACCGGACAGATACTGCAAAACAATCGGACAGTGCTGCCGCAACGACTGCAACAATCAAGGATTCAACCGGCAGAGAGATCAAGATCCCAGCGAAGATGCAACGGGTGATTGTTCTTAACTCCTCGACCTATAATATGGTTACGGCAATTGGGGCTGCGGATACAATTATCGGCGTGAATGACAGTACACAACAAGTCGAGCCCACTGCCGCCAATCTGGCGGTTTTTGGGACATTCATGCAGCCTAATGTGGAAAAAATAATTGAGGCTAGGCCAGATGCCTTGCTTGTGAACAGTAATATAAATCCGGCGCAGATAAAACAGTTGGAAGACGCTGGTGTTACAGTAATATTTTTTGAGTTCTATCTGCCCTCCATTTTGCAGGATGAGATTAGTACATTAGGAGCATTGTTTAACAAAGAAGAGCAGGCACAAAAGTATGTTGATTTTATTATGAAGTACCGGGAGCTTATTGAAAACCGGGTGAAAGATATTAAACCAGAGGATAAGGCTATGGTTTATTTTGAGGGCTATGGCGATTATGGCACTGTGGCACAAGGAACAGGTGGTGACGAGTTAGTCAAGCTGGCTGGAGGTATCAATATTGCTGGTCAGGAGAATATGAAATACCCAAAAGTCAGCGCAGAGTGGGTGCTGCAAAAAAATCCCCAGGTTATTGTAAAAACAGTTTCCAGCAAATACAGGGCAATGGGAGAAGGGTATACAGACAAGACCGCCGTAAAAGCCATTTATGACAATATAATCTTTCGGCCTGGCTGGAATGAACTAGCTGCTGTTAAGAAGAACAAAGTCGTATTATTGGCAGCAGATATTGGCACAACTCCGGAAGGCAGTATTATCGGAATGTTGTATATGGCTAAAACCATGTATCCGGATAAATTTACGGACATTGACCCTTATGAAGTCTACAAACAAATGAAACGAGAATTCTATCATGTGGGCACAAAGGGAATTATTGTATATCCTTGAGCTGGGCAAAAAATAGGTAAATTAATTTTGCTATGAAAACTATGTGGGGGTAAGTCGTGAATAAAAAAATAGTCTTGATAGCTCTCGTGATTGTTATAGCTATAGTGATGTTAAGCGGGTGTAAACAGGCGGAGCCTGCAAAAGAAGCTGTCGCCTCTCCAGTAACCAGCGCCACCATAAAAGATTCAGCAGACAGAGAGATTCGAATTCCGGAGAATCTGAAACGGGTGATTGTCCTTAATTCTGCGACCTATAATATGATTACGGCAATTGGAGCGGCTGATACAGTGATCGGCGTAAGCGAAAGTATTAAAAAAACCGGTGCAGCTTCTGTTGCCAATAAAGAAGTTTTTGGCTCTTATATGGATCCTAATATCGAAAAAATCGTTGCCGCGCGACCTGACCTGGTAGTTGATAATAGAACAATGAAGCCTGCACAGCTAAAACAGCTGGAAGATGCCGGGATAACCGTCGCCTTTTTTGAGTTTTATCTGCCTTCCATACTGCAGGATGAAATTAGTACTTTGGGAAAACTCTTTGGAAAAGAGGAACAGGCACAGAACTATATCAATTTTATCACTAAATATCGAAATCTCATCGAAAACAGGGTGAAAGATGTTAAGCCGGAAAACAAGGTGACAGTGTATTTTGAAGGGTATAGCGATTATTCTACTGTGGCGAAGGGGACAGGTGGTGAAGAGATGATCGCCGGGGCTGGCGGCATTAATATCTCCGGTCAGGAGAAGATTAAGTATCCCAAAGTAAGCGCAGAATGGGTATTGCAAAAGAATCCCCAGGTCATCATTAAAACGGTATCTGTCAATAACCTGACAATGGGAGAAGGGTTGACCGATAAGACGAAGGTTAAGGCTCTGTATGACAGCGTGATTTCCCGTACGGGCTGGAATGAACTGTCAGCTGTTAAGAACAACAAGGTAGTATTATTGGCCCAGGACATTGGTACAACTCCGGACGGCAGTATCATTGGAATGTTATATATGGCAAAGACAATGTATCCGGATAGATTTTCTGACATTGATCCTTATGAAGTCTATAAACAGATGAAAAAAGAGTTCTATCAAGTGGAGGCAAATGGGATTATAGTATACCCTTAAGCTGTATTGAAAAACATGAACGAGATAGGTAGCGCGAAGATAGCTTTATTCGTTCCATATGAAATAGAAGATGACAGTTCTACGGCCTAAAGTTAATAACAATGAAATTAGCCATGAAGGTTAAATTATCAAACGCCAATAGGGCCTGATAATTCTTCATGGCTTTTTTATTTATAAAAAATAGTTGTAGTAACAAGGAGGGGTTAAGGTATCTTAAAACAGAGGAATATCGGTGTTGGTTTGACGGATTTTCACCTGACGTACAAGCGCAGTTATGCGATGCTCATTGGCGATATGCAGACAGTGAAGGCAGAAATCGAAACCTATGGATCGCTAGATGATCTGGAAAGCCAAAATAAAAAGGTAGTTGATAGTATTATGGGAAGAGGTGCTGAAAATGAAAATTGCGTCAATCATGTGGGGCTCCTATATGCAGGCGCTGGTCACAGCTGCCAGGGAGATTGATGGCTTGGAACTCAAAATCTATAGCATGAAAGACATGAGTGATCTGGAATGCCGGGAAGTTTTCTTCCAGTATGTTAGACAAGAAGCCGATGTGCTGGTTATCTATGCTAATGCCAATGCTGCCTGGGATGCTATGGCTGAAGAGATTCAGGCGGTAGCGCAGGTTGTTCCTGTGCTTATCTTTGGAAATGCCCCGGCATTGTTAGCCTATAATACTGTCTCTGCACAGGTAGCGTTAGGTGTGCAGCAATACCTGACCTATGGCGGTGAAGAAAACGCCCGTAGAGCGCTGCTATATATTTTAAAAGAAGTATTGGGACAGGATTGTGAGGTCGCACCGCCGGAAGAGTTTGCCTGGCAGGGCATCTATTATCCTGGCGTTGAGGATATCATGAACAGTGTTGCTGAATACCAGGAGAAATGCCCGGACTATCGCTCGGAGCGTCAGACAGTGGGACTGTTATTTTATCGCAGCCTCTGGATTAATAAGAACTTTGAGATGCTTGAGGCATTTATCCGGGAGTGTGATGCAGTAGGTCTGAATGTATTACCAGCATTTGCTACCGGGAATGCCGACGCTGACACCGGCTCAAAGGACAACCGGTTCGTGATTAACGAGTATTTTATGAAGCAAGGGCAGCCAGTCATTGAAGCTTTGATTGATCTTCAGTCGTCAATGTTGCTTAAGCCAACTGAGAAGGGCGTACCCAGCGCTACTTCCGCAGCAGATATTCTGGAGCGTCTGAATATACCCATTGTTAATGGCTTGATGAGCTATAGCCGGACTGAGGAAGAGTGGCGGGCTGATAAATACGGCATATCCGGCGCCAATATGGTGTGGGCAGTAGGCTTGCCGGAAATGAACGGGATTATTGAACCCATCGTGGTTGCTTGCCAGGAGCGTTCGCCTCAGCCTGATACCGGCGGGACACTAGAGCGCTACCGTCCGGTAACCAGCCGCGTCCGCTATCTGTGCCGGCGGGTAAAAAAATGGGTTGATCTGAGAAAGAAACCGCTTGCCCAGCGGAAAGTAGCATTTATTCTGCATAACAACCCTTGTGTGGGTGCGGAACTGTCAGTCGGCGGCGGCGCTAATCTTGATACACTGGAAAGCGTTGCCCGGATTATGAAAGAGATGCAAAGTCAGGGCTACTCCTTGCAAGAACTGCCGGCGAGCGGCGAAGAACTTATTCGCACTATCATGGATCGAAAAGCCATTTCCGATTTTCGCTGGACACCGATTGAGGAGATCGTACAAAAGGGTGGTGTATTAAAATACCTCAAGACAGAAGAATATAGGCAATGGTTTGACGGTTTCCCTCCCGAGGTACAGCAGGCCATGATTGCCACCTGGGGCAAGCCACCAGGCGAAGAAATTGATGAAGTACCGGCAGCCATGGTGTACCAGGGCGACATCCTCATTACCGGCGTGGAATACGGCAATGCTGTAATTTGTGCTCAGCCCAAACGCGGCTGCGCCGGGCCGCGTTGCGATGGCCGGGTGTGTAAGATTTTGCATGATCCTGACTGTCCGCCAACTCACCAGTATGTGGCTACTTACCGTTATTTAGAAGACGTATGGGGAGCCGATGTACTGGTTCATGTCGGGACTCACGGCAATCTGGAGTTCCTGCCGGGAAAGGCGCTGGGTCTGTCAGAAAGCTGTTATCCGGAACTGGCACTGGGGACAATACCTCATTTATATATCTATAATACCGACAATCCGGCAGAAGGAACTATTGCTAAACGTCGCAGCTATGCTACATTAATTGGACATATGCAGACAGTGATGGTGGAGACGGCTGCCTATGGCGCGTATGATGATTTAGAAGCCATGCTGGGTGAATATCAGCAAACATGCACTCAGGAGAAAACCAGGGCGCATGAGCTTGAACATTTGATTACCGAAAAGATTACAGAAGCTAATTTGACAGAGGAAATTGATCTGAATTTAGATTTTCCTATGATTATCGAGAAAACACATGCTGTGCTTAGCAGGATGAAAAACAGTATGCATCAAGACGGTATGCATATCTTTGACGCTATTCCCCAGGGAGAAAACAGGATAAATTTTGTTCACTCTGTACTACGCCACGATACGGAGGAACAACGCTCATTCGGACGACTGATTTCCGAACTGATGGGCCTGGATTATGACGCGCTGCATGAAACTCCTCATGTTTGGCATGAGAAATTTGGCAAGACCTATGGGAATTTACTGCAGGAAATCCATGTGAGTACCAGAGGCTTTATTCGTGAGTTTATTACGATAAATGGGAGAGGATAAATTATGAATTTGTGCCAGGACAATCAAGCCATGCTAAGAATTGCGAATCAAGTACTTGACGGGAAACAACAAAATATTACAGGCAACCAACCAGATAATAGCTTGCTGGCGGTCGCTGAGCGTGTATTGGGAAAATATCTGGTCAATACGGATAAGGTTTCCGAGTTAGCTTTATGGCAAGAAAAAACACTGGATATTGATAACAAAATGACAGCATCCAGGGAAATGGAGAGTTTGTTGCATGGGTTTAAGGGCGGCTATATCAGTGCCGGCCCGTCCGGGTTAATCTCCCGGGGGCGTGTTGATATCATGCCGACAGGCCGGAATTTTTATAGTGCCGACCCTGAACGTATCCCTACTCAGGCAGCCTGGCGGGTCGGTAAAAAATTGGCAGCAGCGTTATTAGACAGGAATCAGCAAGATACAGGGAAACTGCCGGAAAACTGCGCCATGATTCTAAACGCCGGTGACTCGATGTGGACAGACGGGGAACAGGTAGCACAAATTCTTACCCTTATCGGCGTAGAACCCAACTGGCTGCCAGGCGGCAAGGTAAAAGGCTTCAAGATTATTCCTTTAAGTGAGCTGCAGCGTCCACGTATTGATGTAACCCTAAAGATTAGCGGTATACTCAGGGATTGTTTTCCCGGAATTACCGAGATGCTTGATCAGGCCATCCGGGCAGTGGCAGCGCTAGACGAACCACCTGAACAGAATTATGTGCGCAAGCATACGTTGGAAAACTTGGAAGCCAATCAAAATGACTGGGAGATGGCAACTGCCCGGATTTTTGGCAGCAGGCCGGGTACCTACGGCTCAGGCGTCAGTTTGGCAGTATATGCTTCTGCCTGGAAGACAGAGAAAGATTTGGCTGATATTTATTTACACTGGAGCAGGTATGCCTATGGCAAGGACCGAGGCGGGCAGGAAGCTCAGCCGCAGTTTGAGAATCAGTTAAAAACAGTCGATGTTACCTACAACAAGGTGGCTACCGATGAATACGATCTGTTTGGCTGCTGCTGCCATTTCTCTAACTATGGCGGTTTGACAGCGGCGGCGCAGATGCTGTCAGGTAAAAAAGTCCAAACCTATTATGGCGATACCCGTGACCCGGAGCGGGCACAGGTAACCAGCTTGGCTGAAGAAATCAACCGGGTTGTACGGATTAAGATATTGAATCCACACTGGATTGATGGTATGAAACGCCATGGCTACAAGGGAGCCGGTGATATGGCCAAGCGAATTGGCCGTATCTATGGCTGGGAAGCTACAACCGGCGCAGTCGGTGACTGGGTATTTGATGATATTGCCCGCACCTATGTACTGGATAAGGAGATGCGCGAATGGTTTGAAGAGCAGAGTCCGTGGGCCTTGGAAGAAATCAACCGGCGGTTGCTGGAAGCATCGCAGCGCGGTCTGTGGCAGGCTGACCCCGAGATACTGGAAGGTATCCAGGAAACGTATATGGAGATTGAAGGCTGGATGGAAGAACGGATGGGTGATGTTGATGGTGAATTCCAGGGTGGATCGATTGATATCCTGACAATGGAGGACGTTCCTGCCTGGAAAGCGAAAATGGCGAAGTAGAATACTATTTTTATTGACAAGTAAGTGAAATTTGTGACATAATTAAGCAGACAAAATACTGCATGAAGCAGCAAAAAAATGAATTAAGGTCAATTTCATAATTACTAGAAAAGCCATGAAGGTAAACGTCCTGCGGTAAAAGGAAGGTTTATTTTTCATGGCTTTATATTTTTTGACAGTAGCTGGAGCGCATATGGGGAACGGAGAATGCGATGACAAAAAAAAATATCTTGCTAATACTCTTGGTTATCCTGCTAATAGCAAGCTGCTATCATTATTTTGCAGGTGATAAGGTAGTTACAGGGAGGATCGATTTTACTCGGCAGGGTGTGGAGGTGCTATTAAATACTGCGCATGAAGTGGAAAAGGTTACTGTAAAAGCAGGCGATGGCCGGGTGGTGACTGTGGTTACACTTGGTCCGGGAATGCGTCAGAAAATCCCCATTTTCATCAAGTGGGAATCCGGGCAACAGTATGTTTTCGAACTTAGCTTGCCAGGCAAAAACAATCGCAGTGTAGTGCTAACTGCGCAGACACCGGCAAAAGGGCCTGAAAAAGTATCTTTTCTATTGCAGGTACCTTATGGAATGAGTAATGAAGGCAGTGTTGGTGTTGTACCTGCGGGGAGTGTTTTTACTGCTAATATGTTGCTGACCAACAATATTGGCGCACCGGTGCAGGCAACCCTGGATTTGACTATTCCGGATGGTGTTGAGGTAGTGTCACCACCGCAGGGAATGAAGCTGGAACAACGCGACGGAATATGGCATATGACCGGGTTCAAGCGGTTAACGGCTAAAAATGAGCATTGGAATGAACAAATTCAGCTAAAAGCGCTTCAGGCTGGCAATAAGCCTGTTTTTGAAGCACTGGTGAACCTTGACAATGGCCGGGAACAATGGCAACAGGCTGCAAAATCGGCTGTTCAGGTGGCTTCGGTTGCTGCTATCAGCAGCAAGATCCGGATTGGTGAGATCCAGCTGCCGGTTGATTTTACCGGCAGTTTTGATCCTAAATCCAGTTCCGGCAGCCTGGTATATGCGCCGCCTAGCAGGCTACAGAGCATGTTGGGCGGGACGTCGGAAGGACGGCGTCTGGATGATGAACCCTTTGCTTTTGCCAGTATTCAGGTACATAACGACGGTGATGAACATGTATTGACACTGATTTCAGGCAAGATTATTGACCCGTCTGATGGCAGGCTGGCTGATAGCTTTACCTCACCGCCTCATAAAAATGCCGGTTTGGGCTATAGCTACGGCGTTGCTGCTATCGCACCGCACAGTTTCAGTCAGGTCATTCTGCCTATCTATATTAATGAGAATATTGCGGTTGCCGGCAACTATGTATTCAGAGCAGAATCCACTGTTTTCGGGGTTAATCAAGTCATTGCCAGCACCGATAAGAACATGCGGCTAGTGACCAGAAATGAAAAACCGGTGATTATTACGATGATCATGTCGCTGGTCGCGATACTGGGAATTGCGTGGCTGCTTTTCCGTCAGGAAGCCGCTCTGGAGAAATTTACAACCAAAGAATTAGTGATTGTAGCGCTGTTTGGGACAGTAACTTTTGTAACCGTTAATTTGCCACAAACGGTTGTGTGGGATATTGCGCATGTAATATTGGGGCCGTTTAGTTTTTTGTTCACTGGCTTTTTTTCTCAAACAGTGCTGTATGCGCTGATGGTAGCGCTTGTTATGGTTTTGCCGCGTCCCGGTGCGGTGGCATTAATGATTATTATCCGGTTTATTCTAAGCGGCTTTATTTTTGGGCATTTTGCCCCGGTGCAGCTTCTAAGTTATGCCGTGTTGGTGGTGTGCCTGGAAGGCGCCCTATATATGACAGGAGTCACCCGCAATACTTCCAATGACTTCGGAACTGTTGGCAAGGCTATGCTTGTCGGGCTGGCCTGCGGCTTAGTAGATATTATTACCAGTTATATGAATTTTATGGCATTTATGACATTATATCGTCTTTTTTATGCCGACTGGTACATTTATGCCACCATGATTGCCGGCTTTGCCTACACAACCTGTGGGGCTGCGATCGGCTGCCGGCTGGGTGCAAGTCTAAAACGCACGGCAATGGATTAGGAGTGATGAATATGATTACTATTCAGGATTTCAGTTTTTGGTATCCGGGGCGGGACGCAGCCAGTCTGGAGCAGGTAAACATCCAGGTAAAGGCCGGTGAGTTTATACTACTGACAGGTCCTACCGGCTGTGGAAAAAGTACTTTATTAAAATGTCTAAATGGGATTATTCCACATCTTTCTGGTGGCAGAGCCGAAGGTGTGGTGCAAATTGGCGGGAACAATGTGCGTGAATTGTCAATGGCAGAGCTGTCCGCTCAGGTTGGTCTGGTACAACAGAGTCCGGATGATCAAATATTTGCTACTGTGATCCAGGATGAAGTGGCATTTGGACCGGAAAATCTCTGTATGCCGCCGGAAGAAATCAATCGCCGTTTGGATTGGGCTTTAGAGGCGGTCGATTTGGGCGGCTTCCGCCTTCGCAGCACAACCGCCTTGTCCGGGGGGCAAAAGCAGCGTCTGGCGATTGCCGCCATGCTGGCGCTGCAGCCTAAGATCCTGGCGCTGGATGAACCTATTAGCCAGCTTGACCCGCAAGGTGCAACTGAAGTTATGAATGTAATCAAAAAGCTTAACCAGAAATATGGTGTCACTGTTGTTATGGTGGAACACCGGATTCATGAAGTGGCGCAATATGTAGACAGAATTGTTGTGATGAACGGCGGCAAGGTTGTCTTTGATGCCCCGGTCAGAGAGGCCATGAAACAAGCAGACTTATTTACCGGTATGGGACTGAGAGTACCGGAAACGGTGGAGATAAGCCGGCGGTTACGGCAGGGCAATGTGGCCATGACAGTAGATGAAACAGTACATCTGTTAAAACATGGAAACCGAAAGATCAGCAATCCGGGAAAGATTTGTTATAGTTCCAAAATACTGGACGGCAAGACCGTACTGGAAATTGAAGATCTGTTTTTTCGCTATGGCAAGCAAGACACCGTTTTAAAAGGCATCTGTTTGACTGTGCAGCAGGGTGAGCGGGTAGCTATTATGGGTCGTAATGGGTCAGGGAAATCAACGTTGCTGGCGCACATGGCCGCCATGTCGTCGCCCCAGCAGGGAACCGTTATGGTAGCAGGGACGACAATAACGCCGAAACATAAGCTGCTTTTGGGTAAGGTGGGTATGGTTATGCAGAATCCTGATCTCATGCTGTTTCAGAACAGTGTTCGTCAGGAGGTTGAATTTGGTCTTAAGAATCTCAAAGTCAGCAGGTCGCTGTTTGGCGAATATTACCAACAAGCTGTGCATGGTTTGGTTCTGGATAAGCTGCAGGAGGACCCACCCCTGGCATTAAGCCGGGGCCAGCGGCTAAGAACGGCGATAGCAGCGATTATTGCCATGCATCCGGAGATTGTATTTCTGGATGAGCCGACAACCGGGCAGGATAAACGGAATATTGAAAGTATGATGGCGGCTCTTATGGGGCAGGTTAAGACACTGATTTTTTGCACCCATGATGTGGAAACGGCCATCCGTTATGCCACTCGGGTTATTGTAATCGACGGAGGAAAGGTGGCCGCTGACGCTCCACCTCGCACGGTGTTTGCCGATACTGCGCTCTTAAAAGCCAGCGGCCTAAGACCCACTCCGTCCTGGCTGGTCGGTCAGGAATTGGGAATTCAGGATGTCTTTACTCCCAGGGAACTGGAGGAACGCTGGATATGCTAAACTGGCAGGAACTTACCCAGACAGGCGGTACAACTCTGGTGCATCGCCTGGATCCGAGAGTCAAAATATCAATGCTCTTGATTACCGGCATAGTTATTGTATTTCTGGATAACCCCTGGTTATTGGCTGCCTTTGTGGCTGTCGGTATTTCCGGCATGTTGGCGGCCAGACTGGAACTATTGAAGTTGAAGGTCGTTGCCGTAGTCATCCTGCTGGGGTTATGGGGGGCGGTATTTAGCCAGGCCTTGTTTTATGAGCAGGTGCCCCGTACGGCGATATTCACAATTATTTCACCGGAAATGCCGCTACTTGGGAAACTGACCAAAGGGTTGTATGTGTATCAGGAAGGAGTTATTTATGGACTCAGACAGGGCCTCAGAATGGCTG
>Ga0316613_10001524_pt1 | contig 15753 bp, 15 predicted proteins | sample OWC_soil_day10_C_2_FD_207647 | JGI IMG/M metagenome (GOLD analysis project Ga0316613, IMG submission 207647) | Wetland soil microbial communities from Old Woman Creek delta, Ohio, United States - OWC_soil_day10_CT_b | ecosystem: Environmental > Terrestrial > Soil > Wetlands | place: USA: Ohio...
TGATTTTTCCTGTCTGAACGCGTGCTCTGTCGAGACGCAGGCCATCACGCAGACGGTTCTCGACTTCTCGCTGGTTCCGCTGGCTTTCCATGTCGATGAAGTCGATGATGATCAACCCGCCAAGATCGCGCAGACGCAATTGACGAGAGATTTCCTCGGCAGCTTCAAGGTTCGTCTTGAAGGCTGTTTCTTCAATGTCGGCGCCACGGGTGGCCCTGCCCGAGTTTACGTCCACCGAGACAAGTGCTTCCGTGTGGTCAATGACGATAGCGCCGCCAGAGGGAAGATTGACTTGCCGGGAATACGCAGATTCGATCTGGTGTTCGATCTGGAAGCGCGAGAATAACGGCACATCGTCCTGGTAGCGCTTGATACGGTTAACCGTCGTCGGCATGACATGCGACATGAACTGGCATGCCTGATCGAAGATGTCGTCGGTGTCGATCAGAATTTCGCCGATATCTGGCTGGAAGTAATCGCGAATTGCCCTGATGACAAGACTGCCTTCCTGATAGATGAGGAAGGCGCCTTTTTGCTGATTCGCGGCCCCGTCAATGGCTTTCCACAGTTGCAGCAGATAGTTGAGATCCCACTGCAACTCTTCCGCACTACGCCCGATTGCGGCCGTACGTGCGATCAGGCTCATGCCCTGCGGAACTTGAAGTTGGTCCATGACTTCGCGCAGCTCCGCGCGTTCGTCACCTTCGACACGGCGGGATACACCACCACCGCGCGGGTTATTTGGCATAAGGACAAGATAACGTCCGGCCAAGCTGATGAATGTCGTCAGGGCTGCGCCCTTGTTGCCGCGTTCATCCTTATCGACCTGGACGATCAACTCCTGGCCTTCGCGCAAGGCTTCCTTGATGGTTGCGCGGTTGGCTTCTACACCAGGCTGAAAATACGAACGGGAAATTTCCTTGAACGGGAGAAATCCGTGCCGTTCAGCGCCGTAATCGACGAAAGCAGCTTCAAGGCTGGGTTCGAGACGGGTGATGACTGCCTTGTAAATGTTGCTTTTTTTCTGTTCCTTCGCAGCCGATTCAATGTCGAGGTCAATGAGTTTCTGACCATCGACAATGGCGACACGTAGTTCTTCGGCCTGTGTCGCATTGAAAAGCATTCGCTTCATAGTTTGGCTCCCGCGTGCGTATACGTGGGGAGCGCCTTATGCAGGCAGCGACGGATTAGTTGTTGTCTAGACCGGGGTTGTTTTTCCGTAAGGGCAACTAACTGCTTTGTTTCGCTGGGTTTATTCTTTTCGGTTCCTGAAAAACCAGAAACCAGGAATCTGCTTGGGGCGATCCAAACGTGCTTGACGCACGCAAATCAAGTAGTATCGCTACTTTTGGTGAGCGTACTTAACCAGGTGATTTGCGCAGATTGATCTTGCACAGGTTGGTGCAAGAGAGGCTGCTGAAGCCTGCCGGAATGTGCGTCGCAATTACTACGGAATCGGCGCCGCTTGAAGGTCTCACGGGTCAGCGCCTCTTTCAACCCGAGACGCAAATCACGATCAGTATATTCAAAATGGCCGAAGTAAGCAAAGACAACGTCACACAGGCCATCATTACCGAAGAAGAGCACGGTCAGCGACTGGACAACTACTTGTTGCGAGTCTGCAAAGGGGTGCCCAAAAGCCATTTGTACCGAATTATTCGCAGTGGCGAGGTGAGGATAAACGGCAAACGCGTTGCAGCTTCAGACCGCGTGTCGACCGGCGACACAGTCCGCATTCCTCCGATCAGGATTGCTCAGAAACAAGAAGAAATCGTCGCAGGGGCGGAGGTTAAGGCTGAACTGCCGATTGTCTTTGAAGACGAAGCGATGCTGGTCGTCAACAAGCCTGCGGGGATTGCCGTTCACGGCGGCAGTGGAGTGAGTTTTGGTGTAATCGAAGCACTTCGAAGGCAGCGGCCTGAAGCGCGCTTCCTGGAATTGGCGCATCGTCTCGATCGCGAGACATCGGGGCTGTTGTTGATTGGCAAGAAGCGATCGGCACTTGCTGCCTTGCATGACATGTTTCGTGAGGGAACCAACAATGGCGTGCGAACCGCAGACAAGCGTTATCTGTTGCTGGTGAAAGGGCGGTGGATGGACCCGGTGCGTAACGTCAAACTGCCGCTGGTCAAATATCTGCTGGAGTCAGGCGAGCGTCGTGTCCGAGTGTCCGCCGAAGGCAAACCGTCGCACACGGTTTTTCGCCTGCTCGCACGCTGGGAACAATTCAGCCTTCTTGAGGCAGAATTGCGGACCGGACGGACACATCAGATTCGAGTGCATTGTGCTCACCTCGGATTCCCAATCCTCGGTGATGAAAAATATGGTGATTTTTCCTTGAACCGTGCCCTTCCCAAGGATGGCTTGAAACGCATGTTTTTGCATGCATGGAAAATGAGTCTTCCTCACCCGGTAACTGGTGCGTCAATGACACTGATTGCGCCACTTCCCGATGTACTTGATAGTTTTGTGAAAAAGTTGTCGACTAAAGAAGTGTTGGAATATGGCAAAACGATTTGAGTTACTTGTTTTTGATTGGGACGGCACGTTGTTCAATTCAACCGGGGCTATCGTCCGCTCCATTCAGGCGTCCTGCCGCGACGTGGGTTTGCCTGAACCTTCGGATGAGCAAGCCAGCCATGTGATCGGCCTGGGGCTGTCAGAGGCTTTGCGTTATGCGGTTCCCGCCCTGACCGAGACACAACTGCCGCTGCTGATTGAGCGTTATCGTCACTACTATCTGGCGTGTGATCAGGACATCCAGCTTTTCCCCGGCGCCGTCGAGATGGTGGAGAGGTTGTTCGCGCAGGGGTTCCAACTCGCAGTGGCAACGGGAAAGAGCAGAAAGGGGCTTGACCGCGCGTTCTCGAATTCGGGGTTGGGGCGTTTTTTTTCAGCGTCGCGATGTGCCGATGAGTGTTTCTCAAAGCCTCATCCGCAAATGCTCGAAGAATTGATGGATGAGTTTTCTGTTGCGAAAGAGAAAACCCTGATGATTGGCGATACCACCCATGATATGCAGATGGCAGTCAATGCCGGAGTGGCGGGCCTCGCGGTGTCTTACGGGGCGCATCCGGCTGAGGTGCTCAACGACCTGAACCCCTTGGGATGCGTGCGGGATGTTCCGGAACTGGACCGCTGGCTCTGCCGAAATGCCTGATGGGCCGTGGGCAAGTTGTTTTGTGTGATATATGCTGACGGTAGTCAGATAGGGATGTTTGGCTACACTCTAAGACTGTGATCGTATCTTTCGTTTCTTTTTTTGTTGAGCATTGACGTGGATAATCCAGAGAAAAATCCCCAGTGGGAAAAGCAACTGCTAGAAAAAATCGCTTTGGCATCATTGAATGAGCTTCGCGCAAAGCGTCGCTGGGGTATTTTTTTCAAGCTGGCAGGGCTTGCGTATCTGGTTGCCGTTCTCGTACTCGTTGTTGATTGGGGAGGCTCAGACAAACTGGTCGAAAGCAAGCACACCGCATTGATCAACATCCGCGGAACGATTGATTCCACCGGAGACGCCAGTGCTGAAAAGATCAACGGCGCGTTGCAGTCGGCCTTCGAGGACAAGGGGACGGTAGGCGTTATCGTTCGTATCAACAGCCCTGGCGGCAGTCCGGTACAGTCCGGAATCGTTTATGACGAGATTCGCAGGCTTCGTGCAAAATATCCGGATATAGCGCTTTATGCTGTTGTCGAGGATATGTGTGCCTCCGGCGGCTACTACATCGCTTCTGCTGCGGACAAGATCTTTGTCGACAAAGCCAGTATCGTTGGCTCGATTGGCGTCTTGATGGATGGGTTCGGTTTTACAGAAGCGATGGAACGCGTTGGTGTGGAACGTCGCCTTCTTACCGCGGGAGAAAACAAAGGGTTCCTTGATCCCTTCTCTCCGCAGGACATGAAGCAGAAACAACATGCACAGATCCTTCTCGAGGAGATCCACAAGCAGTTTATTGATGTTGTCCGCAAAGGGCGGGGCGATCGGCTGAAAGAGACGCCGGAGATGTTCTCCGGGCTGATGTGGACCGGTGCGCAGAGTGTGAAGATGGGGCTCACTGATGGCTTTGGTACGGTTGACTCTGTCGCCAGAGACATAATAAAGGTCGAGAATATTCTCGACTATTCCGTTAAGGAAAACATCGCCGAGCGTTTCGCCAAGCGCCTTGGGGCTGATGTCAGCCAGAACCTGGTGCTACGGCTGTTCGGCTCCGATCGCGTAACGATTCGTTAATCTTCCTGTAGAGGCACTGAATCAGAATTGCCTTGGAGAAGAATTGAGCGCAAACTTTGTTCCATTTCGCAGGGTAGGGAAGGCAGATGAACGTCAAAATTCTTGATTACCTGAAAGCGAATGGCGAGCAGCTTGATGTGGATATCTCGGCGGCTCTGCGTATTCCGATGTCGCAATTGAAGACGCTGGTCGAACAGCTCTCGATTTCTGGCGACGTTATCTGTTGTCACGTAACACGTTTTATCGACGGCAAGAAAATAGAGGGAACCAGTTGCCGTCTTTCGTGTGATCTGCCAACCCCATCGCGTGGCCGTAAACCGGGCGTCAAAAAGGACGCGGTGGCTGACGTTTTTCCAGAGTAGTCGTTTTTCTTCTGCTGACTGGAACTTCACGGAGTGTGCTCGCCTTTGGAGGCATTCCGGGTTGGCGTCGTGCCGGTTTTGAGCGTTGCTGGATCTGAATGGATGAATGACGAATTTTTCATGCGCGAAGCGCTCTCCATGGCCCGTTCTGCGGAATGCCTTGGTGAGGTGCCGGTGGGCGCTGTGGTCGTTTGCGAAGGAAAAATCATCGGGCGCGGGTTCAATTCGCCGATAGGCGAGTCGGACCCGACGGCACATGCGGAGATCGCTGCTTTGCGTGATGCAGCGAGGGCCATGGAGAACTACCGTTTGCCCGGCTGTGAACTGTTTGTAACGCTTGAGCCTTGCGCGATGTGCGCGGGGGCAATCTTGCATTCCCGGATTTCAAGAGTGATCTATGGTGCTCGAGACCCGAAGACCGGCGTACATGGCAGCGTTGTCGATCTTTTTGCGGTGGAACGACTTAATCATCACACCGAAATACTCGGAGGTGTGTTGGCAGAAGAATGCGGGCAGTTGTTGTCCGGCTTTTTTGCGGCTCGCAGGGCAAGGAAGGACCAGTAGGCATGCATATCCGCATTTCGGCCGCGCAGCAGACGTTGACGCTGTTCGGTGATGCAGGGCAAGTATTGCGATCCTATCCCGTTTCTACGGCAGCCCGTGGCTTGGGCGAGCAGCGAGGGAGTTTTTGCACTCCGCGCGGGAAGCATCTGATTCGGGCCAAGATTGGCGCGGGGCTTCCCAGCAACGCTGTTTTCGTTGGACGGCGTCAGACCGGTGAGGTTTATTCACCGGAATTGGTGGCGCTCAACCCGCAGCGGGACTGGATACTGACGCGCATTCTCTGGCTCTCGGGATGCGAACCCGGGTTCAATCGGCTCGGCAGCGTCGATACGATGCAGCGATTGATCTACATTCACGGCTGTCCGGATGTGGAACTGGTCGGGGTGGCGAAATCTCACGGTTGTATCAGGATGCACAGTTCCGATATTGTCGAGCTATTTGATCTCGTGCCCGTGTATACGCAGGTGGATATCTGCGAAAACTAGGCCAGTAGAGAAGCCACCGGTCTTGCCAGGGGCGAGCTTGCCCGTTTCTGCAGCTTGTCATTCCCCGACAATTGAGATGTTCGTGAGGGCAATGCTGTTTCCGTCCGGCAGATTCGCGCGCAACACACTGTTTTCCAAGCTGCCCTCCAGAATTACTGCGAGTCCTTCGTGGCCGCCTGCGGGAGATGGTGCCGCGTTGGCAATTTGTCCGCAGGGCTGGGTGGGGTCTGTGGCAGAGGATATAGGCATTCCCGCTGCAATGGCGGTGTCGGCATGCACGCGGTACAAATGTCGTTTGACCTTGCCCAGATAGCGGGTGCGTGCCACGACCTCCTGGCCGGGATAGCAACCTTTCTGAAAACTCACGCCGCCGATTTTGTCGAGGTTGGCCATCTGAGGGACGAATGCTTCTTTCGTCGCGTCCTCAATTCTCGGAATTCCGGCGGCGATATCCAGCCACTGCCAGACGGGTGTTCCTGCCGGTGTCGCATGGTCAGTGAGTTTCTGCCAAAGTGACGGCGCGGCTCCTGATGCAACGATGACGACATGGCGCGCGTTGTCCAGGCGGATTACCGTGCCGTTGTCAAAAGTTGCGCTTTGCATCGGCGCTGACGGTGGGGTGATTCCTGCATTTTTCAGCGCGGAATCGGCTTGTGGGCCAGATAATCCGAAGAATTCGTGATCGATAGAGCGGTTTTCGATCTTGACCTTGGAGCGCAAAACGTAAATCTGGAGACGCTTCTGTATGAATTCTTCCAGGTCGGCGGAGAGCATGGCCAGATAGGAAGAGGATGCTTCACTTCGGAAAAGAATGAAGCTTGCCAGCATTCGACCTTTGGGAGAGCACCATGACGAGTGTTGGGCGCTACCGATTTCCAGGTGATTGACATCGCTGGTCAGTTGATTCTGTAAAAACGATCTGGCGTCTTCACCCACGCATTCAATCAATCCGAGATGGGAAAGCGGCGAGATTATGGTTGCATCGCGCGCTGCCATGAGTTCGGTGCTCAGGTTTCCAAAATCGCCCACGATCTCCTCATTGAACCGGGCGCCGTTTGCGCGAAGAAAATCTTTCCAGTCGGGATTCATCTCAGTGTCCTTCGATAAGCTATGCTTTTGCGATAATTCATGTTGGTCGTGTTTCCTTTGTTTCTTTGATACGACCAGAAGATGAGGGCATCGGTTCAGTCAATGTGTATTCGGCTATTATATCGCCTCCCAAAAACTCCCCCTGATGTACAGTCGGCGGCGCGATGATTCGACTCTTGAAAAGAATGCTGGCGATTGGACTTGTCGTGATGCTGAGTGTCGTCGGCTGGTTCTATTGGCTTGTCTCGACGCCTCTGTCATTGAACGGGGAGCGTGTCGAGTTCTACATCACGCCAGGCAGCGGGATGCGCGGTATTGCAAATGAAATAGCGGTTTCCGGCGTGAATTACAACCCGTTGTCCCTTGTTGTCCTGAGCAAGTTGTTGCGCGCGGAGTCGTCGGTCAAGGCTGGGAGCTACGAAATCAGTCGCGGCATTACGTTGCTTGAACTGTTGCGAAAGCTCACGCGTGGCGATGTTACTCAGGCCGAAGTCGTTTTCATCGAAGGTTGGACGTTTCGCCAGATGCGGGAGCGGTTGAATGCCCACGCTGATGTGCGGCACGACAGCATGGGCATGTCCGATGAAGAGGTCATGCGCCGTATCAGCGAAGAAACAACCGTACCAGAAGGATGGTTCTTTCCGGATACGTATCTGTTTTCCAAGCAGACCAGCGATATTGACATTCTTGCCCGCGCTTATCGATCAATGCGGCGCCATCTGTTCCGTGAATGGGAAAACCGCGCTCCGCAGCTTCCCCTTGCGACGCCCTACCAGGCACTCATCATGGCCTCGATTGTGGAGAAGGAAACCGGGCGCAAGGCCGACCGGCCGTTGGTTGCCGCAGTATTTTCTAACCGATTGCGTCAGGGGATGTTGTTGCAGACCGATCCAACGGTGATCTATGGCTTGGGTGAACGGTTCGACGGAAACCTGCGCAAACGCGATCTGTTGGCAGACACTCCTTTCAATACCTATACCCGAGCAGGTCTCCCGCCGACGCCGATTGCCATGCCCGGCCTTGCATCCTTGCAAGCCGCGTTGCATCCGGCTCCCAGCGGGGTACTCTATTTTGTTGCGCGCGGAGATGGCAGCAGCCACTTCTCGCAAACGCTGGATGAACACAATCAGGCGGTAAACCGCTATCAACGTGGCATTCGGTAAATTCTTTTCGGAGAGCATTTTGACTGGGAAAGGCAAGTTCATTACCTTTGAAGGAATCGACGGTGCTGGCAAAAGCACCCACATCGCCACGGTCGTCGATCTTTTGCGGTCACGTGGACTGGAAGTGGTTTCCACGCGGGAGCCAGGCGGAACGCCGCTTGGGGAAAAGCTGCGGGAACTTCTTCTGCACGAGCCAATGCATCTGGAAACGGAAGCGTTGCTGATGTTTGCGGCAAGACGAGAGCATCTGGCAGAGGTCATCGAGCCGGCCTTGGCAAGCGGAAAGTGGGTCGTTTGCGACCGTTTCAGCGATGCAACCTTCGCCTATCAGGGCGGAGGGCGAGGGTTGGACAAGACAAAATTCTCTGACCTCGAACGTTGGGTGCATGGCCATCTACATCCCGATCTGACCTTTCTTTTCGATCTGCCGCCCGAAGTTGCCAGCGAGCGTATTGCCAAGCAAGAACGACAACTGGACAGGTTTGAGCAAGAGCGTGCCGATTTCCATTGGCGCGTCCGGCAGGCTTACCTGGAGAGAGCCGCCGGGGCTCCAAACCGGATTTGTGTCATCAATGCAGGCCAATCGCTGGGCGAAATCAAGAAAATGGTTGAAGAAATAGTTTTAAGACGTTGTTTATGAATATTTATGATCTTCATGATCAGGCTTGGAAGCAGCTTGGCGAAAGGCGCAGGCAGCTTCCGCATGCACTTCTGCTGACGGGACCGAGAGGCATCGGCAAGTTCGACTTGGCGCGTAGTTTTGCCGAATCTTTGCTTTGCGAGAATCCGGGGGAATCCCATGTCGCCTGCGGTACGTGCTTGGCGTGTGGGTGGCTGGCGCAGGGAAACCATCCCGATTTCCGCCTGATTCAGCCCGAAGCCATGTCTGACGATGAAAGCGAAGCATCGGAATCCTCTTCAAAGAAAAAGCCTAGCCAGCAGATCACCATTGATCAGGTCCGGGCGCTGGACGATTTCCTGCACGTCGGAACGCATCGTCACGGCGTGCGCGTTGTTCTGGTCAATCCCGCCGAGGCGATGAATCGTGCGACGGCCAACTCGCTTCTGAAATCGCTTGAGGAACCTGTCACAGGAACTTTGTTCATCCTGGTTTCCGATGAACCGCAACGATTATTGCCAACGATCCGTAGCCGCTGCCAGCAGATACCTATCCCCGTTCCTGACCGAAGCCGATCCGAGGCGTGGCTGACTCAGGGCGGTGTAGACGATGCGTCACGCTGGCTGGCGCTGGCCGGTCAGGCGCCGCTACTGGCGGCCGAGTTGGCAGATGGCGATGAACGCGCCCTGATTGACGCCATGCTTCCCGAGCTGGCGAAAGGCGGAAAGCTCGACCCAATCGCCGCCGCGGCAGCGATTGATCGTCTGCTCAAAGCGGAAAAACGGGGGGCGCCATCGAAGCGCGTCGTTGAGTGGATGCAGAAATGGATTGTCGACCTGGTTCTTCTTCGCGAAGAAATGTCTCCGCGCTACTATCTCGCGCAGTCGGCGGTGTTGCGCGAGCTGGCCAGAAGTACCGAATTGCGCCGCCTGTTGGCGTTTGGCAGGAAAGCGATACAATACCGGCAACATAGTGAACAACCCTTGAACGGTCGCCTGTTTCTTGAGGATCTATTCCTGAACTACGTGGCGCTGTTCCAATCCCCAAGAGATGGCCATGGCTGAAGCCGGTGAACACAAATCCGCTGCGCGCCCAAGCGTTCTGTCGCTGAACATCAACTCCAAGTCAGCGCTCTATGCAGCCTATATGCCGTTTTTGAAGAATGGCGGGATTTTCATCCCCACGACGCGTAGCTACAGTATCGGGGACGAAGTCTTCATGCTGCTTGCATTGATGGAAGACCCGACCAAACTGCCTATTGCCGGTACCGTGGTGTGGATTACGCCGCCGGGAGCACAAAACAGCAAGGCGCAAGGAATCGGCGTGCATTTCAAAAGCGACGAAAGCGGCATCGAGGCGAAACGCAAGATTGAAGGGTTGCTGGGTGGAGTCATGCAGTCCAGTCGTCCGACGCATACGATGTAGCTCTGTTGTCGACTGATGCTCGTAGATTCACACTGCCATATCGATCTTCCCGAATTCTCTGCGCGTCTTCCGCAGGTTTTTGAGGACATGCAACGCAACGACGTGGGATGCGCGGTCTGCATTGGCGTTACTCTTGAAGATTTTCCGCGAATCAGGATGCTGTCCGAGTCGAATCCGGCAGTCTTCTGCACCGTTGGCGTGCATCCCGAGAATACGGATGTGACCGAACCGACAGTTGATGAGTTGATCTGCCTGGCTGGACATCCTCGGGTCATCGGTATCGGAGAAACCGGACTCGACTACTATTGGCACAAGGATGCTCCCGAGTGGCAACGGAGGCGTTTTCGCGTCCATATCCAGGCCGCGCGAGAGGTCAAGAAACCGCTGGTGATTCACAACAGGGAAGCTACGGCGGACATGTTGCGGATTCTTGAAGAAGAGCGTGCGAAAGAGATCGGTGGTGTGCTGCATTGCTTTACCGAGACCTGGGACGTGGCGCAACGGGCGCTCGATCTCGGTTTCCATATCTCGCTTTCCGGAATAGTCACGTTCAAGAACGCTCACGTCGTGAAGGACGTGGCAAGGCGTGTTCCGCTGGACAGATTGCTGGTTGAAACGGATTCTCCCTATCTGGCGCCCGTTCCTTTCCGTGGGAAGGTCAATCAGCCGGCCTATGTGAAACATGTCGCTGAAGAAATCGCCGCATTGCGGGACGTTTCCCTTGACGAAATAGCTGTGGCGACCACCGCCAATTTCTTCCGTTTGTTTCCGTTGGCAAAACGGAGTGACAGGAGTGATTCAAATGAAAAGTAGAGTTTTCTCGTTCCTGCTGGCCATGCTGCTTCCTGTTCTGGCATCTGCCGGAGCCTTTGAAGATATGGAAGAAGCACTCATTCGCGGCGATTCGGCGGCCGCCATCAATTTGATCAAGCGGGGAATGGATCTCAACACCGTCGATCGGCAGGGAAACACGCTGCTGATCCAGTCCGTGCAACGCGACAGTCCTGAGTTGTTCGAGTATCTGATGCAGCGGCGGGCGCGGGTCAATACACGCAACAAGAATGGAGAGACCGCGGTGAGCATTGCCGCTTATCTTGGTCGTGCGCAATATGTTCAGCGCCTTGTGGAAGCCGGTGCTGAACTGAATTCCTTCGGTTGGCCTCCGATTACTTACGCGGCCTACAATGGGCATGCCGCGATCGTGGAATATCTCATCAGGCATGGAGCCGATGTCGACGGAAAAACGGAAAACGGTTCGACGGCGTTATTCTTTGCTTCGCGCTTCGGGCACACGGATATCGTTCAGTTGCTCCTCAAGAACGGAGCAGATCCCACGATTGTCAATGAAAACGATGAAACGGCAGTCGACTGGGCGCTGAAGGGAAAAAATACGGATATCGAGGGCATCTTGCGCAAGGCAGGTGGTCGTTTCGGAAAAACGATGACGATCGATGTCGGCAAGTGAGGCATGAAGGCACGGTTATAAGGGAACAACCTTGATCTTTCCGGCCTTCAGGTATTTTCCGACGATCCGGTAGATATCGGCATCAAAGCCTGCACTGGCGGTTGGCCGGTCCGCAAGCAGCGCGTGGAGCATCTCTTCGTTGTGTGCTGTTCCAAGGTAATGCCAGCCGTCGATGACATGGTAGTCCTCGTGCATTCCGAACTCGTCGCGTTCGAGCAAGGCAATGGGGCCGGGATAGGCCCAGGTGTGTAGCCGATGCTTGGCCAGCGCCGCCATCAATCGGGCGCTGTGCAATGAGATGGGTTCTTTCCCGATACAGGCGCCCCGACAGGTTCTCTGTTTGTAGCCGACGCAAGCTTCGCCCCGGTTGCCCGTCCCGATGCCGATCTGGTTATGACACAAGCGGTGGGCTTCGGCCAGCTTTCGCAGCGCATGGATTGCTTCCCGTTTGTTCATGTACAAGCCGAACAAGTCTTCTGTCCGGGCAAAATCGGTGTCGTGAGCAAATACGAGGCGGGGGCGGAAATCTCCGTCTCCATGTCGCTCCAGTTGCCAGGAACAAAGATCCCCGCGCGCGATCCGTTGGGAACGTGTCAATTCGATTTCGCGCAACCTTGCCCCCAATTCTCCCGCCGTTTCGCGCCATTCAATTCTTCGCGTATCGCGAACCAGCGGCGTATTGCGATTGGCGGCAGAAAAGTGCGCAAGTACCTGATGGCGCAGATTGGTGCTGCGCTTCACCAGCAGAGCATCGCCTGCCTCGCCGTAGAAAGCATACGCTCCGGGAGATTCCGGAAGATCGTCAATGAAACATGGGTCGAGGTGCGGCGGCAGGTCGGGGCGCCCGGTAATGGCATCGACGTTTTTCCAGAGTTCATTGGCCGGCATCAATTCATGCCAGCGTTGCCAGAGCTCCCAAAGCACACGAGCGTCAGCCAGAGCGCGATGACGGTCGGTGACGGCAATCCCGTAACGCTCAACCAGCGTGTCGAGACTGTGGCGATGATGCGTCGGAAAAAGTTTGCGCGAGAGCTTAACTGTGCACAGGCTGGTGGCGCGGAATTCCAGCCCGAGGCGCTTGAACTCGTGTTTGAGGAACCCGTAATCGAAGCGGGCGTTGTGAGCAATGAACAGTCGTCCTTTGAGTCTTTCCAGAACGTCAGCGGCCAACTGATCAAAACGTGGCGCGGAAGCGACCATTTCCGTATCGATGCCAGTCAATCCGGTAATAAATGGAGTGACCTGCCTTCCCGGATTGACGAGACTGCTCCATTCACGTGCCCCGGATGCGTCGACTTCGACAATGCCGATCTCGATGATCCGGTCGTTGACGAAATTGGCGCCAGTAGTTTCCAGGTCGACGAAGACCAGCGGCTCGCGGATTGTCAGGTTGTCCATTTTTACTATGCAAGAAAAAAAACGGGCGGTCTGCGCCGCCCGTTGTTGTGCTTTTGACTTTCCGTATTTTACGCCATTACGTTTTCGCGGGTTCGTGCTGGTTTGCGTCGAGGGCGCTGGCGACGAAGAGGGAGAAGAATTTGCGGTCTTCCTGCAATAGATGCATGGCAACCATGTCGCGAGCCAGGAAGTCCACCAACTCGCCGCAGGGGATTTCACCTTTGGCAAACAGGTCGCGAATCCTCTTGGCTTTCCTGACGAGGCCGCGATGTTCCGTAATATGCTCAGGCAGGGCCGGATAGGCGGAGGCACGCAGGATATTTTCCTCGTCGGAAAAATGTCGCTCGATGTGCGCCAATACGGTGTCGAAGGCTTGTCCGAGTGCTTCCGGCGAAGCGTTGCCGGTCAAAGAGGTACCGAGCAATTCGTTGGCCAGACGGAACAGTTCGTGGTGTTGCTGATCGATCAACGGATGCCCGGAGGTGAAACTTGGCCACCACGCCAGGTGTATGAGCGGATGTTTTTCGCGCGGGAAATCGGGCTTGCCGCTGATTCGGGAGAACAATTCGACTCGGCCGCGGCTGGTGTGCTTGGCGTGGTACATGGCCTCGTCGGCCATGCGCAGCAGTTCATGTGCGTCATCGCTGTCGTCTGGAAACAGGGCCACGCCGACGCTCGACGAGATGGCAAGCGGTTCTCCTGCCCCTGTGACAAAGGGGCGCCGCAATTCCTGGCAGATTTTTTCGGCGACGGAGATGGCGTGGTCCGGACTGCGGATGTCTCCCAGAAGCGCCACGAACTCGTCGCCGCCTACGCGCGCCGCCGTGTCGCTCTGGCGAAGGCAGTCGCGCAACCTTGCTGCGGCGGATTTGAGCAGCCAGTCGCCGGTGTCGTGGCCACGCGTGTCGTTGATCGGTTTGAATTTGTCCAGGTCGATGTAGAGGACCGCCAAACGGCTGAGGTCGCGGCGTGCGCGTGCGATCTCCTGTGGCAGACGGTCAAGGAGCAGGCGACGATTCGCGAGGTCGGTAAGCGGGTCGTAGAAGGCCAGGCGACGTATCGCTTCTTCTGCACGTCGGCGCTCGGTGACATTGCGCGTTACGCCGATGACGTAGGCGGGGTTCCCGTCGGGCCCAGCGTGCAGGGTGGTGACGACTTCGGTATGGACGATGTGACCATCCTTGTGCGGCTGGTCGATCTCTACGATCTGGAAGGTGCGTGAACGGTTTTCGGCACTCCAGCGGGTGATCGTCTCTTGCAGCGCCGTTCTGGCGCGTTCTGCGGATTCAGGAGTGAGGGCGGCCTCCATCGGCTGCGCCATGATTTCCTCCGGCGTATAACCCCGCAATTCATAGACGGAGGGGCTTACATAGGTAAAGCGGCCGCTGGCGATATCGAGCGTCCAGATAACATCGCCGGTGTTTTCGGCAATGAAACGGAATTTGCTCTCGCTTTCCTGCAATTCGCGAACGGCTTTCTCACGCGCAGTGATTTCCCGCTTGAGGTTGCGGTTGAGGCGTAGCATGAGCGTGGCGACGATTGACGCCAGCGCGCCGACGGCGATGGCAACAGCCAGTCCAATCATCAATTTGCGCTGTTCCTGCCTGCGTTCCTCCTCGGAATCGCTGACATAGAGGAACTGCTTGAGGGCCACGTCCTGGTGCATCAAGCCAAGATCGGCGTACGTGCTGATGATCTGGCGCCATCGGTCGCTGTGCATGTAGCCGATGGCAATCATGTCGTTGCCGATCAGTGGCTTCATTCGTTCTGCCTCGAAACGCAGGAATTCCGGGCTGTGCCGATCGGTGTACTTTGTCCGGATGATGTCGACCAGTTCCTCGGTATGCATCATGGCGTACTCCCATCCCTTGAGGCTGGCCTCGCGGAATGCCTTGACGCGTTGCGGATGGTCCGCGATTTCCCGCTCGCTGGTGAACAGATTGTCGCCATAGAAATCAATGCCGACCGAGCGTGGGGAAAGCGCAACGTAAGGAATGTAGCTCTTGTCGAGATAATACGGTTCGGTGGTGCTGTAGCCGCTGATGGCGTCGGCCTGGCCGAGAATGAGGGCGTCGGCGGAGAAGGTGTGAGGGAGTATCTGCACAGTGTTTTCCGGGATTATTTCCCGCCGCAGAAAGGCCAGCAACTCTTCGGAGTTCGGTTCCAGCATGATCCGCTTGCCCTTCAGATCCTGAGCATTGGAGACTCCGGAAAACACATGTCCGTAAAGCGTCAGAGGAGAGTGCTGGAAGATGACCGCCAGGGCAACGACAGGATTGTTTGCCTGTCGTGCCAGGACGAGCGAACTGGTGCCCACGCCGTACTGTGCGCGCCCGCTGACTACCTCGCTGACCACACTGGTTTCCGGAGTGGCTTCCACAAGCCGGACATCGAGTCCCTTTTCGCGATAGAACCCCTTTTCCTGCGCGGCGTAGTATCCGGCGAACTGGAACTGGTGCTGCCACTTGAGCTGGAGCGTGACCTGTTCCAGTGCCTGGGTTTGATTGGCGCAGGTTGGGGAGCTAAGCAGGACAAACACCACCCCGGCCCAAAAACCGCCGAGCATTTTTCCGGCTGTTCCGCGGAGGAATGCGGATAAGCACCGGGAAAATTCTTCGAGGGTCATCACGTGCGGCGTCCAGTGTTTTTGTGGGACTTGTCGCCGGACATCATGGAGGCATGGCTTGTAAGGGTCAAATACGCTCAGCGGAACGGAAATTCCCGTTGAACCACTGTGTCGCCTCGTGGAGGCAAAGGGCGAACCCGGGGCAAACCGCATAATCCACACCAATCTCCGGGATGACTTTAAGTTCCTTGCGGCAAGTGACTTCCTGGAGTGCCCGGCGGTTGCTGGCGATGTGTTGCGTGTCGGTTTCTTCTATCAGCAGGAGCAACGGCGATTCGAGCGAGCGCAAGTAGAGCACGCCGGCGAGGTCGATCAGACCGCCTCGG
>Ga0316613_10001527_pt1 | contig 15740 bp, 13 predicted proteins | sample OWC_soil_day10_C_2_FD_207647 | JGI IMG/M metagenome (GOLD analysis project Ga0316613, IMG submission 207647) | Wetland soil microbial communities from Old Woman Creek delta, Ohio, United States - OWC_soil_day10_CT_b | ecosystem: Environmental > Terrestrial > Soil > Wetlands | place: USA: Ohio...
GTCCGTTTCTTTAAAAATCAGGCGGGAATTGAAGCCCACATGATTCGACATGCCACTATTATTAAACCTAAGTTTGATTTAGTTTTAGAAATTTTAGAATCTGAATTAGGCGGCAAGAATCTTGCTTCCTGGAGTAATCCACAAGGTGGTTACTTTATCAGTCTGGACACTTTGCCAGGCTGCGCTCAAAAAATAGTAGCAAAAGCCGCTGCTGCTGGTGTTTTGCTCACTCCTGCCGGAGCAACCTTCCCTTACGGCAAAGACCCTGAGGACAAAAACATCCGTCTTTCTCCTACCTTCCCGCCACTATCAGAGTTAAAACAGGCTATGGAGTTGGTAGTCCTCTGCGTTAAGCTTGTCAGTACAGAACAAGAACTGACAAAAAGGGGATTATAGCTTTCTGATTATTAGAGTACTTTTCAATGAAATATAAAGTACGGGTTTCAGACTCACCACTCCACAGGGTCCTATAGTTACATAATTTGCTTACCATTGCCATCAGCTCCGACAAGGACTGTAGGAAAATAACCTCACTTTATTTTTATGGCTTAAATATGCCCCGAAGTTATATGCTTAAGTTAGAAATTTTTCCTGTACGTAACTACTAATATAGATTATGATATAAAAGAGGTCGCCCTAAAAAGCCAGTAAATTAGCTTTTAGGCGACCTCTTTTATTTAGCTACCACAATAGCTATAATTTTCTAAAAAATAAGAACTGGGGGAAATTAAATTTTCACTTTATTCTAGGGATTAGATTACTTCAGTGAGCCAAAGAATCACTCACTATCAAATGCCTGCAATGCAATCGGCAATGCCTGAATGACAGCATTGCCTGCCGCTGGTAATCCTACTAAGATTGCACTTATTATTTCTTCTCTTGTAGCACCAAGTTCCTTAGCATGTTTTACATGAAACGGCAATCCACCTTCAAGTCTTAACGCCGCTAAAACAGCTAGGTAGGAAAGTGCTTCTGTTTTATCATCAAGCTTGCTTGCCCCACCCAGTTTTTGTACCGTTTCCATCCATATTTTTTGCTGATCAGGCGCTTCTTTTATAAAAGTCTGAAAAGCATTACTCATTAGTGATTTTTCATTCATTACTTTATCCTCACTTTTTTTATTTTTTAGTTATCCTTTTGCTTTCTTCTAGTTACTTTCCATCTCAAATTCTCCTTTTTAAAGATTGTATTATAGCAATTTTTAATAATGGCAGCTGCAAGTTAATTTCGATTTTTTACACCACTTGGCACATGTCCTGTTGGTACAACTTTGGATGCATTGATACAATAGGTATGCTGATCATCAAAAAAGATATGGGGATTGAAGCTTTCTAAAATAGGCGCCTTATCCAGCCCCCCCAAGAAAAAGGCTTCATCTACCCGGATACCCCAGGACCGCAATGTTTTGATTGCTCTTTTGTGAGCTGGTGCATTCCTCGCTGTCACTAGCGCTGTTCTAATGGTTTTTTGTTTCTTATCTTTGTAAGCCTTTTGTACATTATTTAAGGCTGTTAAAAATGACATAAAAGGGCCAGGCGGTAAGGGTATTTCACTCTTTTCTGCTTCATGCTTTTTAAACTCTTCTAATCCCATCTCCTGGTATATTTTCTCCGCTTCATCACTAAATATAACAGCATCACCATCAAAGGCAATCCGAATTTCATCTAAGTCTTCCTCTTTCTTCAAATACGTCCCTCCATAAATCGTAGCACTAGCATGCCCATTTTCGAGGGCAAGCTTTACATCTTCAGGATTGGCAGATAAAAATAAATCAGCATTAAAGGCCTTCAGATATTTATATGGAGATCTTCCTCGCGTAAAAGCAGCTCTAGTAATATTGAGACCATGCTGTTCAATGGAATTAAAAACTCTCAGTCCTGTATTCGGGTCATTTTTGGATATTAATATGATTTCCACCATATGCTGTCCATTTTCAGGATTACGAAGACATAATAGTTTTTTTATTAAAGGAAATGCTACACCAGGATCTAACTGCTCATTTTCATGCTGAATTTGATACTTAGTATATTCGTCCTCCCCATCTTCTTCAAAAATCCTATTACTTGCATCTAAATCGAAAAGAGCCCGTGAAGATATCGCAACTACTAGCTTTCCATCCAATGTAATCGTCATAACTTCCCTCCCTATTTAGAATTCTTACAGTGAATGCAATAATTTCATATTAATTTCCAATTATTTACCGTTATTAATCTATTTACCATTAAAATAATAAAGTCCTGCAAGATAACTACCTTGCAGAACTTTATTATTCATTTAACACACAGTCAAGGTAACGGTACCTTCCTGTACTTCAAGCTTAACAGTACTGCCTTCCATGATTTCACCCCTGACAATTTTCTTACTTAATTCCGTTTCAATTGCCCTACTGATTTGCCGCCGCAATGGCCGGGCGCCAAATGCGGGGTCATAGCCATCTTTTGCAAGCAAGTCTAAAACAGCTTCATCCCAGTCTAGCGTAATATTTATCTGTTTTTGCAAACGTTTATTTAGGCTGTCCAGCAAGATCCCAGCAATTTTACCTACTTGCTGTTTAGTGAGAGCATTAAAAACGATAATATCGTCAATACGATTCAAAAATTCCGGCCGAAAATGAGCTTTAAGCATAATAAGCACTTTTTCCTTTGCTTTTTCAAACTCATTTTGCAAAATTTCGGCTGAACCTAAATTAGATGTCATGATGATAACCGTATTTTTAAAGTTTACGGTTCGCCCCTTCCCATCCGTCAGCCGTCCATCATCCAAAATTTGCAACAGCACGTTGAAGACATCGCTATGGGCTTTTTCAATTTCATCCAACAAAATTACGCTGTAAGGTCTGCGGCGTACAGCTTCCGTCAATTGTCCACCTTCGTCATACCCAACATATCCTGGAGGAGCACCGAGTAAACGAGCTACTGTATGCTTCTCCATATATTCACTCATATCCAGACGAATCATACTACGTTCATCATCGAATAATACTTCCGCAAGTGTTTTAGCAAGTTCAGTCTTACCAACCCCTGTCGGTCCTAAGAAAATGAAGGAACCAATGGGCCGATTGGGATCTTTCACACCTGCCCGTGCTCTAATAATAGCTTCACTGACAGCCTGCACTGCGTCATCTTGACCGACTACCCGTGTATGCAGGATATTTTCCAAGTTGGCAAGTTTTTCTCGTTCTCCAGCTAGCATACGGCTAACGGGAATACCTGTCCAGCGGCTGACAATCTTGGCGATATCATCTTCCCCGACTTCTTCTTTTAACATGACTTTATGATCATGTTTTTTTATTAGTGACTCATCCTCATTTTTTAAACGCGCTTCCAATTCTGGCAACTTGCCATATTTTAATTCAGCTAAATGAGTAAGATCATAGGCCCTTTCCGCTGTCTCCATCTCGGCTTTGACCGCTTCAATTTCTTTCTTTAGACCACGTAAACGTAAAATAGCCTGCTTTTCTCCCTCCCATTGAGCCTTTAATATATCTGTTTCTTGACGAAGATTTTTCAGTTCTTCCTGGATGATGGTCAGCTTTTCCGAAGACGAAACATCACTTTCATTTTTAAGGGCTTGTTCTTCAATTTCCAGCTGCATTACGCGACGCAAAATTTCATCCAGCTCACTGGGCATAGAATCAATTTCCGTACGTAACTTGGCAGCAGCCTCATCTACCAAATCAATTGCCTTGTCCGGTAAAAAGCGATCCGAGATATACCGATCAGATAGTATAGCTGCCGATACTAGTGCTGCATCTTTGATGCGAACGCCATGGTGAATTTCATAACGCTCTTTTAAGCCCCGCAAAATAGAAATGGTATCTTCTACTGTAGGCTGATCAACCATCACTGGCTGAAAACGCCGTTCTAAAGCAGCATCTTTCTCGATATGTTTGCGATATTCATTCAAGGTAGTAGCACCAATACAGCGAAGTTCGCCTCTGGCCAACATGGGTTTCAAGATATTACCAGCATCCATGGCTCCTTCGGCAGCACCAGCCCCTACTACAGTATGAAGCTCATCAATAAACAGCAGAATTTTCCCTTCTGATTTAATAATTTCATTTAATACGTTTTTCAAGCGTTCCTCAAACTCACCCCGATATTTAGCGCCAGCCACTAATGAACTAAGATCAAGAGAATATAAGCTTTTATTCTTCAAGCTCTCTGGCACATCTCCAGCTACAATGCGGCGAGCCAAACCTTCTACAATTGCTGTTTTCCCCACACCTGGTTCACCAATAAGCACCGGATTATTCTTGGTACGACGAGATAGAATTTCTACTGTCCGGCGGATTTCTTCATCCCGACCGATAACAGGGTCCAGCTTACCCTGTTTAGCCATTTCCGTCAGATCTCGCCCGTATTTGGACAAAGCCTGATATCCCTCTTCAGGATTATCATTAGTAATCCGCTTTCCTTGTCGATATTCCTTTACAATTTGCTGAATACGGCTGCGATGCAGTCCGAATTCTCGGCAAACTTCCACTATATCACTATCACCGTCTTCTACAACAGCTAAGAGCAAGTGCTCTGTACTAATAAATTCATCTTTCATATCGGTAGCTATTTTTTCAGCTAAACCTAGCACCCGGATCATTGCCGTATTCATTCTGAGATTACTATCCTGCCCCCGAACAGAAGGTTGGTTAGTGACTAGCTTTTCTAACTTGGTTTTTAAAAGTTTTCCATCAATTCGGGACTGAGTCAGAATCTGCTCCATCATCCCTTCTTCTTCTTTGACTAATGCTAATAACAAATGCCGCGTACTCACTTCTTGATGATAATGCAAAGCACTTAACTGCTGTGCTTCAGAAATAGCAGCTAATGCTCTTTGTGTAAATTTTTCTTGACTCATGTTCATAACCTCCCACATATATTTTAGGCTCAAAAGCCTTTTTATTAATTGAATACTAAATCACTTAAGACTCTATATTCTACAAGTAGAAGCTTTAAAGCAACTATGTTCCTATCTGTTCCGCAGGGCAAAAATTTGTTTATAAAGTTCAATTTCTTTAGGACTTTGATTACGAGGGATATCGATATAAACTTTTATATACAAATCGCCTAAAGTACCATTTTTGCCTTTAAAACCTCTATTTTTCAGCCGCAGTTTCTGGGCTGAGCGTATTCCTGGCTGTATCTTTACTTGCACCATACCATCTGGTGTCTGCATAGATACTTCGTCGCCTAAAACGGCTTGTTCAGGATGGATCAGTAAATCACCTTCTAAGTCTACCTGATTAATAACTCGCCATGTTGAATGAGATCTAGCCTGCACATGAAGATATAGGTCACCATTAGGGCCTTCATTTGTACCTTTACCACCTAGTCCTTTGAGACGTAATATGGTGCCTGGATAAGATTTACTAGGGATTTTCACTTTTAGCTTTTTATGTTCATCCGTGACCCCTGCTCCTCCACAAGTACTGCACACGCCACGATTGGAGAACCGACGACCTTCACAAGCGGTGCAAAGAGCTGGTAAACTAATCTGAATGTCCTTTTCTGTACCTGCCATTAATTCTTCTATTGCCAGGCTGATTTCGACTTCCACATCTTCTCCCTTATAGGATCTATGCCCTGTGCGATATCCATTGGCATAACCTGCCTGTTGCTTGGAAAATTCTTGACCAAATATGGAAGAAAAAAAGTCGCTGAAGCCAAAGTCATCCATTCCATCCATATGATACGTCTGGTACCCAGCATTTTCTGGTGGCGGCTGAAATTCCTGACCCATACGCCAATTCTGCCCCAATTTATCATATTTGGCTCGATTTTCTGCATCACCTAGTACCTCATAAGCTTCATTGATTTCTTTAAATTTTTCCTCTGACGCTTTTTTTCCATCTGCTTTCTGAACATCTGGATGATACTGTCTAGCCAATTTACGATATGCAGTTTTTATCTCTTTATCAGTGGCAGTTTTAGGTACCCCTAGCACTTCGTAATAGTCAATAAATTTCATAACCTTCACCTACTTTCAAAGTAACCATAGAGTACTATTCTCTATGGCTTAATTTTATCAAGAAAACTTGATTCATGAGTGTTAACTCTTTATGAATCCTAGTCGCACATATTCAAAGATTTTGGCAACTTATCTTCTTACTTATCGAAGAAGATAAGTCATAGAGCTACTTGATCATCGAATAAATCATTCCAATTTTGCGTCAATCACATCATTTTTATACTGAGTTTTTTAGTTCTCCAAACTGAGCATGGCTGCGCTTGGAACTCATCATAATCTTTCTCCATTTCATATTTTATGTATTGTAATGTAAAGAATGCTTATTTACTATTAGTTTACCAAAATACCTCATTAAAAGTCAATATTTTTATTTGACTTTTTGACTTTTGTTTTTAATAGTACTGTTTAGCATATTTGAACTGCCTTATTATTTTATAAGAAACATAAAAAGATCTCCTATTTGTAAATATCTACAACTAGAAGACCTTCCTTTACCCTTATAAGTGCATAATATTCTTTATCCATGTATATAAATCAAAGATTATAAAAGTCAAATAGTTTATCCTATAAGACTTGCAACCGGTTTGACTTTAACAATAGTTTTCCAATCATCAAGCCTTACCGTTGTGCCATTGGTGCATTTAATAACTGGGCTGGGATTTAAAAATTCTCCTAAATATACAATTTCCCCTTCTTGACCATCCATCAATTGGACGGTATTACCTAAAATACTATACCGAAACTGATCGAGGAAAGTGGTACATATACCAACATCAAGCTTAGCGATCATATCAGAAGCTAACGCATCTGCCGCTACAAAGGGAGTCACTTTGTTATTGTAAGCCCGATTCGAAGTCATTGCGTCATAAATGTCAGCAATTGCAATAATTCTGGCATAATGATGGATTTTACCATGTTTAAAATTACCAGGATATCCGCTGCCATCTAGACGTTCATGATGCTGCACTATGCCCAGAACAACATCAGCTGAAAGCCCTTCTACACTACTCAATAAATTGTAACTATGAGTAGAATGGAGCTGTGCTAACTGCATCTCATCCTTAGATAGCTTGCCCGCCTTTTTTAATATTGACATCGGTATTTGAGTTTTTCCTATATCATGCAATAATCCTGCAAGAATAAGTTCATTAATTTCTTCTGCACTACAATGCAGCCACTTACCAATAAGCCCAGATAGCAGAGCAACATTGATACAATGACAAAAAGTATAATCATCTGATGGTCTTTCCAAATTTAGATAGTTAATCGCAAAAGGAGAAGTGACCAAAGGAGCTATTTGATTACTGGCGATATCTTGAAATTGACGCAAAGCTACTTTCTTATAACCAATTATAGTATTGAACAATACTTTAACTTTATCAACTGCAGCCCGATATTGTCCGAGCTGCTCAGCCTCAAACAATAGTGATGCCTGTTCCGATGACGATTGCTCTTTTATGTCGATTTCATATAAGCCGAAACTTTCCAGACGCCTTAATAGCTTTTCATTTAACACTGTACCCTCTGTTAATAGAGTCATACCGCGTCGATCTAGAATAGGGCGCCCTACTTCCATACCTGGCAAGAGCTGCGATAATTTATAACGACAAATTGCAATAGCCATTAAAACATCATCCTCCGCAATATTAATTCGAGAAAATTCTCATAACCTAATTATTATACCATATTAAAATTGTAATAATATTAACTTTATGTAAAATTTTTCTATTTATTGGCATAAGAATATCTTCCATCTTTCGACAGAAGCTGCAATCATTTTATCTCAAAAGACTATTTAGCGCTAAAGTAATCACATCCCCAGCGATAAAAAGCAATAAACCCTCTAGAGGATAAAAATGTAATCATAATCGTATAAAAACTTGTAAACCAGCTCCAATTTAAATATTCAATGAGATCAGTATATAACTCAATAGGATATTCTATAGCCGTAACAACTGTACTGAATACTGCCGCGTAATAGAGTATCGGCCAAAAGCCTCGTTCTCGGGTAACTTGATTATATAGAACACACAGAGTGGGAAAAACCCATAATTCAAAAAGTATACTAGTATTATAAAATTGAGGCAGCAATCGAACAGGATAATCTAATAATTTCAGATTAACAACGGGACTTCCCCAAATAAAGTCGACAACACATTTAAATAAAAAAACGACGACCCAATCACGAAAATATCGCCAATCTATGGCGAAGATCAATAAAAGTAAATTAATGATTGCTGCTAATATGGTAATAATATTTTCTATAGGCAAATCAATTCGCCCCTCCTTAAAGCTTGTAAAGTTCTTTCATAATTATTATTTTGCACTAAAACTCATGATTTATCCTTATGGTGCCTAGGCACTAAAAAATCTGCAACATGACGGTCCTAAAAACTAAAAAAGATCATCACCTTATGTTAGGGCAGCACATCAGTAAAAATTACTAAGTCTTTAATCCTAATTACTAGCAATTACTACATGTTACTTACTCAATCATTTTCCAATTAGAATTGTACTAAAATACTAGCAATAAACATACTTATATCTAAATAGTTATTTTAAGGTGGTTACCATATGTTAGACATACTGATTTTTAGAATTGTACTATTATTGGCTTTCATCATAATTGCTTATTTTTTGGGAGATTGGAATAACCTTGAAAAATATTATCCTACTATTCTCTTTGTAATGGTTGTAAATGTAACCGCCAGTTTTTTAACCTATCACCATACTTTATGGAATTTCAATCCAGATTATCTTGTAAAAACATATACCATAATAGAGCTGCTTAATTCTTATATTGTCCTACCATGTACAGTCTTTGTTTTTCTGTCTAATTTCCCACCCTTTAGTAATATTCTTCAATATACTTACATAGGATTATGGATTATAATCTATAGCACTATTGAATTATTAGATTCTATGATAGGGGGTATTTCCTATCAGCATGGATGGTCATGGCAAATCTCGACATTGTTCGATTGCGCCATTTTCTCTATAATCAGAATCCATTATATAAGGCCCGTTTGGGCATGGGGCATTACATTTTTATTAGGAGCTGCGATAGTAACCATATTCAATTTTAGTTCTGCAGAAATGAAGTAAAAGTAGCAATCTATAACTAAATCCCTAACAAGGAATAATGAAATTCTCTAGTGTATTTGTAAAATACTAAAGGAGACTAAGATTCAGGTGGAATTTAATCCACCTGAATCTTAGTCTCCTTTAACCACTGATCTATTGATTCGAAAATTTAAATAAATTAAGCCGTATCTTTTTTTTTAAAATATTGACTAATTAAATAACTAGTAAATAATAATAATAGTTATTTACGGCAGAATCATAAGATAACTGCTGGAGAATATAAGTAATGAAAAAATATAAAGATGAGGTGTTGGTAATGTCTAAAGATTTTTATACCACTTTAAAAGCAAGACGTTCTATCTATAGCATTAGTAAAGAAAAGGTTGTCCCAGAAGGAAAGATTCAAGAAATAATTGAAACGGCTGTGAAGCATACGCCATCTGCATTTAATTCACAAAGTGCCAGAGTAATCCTTTTATTTGGAGAACAGCACGATAAATTATGGGATATTACAAAAGAAACGCTCCGAAAAATTGTTCCAGAAAATGCTTTTGCCCCCACTGAGGAAAAAATAAATTCCTTTAAAAGTGGATATGGCACCGTTTTATTCTTTGAAGATGAAAGTGTTATTAAAGGGCTTCAAGACCAATTTGCTCTCTATAAAGATAATTTTCCAATTTGGTCCCATCATTCGTCTGGCATGTTACAGCTTTTCATTTGGGCAGGCTTAGAAGCAGAAGGATTGGGTGCCACCTTGCAGCATTATGGTTCTCTTATCGAACAGCAAGTAAGTCAAGAGTGGAATGTTCCAGCTGCATGGAAATTGATTGCACAGCTTCCTTTTGGCAAACCTACTGCTGAACCTGGTGCGAAGGAATTTAAGCCTCTAGAAGAACGTATTAAAGTTTTTAAATAAAAAGAACAACCTAGTTATGATTTTGTTTCAACTTTCTTAGATCATGGTTCTCTTACCGTTTCTTATAAAGCGAAAAAGCAGATCCCCCCCATATTTGGGTTTGGATCTGCTTTTTCGCTTAAAGACACTAGATTTTACTTTCTATTTTTCGATGCCTTTCTGCAAATCCCTCTTTCTGAATTACATAAGAATTCAATAAAATATTCTAACTCTTCGCAGTTAGGTAATTCTTGTTCTATTATAGCTACCGCTTGCTCCAATCCTAGATCTGAATAATATATTATTTTATAAGCCTTTTTCAGCAATTTACTTGCATTTTCTTCAACACCTGCACGAATCATTCCTATTTTGTTCAATCCTACTGCTTGAGCAGGATTGCCATCTACCATTATAAAAGGAGGTACATTTTGTACAACTTTTGAAAAACCGCCGATCATAGCATTTCGTCCTATCTTGACAAACTGCTGAATTCTTACTAAGCCGCCAATGGTAACTCTATCTTCAACCTCTACATGACCTGCTAAATTAACAGCATTTGACATCACTACATGATTACCAATATTACAATTGTGACTCACATGACTATATGCTAATAACAGACAGTTTGAACCAATTTGGGTTATTTCCTCTTCACCAGTTCCTCTATTAATGGTTACAAATTCTCTAATTTGGGTATTATCGCCGATATTGACATAGCCTTTTTCGCCATTATTCTTTTTCTCCTGTGGTTCAGAACCGATAGAGGCACTAGTATGAATTATGCAGTTCTTACCAATGTTTGTCCATCCGTCAAGAACTGTATGTGCTCCAATGTTAGTTCCCTCTCCAACACTAACATGATTCCCAATAATCACGTAAGGACCAATTTCCACATCCTTACCAATTTTAGCCCCGGGAGAAATTAGTGCCGTTTCATGTATCTTATTCAAAGCCAATATCTTAGCTTGATTTTGTATCACATTCAATGCTCCTCATTCCGCAGTTATTTATTATCATTCTCTATCTCAAACCTTCACAACGTAAATTAGGTAGATATGCCTTTATATAATTAGAAAGATTGGCACCCCAATGTTGTAGTAGGCTTTTGACTAAGGTATAATAGTATTGCCTTCCTTTGCAATACTATTCAATAATTTTCAATAGTTGTTGCAGTGCAGCTGCCCAATTCCATCTCAAAATCTCATCATACATCATTAAAAACAGTCCACCCAAAATACGATCATCAATATTGTTATCAAGTGTACCGATTTAGCAAACTATAATAAAGACATTTATAAATTGACTAAATTAAATGATTTACTCCATGTTTTCCAAGTGCTTAATTGCTTTTTTGTTAATTGATCACTAATAAGCTCAAGTGGATTTATATTTTTCAATTTTTGTCTTCTCTTTTCCCAAGGAAGTGATTTATCTGAAACAATAGACCAAACTCGCTCTTGAGAATTTATCAATGAATTAATAAATTCCGTTTGCTGGCTTTCTGAAAGATTTAACTGCACTATCATCATCATATATTTTTCAGTAAGTCTTTGGCTTTCTTCTGCTTGATCATCAAAAAGCACCCTTTGATTTGGAGGCAACAATTGCATGATTTTATTACTTGCTTCTGTACGAATATCTTTCATTTGAGTTAAAGTATCTGCATAATTATACAAATCGGTCAATTTATAAACCTCGCCAATTCCTTGTTTTCTTTGAACAGCTTTTACCTGTTTATCTGCTTCTAAAATAATTCCATCAATCTGATCTCTCTGTTCCTTGGGAAGATCTAAATTTACCCATAGTGCTTCTTGATACATATCTGACACATCAATATGAGCTGAACAAACCCCAAAACCAAATACAATTTCCAAAAACATTACACAAGAAATAAATGTTTTAGCTATACTCAAAATGACTGCACCCTTTCGATCATTTGTTTGCCTACCCGTTATAATGATATATCTTCCCCTCTCTCCAAATCCATATTTATATTTATATTTATATTTATAAATTCGATAGCTTGAATTAAATTCATTTTATAATATCTATCTTTTTTTTTTCATTGAAAGATGCGTTTAATCGCTAAATTAATAAGAATTCTGCACTTAATAACCCTTTATCTACAAAAAAATACATCATATAAGTAAAATCGTTTTTACCTCTTATAAACTCTTTGTTTTCTGTAAAAAATACTATAAAAATCCATAAATAGTTGCTTATTTGTCGAAAATTTTCTATTTTTAGAAATATATCAAATGTAATTCCAACATTCTTTTCTTAAAATAGAAAAATAGTCCAAGGACGGTTAATCTTGACAAGGATGTTACCATAAGAGGGTAATTTATGAAACTATTGTTAATGGAAGACGAATGTAAAACCATTGGACCGATGTCCCATCTTCTTAAAAAGAACGGCTATGCTGTAGATCTTACAGAAGATGAAGAAACAGGTATTGAGATGGCAACAACAGGAATTTATGACATTATTATTCTGTATCGCACATCACCTTGCAGCCGCAGCATCTCGTTATTAAAAAAAATCCGTGATCTAAAAGTTAGTACTCCTATTCTTTTTCTCATCGAAAAGAATATACCAAAGTATCAGATAGAAGCATTAGATGCTGGTGCTGATGATTCTTTGGCGAAGCCATTCTTCACTAGTGAACTAATGGCAAGGTTACGTGCTCTAACCCGAAGAAAAAACAGGGATTTTATTGGAGATAATATTTCTGTTGCCGGACTGACGCTCCACCCATTAAAGGGTAAGGTAACAAAAGGTAATGAATCAATTCACCTTACAATGAAAGAATCCTTACTTCTGGAAATGCTCATGCGTAACTTTGGTCAAGTCATTACTAAGGAACGTATTATGGAAAAAGTTTGGAGCTACAATTCTGAAACGAACATTGCTAATATTGACCTTTATATTCATTACTTGCGTAAAAAATTGAACTCATCTAATATTAAAACCGTACGAGGAGTGGGATATTTTCTACAGGAAGACCCTTGTGGCTAATGTGATACTCAGAAATACAGCTCCACCAGAATAATGTAAAATAGACCATGCTTTCCAGCATGGTCTATTTTATTCTCGATACATTAATTTGATTGATAATACATTTCCTAATACATTTCTTTTGCTGGAACTGGTCCTCGGGAAATAGCGATACGACCAGTGCGAACAAGCTCAATAATACCAAAATCCATTAATACTTCACATAATGCATCAATCTTAGCTTCCTCGCCGGAAAGCTCGATAACCAGAGTCTCCCTGTTAACATCCACAATCTTGGCGCGAAAAATTTCTACGATATCAACAAGATCAGAACGATTTGCTTTATTCGCACGAACTTTGATCAGTGCTAATTCCCGTTGAATAGAGTCCACATAGGTAAGATTAGCAATCTTAATCACATTAATCAATTTTGATAATTGATTAACAACCTGTTCTAATTCAAATTCATCCTCCACCTCGACACCAATGGTAATTCTCGTAGTGTCAGTTTCCTCTGTAGGTCCGGCGGCAATACTTTCAATATTAAAAGCACGCCGGCTAATCAATCCTGATATATGTGTTAATACGCCCGGTCTATTCTCCACTAAAACAGCTAATGTATATTTCATCAGATTCCCCCCCTTAAAACCATTTGATCTAGACGGCCACCTGGCGGAACCATGGGCAATACATCCTCTGTTTCGGGCAGTAATACATCAACCAGCACTGGTCCCTCCATCTGCAACGCTTTTTCCAATATCATGTTTAACTCTTCTGGTTTTCTTACCCGTAAACCAGCAACTCCCATAGCCTCAGCAAGTTTTACAAAATCCGTACAGCCCTTCGTACTAGAATGGGAATAACGTTGACCATAAAACATCCGCTGCCATTGATTCACCATACCAAGAACCTGATTGTTCATAACGATAATTTTTAGTGGTAGTTCATTATCGGCAACAGTGGCAAGCTCCTGACAGTTCATCATAATACTGCCATCACCAGTAAATAAGACTACGGTTTTCTTTGGTAAGGTAATTTGAGCCCCAATCGCAGCCGGCAAACCATACCCCATAGTACCTAAACCACCAGAGGTTAAAAAGGAACGCTGCTTATTAAAATTATAGGTTTGTGCCGTCCACATTTGATGCTGGCCAACATCAGTCACAATGATGGCATCGCCTTGGGTGAGATCACTCACTCTTTCGATGACGGTCTGGGGTCTAATGCCTTCTGGCGGTAAACTTGAGGCCAACGGTTTTTCCTTTTTCCAATCCTGCACCAAATCAATCCATTCCGACTTTGCCCACTGTCCTTTTTCCAGTCTACGCTCTGCTATTTTTTCACACAAGAGAGGCAGAGCCCATCGCAAATCTCCAATTACTTTTAGATCAGCACGAACATTTTTGTTTACTTCTGCCGGGTCAATATCAAAGTGTATGATAGTTGCTTTGGGAGCAAAGTTCTTAACCAAGCTTGTTACGCGATCATCAAAACGCACACCAATTCCCATTAAAAGATCGCAATCGATGGTCGCCATATTAGCTGCGTAAGTTCCATGCATGCCCACCATGCCCAAATGCTCAGGTACATCACTGGGAATGCAGCCTAACCCCATCAAACTGGACATAACTGGAATTCCGGTCATATGGATTAACTTGCGTACTTCTTCCGATGTACCGGAAATATTAACACCGCCACCTACGAAAATCACAGGTCTTGCTGCTTTTTCTAAGGACTGAACTACTAAATCAACCTTGGTAGAATCTCCAGAAGATGAAGTTCGATATCCTCTAAGGGAAACATCACTAGGATACTCAAAATCCAGAGTGTCATTAAAAACATCTTTCGAAATATCAATTACAACAGGTCCTGGTCGCCCTGTACGAGCAATATAGAAAGCTTCCTTCATTACACGAGGCAAATCTTGAATTTTTTTCACTAAGTAGTTATGCTTAGTAATGGGAGTTGTGATGCCACAAATATCCGCTTCCTGGAAAGAATCTTTACCGATCAGAGGTACCCCTACTTGACCAGTAATCGCCACCAAAGGTATGGAATCCATGTATGCCGTCGCAATGCCAGTGACCAGATTGGTTCCCCCAGGCCCAGAAGTCGCAAAACAAACACCCGTTTTACCTGTAGCCCGTGCATAACCATCAGCAGCATGCACTGCACCTTGTTCATGGCGAGTTAAAATATGGGGAAATTTCGTTTTAAATAATGCGTCATAAAGGGTTAAGACCGCACCTCCAGGATAACCAAAGACAATATCTACCTCTTCCTCCTTCAAACATTCAATTACAACTTCCGCTCCCAACATTCTCAAAGCAAATACCTCCTCATTTTTCTTTCATTTTTAATAAAAAAAACGTCTTCTGCCATTGTGAATAATGACATATAGATGCTGCTTTCATCGCCAATCTTATAAATTCTTAGACTATAAGAACGCAGCGTCTTTTAGTCTAAGACCAAGCGCCAGATCCATGTTATTATAAGCGGAGGTTAAATGCCAATGGCGAAGCGTTAATAACATGGATCTGGAGCGACCTTAAAGCAACAACATGCATCTAAATCTGATACTAAAACAAAAGACCTCCGTCCCTTATAAAGGGACGGAGGTTAATCCGCGATACCACCCAAATTGCTATAGTTAGTAACCATAGCATCTCATAAGGTACGAAGTTATGATACTCTATACCTCGCGCGCAATAACGGGCGGCAATTCCTCAAAAGAGGCCCGGCGTAGCTTACTAAATAATTCAGCCCGCAACTCGTGGATGATTTTCATTATACTCCATAT
>Ga0316613_10001528_pt1 | contig 15735 bp, 11 predicted proteins | sample OWC_soil_day10_C_2_FD_207647 | JGI IMG/M metagenome (GOLD analysis project Ga0316613, IMG submission 207647) | Wetland soil microbial communities from Old Woman Creek delta, Ohio, United States - OWC_soil_day10_CT_b | ecosystem: Environmental > Terrestrial > Soil > Wetlands | place: USA: Ohio...
ATCTTGTTATAAAATCAGCTTCAGAAAGGACAGATTGAATTTCTTCAACCTGTCCTTTTCTAATCATATCCAGATTCAAGGAAGAACCCGATTGTTAACATTATGAGCATTAAATGATTTTTTTGCAGAGTTGTTGTATTGTTTGGATATTTACCCCCTGATTGATGAATATATATATGCAGAGAATTCATTAAAAAGTTTTGGTATATGTTTTCATGATAATACCTGATAAAATTAGAATATAATAAATAAGGGGGGACAAACATGCAACACCAATACAGACAAGAAAAACAAATACAAATGAATAACAAGCCATTAATTAAAGATGACAATAGAATATACCGTGCCCAGAACCCTATCCGAAGCGAACTATCCTTAGCTATTCTTTTTCTATTTAAATCCCATATTTCTAATAGCGTGAAAAAAACAGCAGAGGCGCACCCCCAGGCTAACATTATTTTTGATAAGGTTGGTGGGTCCTGGTGGAAGCCCGAATACCATATTATAATTGGCGGAAAGACGAAGAAGGCTGTGCAGTCTGCCGCTGAAATGCTACAAAGTACTTTAAATGGCGGAAAAGAAAAAACGCTTAAAAAATAAGAAGGCGAAGTGCCATTATTAAACATTAGTAACAATAAGATAAAGCCATGAATTTTCTGCGGGAAAATTCATCCATAACAAAGAATTGAGAACCATAATTCCCTATGTTGGTGGATTATGGTTCTTGATTTAAAGGTTATTATAGGGTCAAAGGTAATGAACGGCGAGCTAAATTTTCATAATTTTAATGATTTTTTGTAGTTATCAGAAAGCAGAGGTGAAATTTGTGATTTTGGAAATAAGTGAGTGTGCTATATTCATTCCAGAATGTTGCGATATAGCAACCGTGGATATGAAAGAATTTGCCTCAGAGGAAAAAAGACTTCTAGAGGACTACATGCCTACAGCTAAAACGGCCATTGTGCTTGCACACCATGTTACAGCCGCCTTGGAATGGGTATGGTTTCCCTTTGAAACCGAGCGGTTAAACAATACTTGTGCTGCAGATCTACATGCAAAAACTATTGTAGGGAAAATAGTAGGTTGGTTGTACGATAAAGACTTTTCTGCAGTAACCTTGCCGTATCCTGGTCGCTGTGGAGTTGCATTCAAGGATATAGCGGCTAAAACTAACCTTGGAGAGTTGGGGGCAAGCTATCTCTTTTTGCATAAAAAATGGGGACCTTGGACACATTTGAGAATATTGCTTACCGATGCAACATTTGTGAATGAAAATGCTGAAAATATAAAAGTGTGTGATTATTGTGCAGCATGTATTAAAGCCTGCCCTGCAGGAGTGATTAAAGAAGGATCGTTTGACGGCTCTGGTTGTGGTGAATATCAAAAAGTGCAATTACAGGAAAAGGGTATAGCGGGAAGCTATTTATGGAAGTGTGAAATATGTGCAAGGGTATGTTCGAAAGGTATAAAACCAAACCAAGTGAAAATAAAGGCCTAACAGTAAAATAAAAGCTTATTGAATTTAGTAATCAAACAATGCCTATTTTAAGCTGGAGGAGTTATTGTATGAATGTCGAAAGATACAATAATTACAAAATATATGTAAAATAGATCGTTTGTTAAAGAGAATGTTTGATTGATAATCAAATCTATTGCATTAGTTTTTTTGCATAGCACGTATGGTTTTTAACGAAGAAGACGGAAAGTGGAATTTGATTTTGGTTATGCCGGAAAGCATACCACCTTTGTATTGGAGATGCTAATTTGGCTATCAGTCAATAATTTCAAAAATAAAAGAGCAAGGAGAGGGGCGGTTTTGCGCAATAGTAGTGAAATGCTCTCGCTAGTGGCAGAGCTGACCCATCTTGGGCCATGGATATATTGCTATGAAAAAAAACTTTTTGAGTTCAGCAACGAGTTCTATGCTATTTATGGTACAGACGTTGCGACGGAAGGTTCTTTTATGACTCCGGAAGAATATATGGGGAAATTCGTGCATCCAGATGATGCTAGAATGGTAGAAGTTGAGATACGGAAGATGTTTTCGACCACGGAACTCTACTGTGCAGCTGAATTTGAGCACCGTATTATCAGATGTGATGGCGAAGTGCGCACAGTGCTTGTCCGGACAAATATCATAAGAGATAATGAGGGGAAGATTGAAAAGTGTTATGGAGCCAATCAGGATATCACGGAACGTAAAGCCATGGAGGCGGACCTGCACAATAGTAGAGACATGCTATCACTGGCGACGGAACTAGCGCATGTGGGGCCCTGGATATATCATCACGATTTAGAAATTTATGAATTTGGCAATGAGTTCTACTCTATCTTTGGTACTGATGTGGCGACGGAAGGATCTTCTATGACCCTAGATATGTACTGCAGAAAGTTTGTACATCCCGATGATGCTTGGATTTTTAAGATGTCGGAAGAAGAAAGAAGTGCATTCTTGGAAGACAATCCTTCTGGTGATTATGAACATCGTATTATTCGCCGGGATGGTGAAGTGCGAACCGTCGTTGTACGATGGATTATAATCAAAAATGCTGCTGGCAAGATTGAAAAGTGGTATGGTGCGACTCAGGACATTACCGAATACAAGAAGGTCGAGGCCGAATTATGTCATCAGGCGGAACAAATTCGTCGCATGGCTTATACAGACGTGCTTACTGGCTTGTCGAATCGTACACATCTAAATGAATGGCTTGAGGAGGAAATTAAAAACGCGCGTTGCGGTAAATCCCAAGGGGCTGTCTTATTCGTTGATTTAGATGATCTTAAGAACGTGAATGACACATTAGGTCACTCTTATGGTGATGCAATTATCATGGAAGCTGGGAAGCGTATAGCAAACGAAGTTGATAAAAATGCTTTTGTGGGGCGCATTGGTGGAGATGAGTTTGTAGTCATTTTACCCGAATATAAAGATCAGGATTGCATTGTGCCTATTGTAAACAGAATTAAAGATGCACTTTGCAAAGATGCCAAGGTGTTTGGAGAAAGCTTTCATCTATCGGCCAGCATTGGTGTTGCTATCTATCCGGATGACGGTGATACGACTGAGGCGGTTCTCAAGAATGCGGATAACGCAATGTATTTTGCCAAAAATTCCGGTAAGAATTGCTGGAAATTTTTCGATGCGAATATGCAGGCTGCGGTTTATGAGAAGATGTTGTTAACCAACAAATTGCGTCGCGCGGTTGAGAATAAGGAGTTTGAACTGTACTATCAGCCACAAGTAAGGGTTACTGATGGTGTTATCATGGGATTCGAAGCTTTGATTCGCTGGAATAGTCCGGAACACGGAGTTATAATGCCTGCACGTTTTATACCATTAGCCGAGCAAAATGGGCTTATCAAAGCAATAGGGAGCTGGGTACTTCAGGAGGCTTGTCAGTTTGCACGGCGGTTAACAGATAAAGGATGGAAAAACATCTATATTGCAGTCAATGTGTCACCATGCCAAGTGTCTGCTGACGATTTTATAGATAATGTCCGCGACGCCATACATAACGCTGGTATTGCGCCATATCAGCTTGAAATTGAAATTACAGAGACTGTACTGATTGCTTCGCTAAATGAAAGCATTTGTAAGCTTAGCGAATTGAGATTGATGGGTGTGCGCTTGGCCCTTGATGATTTCGGCACCGGTTACTCATCTCTAACCTATCTTCAGCAGTTGCCAGTGCAAACGTTAAAAATAGACAAATCCTTCATTGATATGATTCTGGTAGCCGGCTCTAAAAAGAAAATTATCAGTACTATTATAGATATAGCGCATATCATGGAAATGAAAGTGATTGCTGAAGGTGTGGAGGCAGAAAAACAATTGGATTATTTAAAACAATGTCATTGCAATTTAGTTCAGGGATATCTGTTTAGTCGGCCAGTGCCAGAAAAGGAAGCGCTACGATTGTTGTTTACACGCTAATAATTAGTTACGTAGAAAACATTGATGTTTAAAGTGGCTTAACTCTTTGAGAATGAAATTGGAACTATAAATTGTGAGCTGAGTATGAGTCAGGTGACAGTTCATTGACCTACTCGATAGGTGGGGTTGTAGGTACAAAAATTTGTGACTTGAAGCATAAAGTGTCTTAAACGATATTTAATGGCTCATTTTGTTATGCAACAAGTTATACTTTCAGAAATGGCATGCATAAAATATGAGAGTTTGCATATAATATTAATTTAGGGTATAAGCACTAAGCATAAAGCAAGCTTAGTGCTTATTTTTTTGTGCTAAGAAAGGTATTTTCAAACTTCTGTCAAAAATAACATAATTAGCCCAATAATAAAAGGCCCTAATAGACTAATTTATCTTTATAAAGGAGAAGTTTATGGAATCATTTTATCTTGTACTTACTCAATTGGAAGTATTCACCGTGATGATTTTGCTGGGAATTTTTGCAATAAAAACAAAAGCTTTAAATGAAATTTACCTGGGTGATTTGTCAAAGCTGATTATGCGGTTAATTCTTCCGGTTATGATTTTTCAAAAATCAATTAATGGTACAACTCGCGCCGATATGCTATTTTGTTTTACAGAAGTTATTTTGTCAACGGTTCTCATGTATGGAGTGCTTTTTTTTACTGGTTTCGTGCTTAAACGAATATTTTCTTTAAATGGAAATTACGGACGGGTTTTTCATGCTTCAACAATGTTCGGTAATGTTGGCTTTATCGGGATTCCGCTGATTCTCGGTATTTTGCCGGAACGTGGAATGCTTTACATGGCGCTTTTTACCATTGTTGATATGGTAATGCTTTGGACCATCGGTTTCCATCTGACTTTACCGGAAGAAAAGCTGGAGCATAGTTCTTTAACGGCAAATCTCAAAAACATATTTAATCCTGCAATACTGAGTATTTTTTTGGCAATTCTTTTTATTCTGATGGAATGGAAGTTGCCTGTTACGTTGAATAAAGCCCTTGGAGCTGTTGGTGATATGACAACACCATTATCGCTTATTTACATTGGCGGTACCTTTTATTTTTGCAATGTAGGGAAATTTTTAACAAGAATAGAATACTACGCAATTATTGTTGTTAAAATGATAGCTATTCCTCTGCTTATATTCTCAATACTGCGTTTTTTTAATTTCCAACCGGAAATTATTATATTTATTACTACACTCACAGGAATGCCAAGTATGGCAGCGATTGCAATGTTTGCTCGGACGAATGATTCAGACGAAGACTGCGCAGTCGGTGCTATCTTGATTACGACAATTTTTTGCTTAGTTACATTGCCACTGGTTGCTTATCTTACAGGCTATTAGTTTACTGGCAACATATTAGATACGCTACTTTTGGTGAAATACTCTGCGAGAATTTATGATTCACAAAATGACTCCGCGACACTTTATGCTTTAAATATGAAAGACACCAAAAATGGAGAAATCAGAATTTTTACGGCTTCCGTCATCTAGTGGCGACAATAAATGGTTCTAATAAGGGACATTATATGGGTAAAACCACAAATTTTGTGACTGAAACGAGTCTTTTGCCGAATGCCAAAGAACTCGTTTGCTTTTGTAATAATATGCACATCTACAGTTTAGCGCTTTATTAAATAAAAAGAGTTAAAGTCGAATCTTGTCATCGTGACAAAGATTAGTCGGGGAGAAACGTAGAATTTATAATAAAGAAAAACTTTTGTGAAATTATATATTAATTTCACAGGATATTTTTACTTTTTATGGAATTTTATAAAATTATAAAAGAAGATTTAAAACTATTGAAGATTAGCAATTAGCGGTGAGGATGTAATGATATGGTTAAAGGGAGTGATATTATGCAAAGAAAAGCTTTTAGTGCTGAGGGAGCCATTTCAGTGGGCCCCTATTCCCATGCGGTTGAATGTGGTGAGATAATTTACTTGTCAGGACAAACTCCTATTGATTCCGTAACCGGCAAACTTGTGGAAGGTGATATTATTCATCAAACAGAACAATGCTTTAAAAATCTATTCAATGTTTTGACTGCTGCCGAATTAACGCCAGATCATGTTATTAAAGTTAATGTATTTCTAACCGATATGGGTGACTTTGCTGCAATGAATGCAGTATATTCTAATCAATTCGAAGCTCCCTATCCTGCGCGTACAACAATTGGTGTTGCATCATTACCACTTGGCGCTCGAGTTGAAATCGAAATGATTGCAATGAAGAAGTAAGTGACAGGCCACACACTCAACAGAAACAATATGTCAGTTCCCTTGTTTCTGTTGAGTGTGTGGCGTTGACACAACGTAAATATCTTGATTTCAGAGGGTTTGCGAATCTATGGGTAATTCCATACGTGTCGTACTTTATATTTGCTCAGACTTCGGTTTGATATGGAGTTTGCAGCAGGATGTGCCGCAAAAGATGTTTTTGATAAGACAATCAATATAATTTAATGAAGGTTAAAGGTGAAATGTATGATAATAAAAACTTTGGTGGAAAATACATCAACTTCTGAGGAATTTAATAGTGAACATGGACTTTGTTTACATATTGAGACAAAGAAACATAAGCTCCTGTTTGATTTGGGAGCAAGCGCACTGTTTGTAGAAAATGCAAAAAAGATGAATGTTGATCTTTCAAAGGTTGATCTGGTTGTAATCTCTCATGGGCATTATGATCATGGAGGAGGACTTAAGGCTTTTCTGAATGTAAATTCCAAAGCAAAAATATACTTGAATCAAAAAGCATTTGATAAGCACTACGCGAATATACGAGGCGGAGATAAAGCGTATATTGGCTTGGACGAAGGGTTATTGCCTAATGAACGTTTTATTTTTGTTGATGATAATATTATTATTGATGATGAACTTGAATTGTTTTCAAGCATTAAAGGCAGGCGGCTTGCTTCATTAGGTAATCAAGATCTATTTATGGAGCTTAGTAGTTCAATGGTGCAGGACGATTTTGCTCATGAGCAGAACCTGATTATCAAAGAGGATAGTAAAACATTGTTGGTAGCTGGGTGTGCCCATAATGGAATAGTGAACATAATAGACCATCTTAATATTGCAAATAATGGTTCAATAAGCCATGTTATTGGTGGTTTCCATTTATATAATCGTGCAGCAAATACGTGTGAAGATCCCTTATTAGTCAGCCAAATAGGTGAATACCTTAAGAATACAGATTCAAAATACTATACCTGCCATTGTACAGGAATTGAACCCTATAAAAAAATGAAAGAAATTATGGGAGAAAAAATTCAATATTTAGCAACTGGCAGTCAATTAATACTATAAACAAAAAACGAAAATATTGTAAAAGGAGGTTCAATTTATAAATAAAATTATGGGTATGGTCGCTTGATATTCTGGTGATAGATCCAGTGCATTTTGACTTTCTAAAATATTTACACCAGAACTGTTTTATGTTCGCCTAGACTTATGTCTGGGCTTTTTTGCGCTAGGGGGGCGGTACTTTTACATGAAAATATAGAAATGATAAAGGATTGTATGTATTTTTATAGAAGTATTAGAAAAACAAGTTCGTTGGGGAATCGTTTGTGTTTGTACATCAATATATGTTTTCCTCCCAATATATATATTAATAAATGAGGAGCGTGTTATCTTATGACAAATGAGAAAATAAAAAAAGTATCACCATCTGTTGATGAGTGGCTCAAAGAAGCAAAAGCTCATCCATCGGCCTTACAAGAAGGCATGTTTTTGGTTCATAATGGCGTTGTTCGCCAGACACCTAAAGCCCAGGTTCGCCAGGGGCTTGATGACGGCTCGCTGGTAAAGGGAATGGAATTTGCGTATGATGCCGTAAAAGTTGATGCAGTGATTGCTGAAACCTATAAAATGGAAGGCATTTTCTATGTTAAGGTTTGGCTGAATGAAGGCCAGCTTAACCTAGGCGATGATATAATGTATGTACTGATTGGCGGTGATATCAGGCCGCATGTTATCGATGCATTACAATTCCTGGTTGGCAAGATTAAAAACGAGTGTGTTACGGAAATTGAAAAAAAGCAGTAAACTGCATTGGATTTTGTCAGGGAGACAGACAAAATGAGATTCTGGTGCAAAAATTAAAGCTATGATATAATCTTTACTTCAAAAGACATGTGGATTGTGTGTTTTATGTTCGCCTAGACTTATGTTTAGGCGATATTTTTTATAGAGGTGTTGGCATCCCTATACGAAACTATATTAATACGCGAAAGTAAGGGGGGATTTCCTGTAAAAGTATGATAGATAAGGGAAAAGGATAGTGCTAGTGACTGATAGGTAACCTGTTGATCGGCGGTTTTTAAGATAGTCTATTAGATGTCATTAGTAGCATGTCCATAAAAGTAACATTTTCTATGAAAGTTTTACATTGTATATCATCAGGAAACCCGCGAAATTCGCGAGTTTCCTGATCTTGATTTTTATAATTAATGTATGACACTGCGTGTAGTGGAGAAAATAACGTTGCCCATTAGTCGTTGTATCGTATAAAATATAACGTATTATAAAGTTTGTTATAAGGGGAATTTGTTTATGATCCAAACTGCGAATCGTCAAGTGACAATTCGATCATTAAAGGGGAAGCTTTTAGCTGCTTATGAATATTTAGTAGAACACAATGATCAAGAAAATGCGGTCAAAGTTAAGCAATTAGCAGGTAAATTAGTCAATGAGGAATTTGCCATTGCATTTTGCGGACATTTTTCTGCAGGAAAATCAACGATAATTAATCGCTTGGTGGGGGAAAACTTACTGCCGTCAAGCCCGATTCCAACCAGTGCCAATCTTGTAAAAGTCAAAGCGGGAGAAGAGTATGCAAAGGTATTTTTTAAAAACGAAAAACCTCGTTTATATCTGGCTCCCTATGATTACAAAATGGTAAAAAACTATTGCAAGGATGGAGACCAAATCCGGGCCATTGAAATTAGCCATTCTGATTCTCAGCTGCCAAGTCAAACCGTTATTATGGATACTCCCGGTATTGATTCTGCAGATGATGCCCATCGTATTGCCACGGAATCCGCCATACACCTTGCTGATTTGATTTTTTATGTAATGGATTATAACCATGTTCAATCCGAATTAAATTTTATGTTTACCAAAGAATTAACAGAGGCCGGCAAAGAGGTTTATCTTGTCATAAACCAAGTGGATAAGCATTCCAATCAGGAACTTTCCTTTGCGGAATTTAAAACAAGTGTGTCTCACGCATTCTCATTATGGGGAGTAAAACCGGCTGATATTTTTTATACCTCGTTAAAACAAGATGACCATGAATATAATCAATTTCCAGAGCTGCAGGCTTTTTTGGCAGAGCGGTTAAAGGAGAAAGATCGTTTGCTCCTTCAAGCTATTTTTCATTCTCTGCAGAAAATCATTAAAGACCACTTGGATGTAACAAAGAAAAAGAATGATCAGGAGCTAGAGCCTTTCAAGGATATCTTAAATGAACTATCTGCTGGGGAGCAGGAAGAGTTAGCAGGTAACTATAACAGGCTAATCGAAGAGAAAAACTCTTTAGGTGAGGGGCTGGAAAAGGCAGAAAGTGAATTTGATCTTGAGGTCAATAAAATTATGAAGAATGCCTATTTAATGCCCTTTGAAACCAGGGCCCTGGCGGAGTCCTACCTTGAATCCTGTCAGAGTGAATTTAGGGTTGGATGGCTGTTTAGCAAACAAAAAACTCTAGCTGAGAGAGAAAACAGATTGAATCTCTTTTATCAGGGGATTCTCGAAAAAACAAAATCACAAGTAGAGTGGCATCTTCGTGATTTTCTGTTAGGGTTTTTAAAGGTAAAGCGGGTGGAAAATAAAGAGCTGCTTGCCAAAATACAGAGCTTTACTGTGCATTTTTCTAAGGAATTATTAACTGCTGCTGTAAAACCGGGGGCTCGTTTATCAGGCGATTATGTTATCAATTATACTGATAATGTGGCAAATGAGATTAAAAGTTTGGCTAAAAGTAGTTTAGCTGAAATTGAGATTGAAATACTAAGTGCTTTGCAGGACAAAAATACAGCTATTCAAGCAAGATTAACCCAAAAATCAGCAAGCTTAGAGCGGTATATTACCGCACTGGAGCAGGTGAAAAAATATGAAGGAGCCAAAAGTCTTGAGCAAGCCAAGCTCGAAAAGCTACTTAGCGATACAAATGGGCTGGAGTATGACCGTTTTCATTTGTTTGATCTAGAAGAAGAGGAATTTGAGGTAGTTTATGGGAAAAACGGGCAGGTAGAACAGGTACAGAAAAAATCGACTCGTCTGGTAAACAAACCGATCGTAAAAGAAAATAATCCAGTCTCCGCTGAAGCCTCAGACCGGATGAAAGATACAGCTGAAAAATTAAAAAAGACGGCACAGCTTGTTCAGGGCCTGCCGGGTTTTAAAAAGCTTACTGCTGAGCTGGAAGAAAAAGCCGAACGATTAAATCATAAAGGGTTTACGGTTGCCCTATTCGGAGCATTCAGTGCTGGTAAATCTTCTTTTGCCAATGCGCTAATCGGAGAAAAGGTGTTACCTGTTTCGCCAAATCCAACGACAGCAGCAATTAACAAAATTAAGCCGGTCAATGAGTCATATGAGCATGGGACGGTTCTCGTTAAGCTTAAAGAGGAAGGGGCGATGCTTGAAGATGTAAACCGTGCCTTGAAAATATTTGATGTTCATGGGTCAAGTTTAGCTGATGCAAAGGCAAAAGTAGAAAAGTCTAATGGCCAATTGGACCAGCTGGGTACAGGGGAGAAGACAAATTATGCTTTTTTGCAGGCATTTACCCGGGGGTACCCTGCTTTTAGTGAACAGCTAGGTACAATACTCAAAACAACGATCACTGAATTTAGTGAGTATGTTTCAATGGAAGAAAAATCTTGTTTCGTCGAATGGATTGATCTTTATTATGATTGTCCGTTAACCCGTAAAGGAATTACTTTAGTCGATACTCCAGGGGCAGATTCCATCAATGCCCGTCATACAGGAGTAGCCTTTGACTTTATCAAAAATTCGGATGCGATTTTGTTTGTAACCTACTATAATCATGCATTTTCCAAAGCCGATCGAGAGTTTCTAATTCAGCTGGGGCGTGTAAAGGATTCCTTTCAATTAGATAAAATGTTTTTTATTATAAATGCTATTGATTTGGCTAATAACGAGGAAGAAAAGGAAATCGTCGTTGAATACGTCCATGAGCAACTCATAAAATATGGAGTCAGAAATCCGCATTTATATCCATTGTCAAGCTTAAAGGCACTTAAGGAGAACCAGGAGAAGACAACCCTTCCTACTTCAGGCATGTCATCCTTTGAGGAAGCTTTTTATCATTTTATTAGCAATGATTTGGCTAACCTGGCGGTTGCGGCATCTGAAAATGAATTGCGCCGTGTTTACCATTTTGTAGTAAAGCTTATCGATAGTACTAGGGAAGATGCTGCAGTTAAACAGCAAAAGCGGGCAAATATGGAAGCAGAGAAAGCGGCTATATACGCAATTCTTGGGCAGCAGACAGCACAAAATTTAAGAAATCGCCTGTATCAGGAAACAGAAGAATTGATTTATTATATCAAGCAAAGGGTATTCTTTCGGTTTAATGATTTCTTTAAAGAATCATTCAATCCTAGCGTATTACGCGATGATGGCCGTGACCTGAAAAAAGCTTTGCAGCATGCACTTGAAGAATTTGTGGAAGAATTCGGGTTCGAATTTGCTCAGGAAATGAGAGCAACGACGGTAAGATTGGATCGTTTTGCGGAAAAAATAACAGCAGAGTATCAGATAGCGCTTTTCGAAATGATTCGTGAAATGAATCAGGATGTATCTTTTTCCTTTTTTGAATATAAGGATAAAGCACAAATTGATTTTGAAGCAGCTTTTAAAGATATTCAGTATGGGTTGTTTTCTAAAGCAATGACTTATTTTAAAAATCCAAAATCATTTTTTGAGAAAAATGAAAATAAATTAATGAGTGATGAGATTTATCGTGTACTTAACACATCTGCAGATAGGTATTTACAGAATGAACAAAAAAGGATACAGGCTCTATATGGAAATGTCATGGAGGGTGAATTTGAACAATTAATCTCGCACATGGCGGAACAAGCTGATGATTTCTATTTAAGTTTACTCTCAGCCTTAGATGGTGGAGTTCCATCCGAACAGCTAATGGAGATCCGGCAAAGCTTAACAAAACTTATATAAAGGATGAAAGCAAGAATGAACGATCGGCTGTCAAGACTCTGAGGTATGCCCAATAGATTAGCCTCAGGAAAGTCGCCATATCCTATGCAGCATGCTTACGACTCTGTGGATTGGTTCCCATGGAGTGATGCGGCTTTCAAGAAGGCTAAAGAAGACAGACCCGTCTTTCTATCTATTGGGTATAGCTGACTTTTTGGTATTGATTATGCACATACCATTCCTGCCATGTTTCCAACGGTTACATTTTGGTTTAAGATTAGTGAAGGTGAAACGTATCAGTTATAACGGCGAATAATGCCGCAATTCTTGTTGTTATAGGAATTGCGGCATTATTTTTTGATTACACTAAAGCTCTGTTCGATACCTTCACATTTTTAAGTTTGTTCCTCTAACTTACTATTTGCTATCTTCTTTATTACCGAAGAAAAATCCAAAGCATTGATAGGCTTTTTCAGGTAAAAGTCTATACCGCTAAGGTAAGCTTGTATAATCATCGATTTATTACTACAGGGGACAGTTAGGCGGTGTGGCAACACCGTACATTGCTGACTTATTATTGGACAGCTTTGGCTGGGATTATGTATTTGCTTTTATGGCGATAAGCTCATTTATGACCTTTTTCATTGTTTTGACTATTTCGGGACCATTAAAAATAGCAAAGGATTGATTTTATTATGGAAAATATAATTTTAGAATTTAAGAAAATTGATACGTCTACGATATCTGATGCGCTGGATAAACTTGCTCTTGTCGGTCAGTGCATGGGGATTAAGTCATTAAATCCAAGCTGGAAGATAGCTGGCCGAGCTTTCACCGTTAAGTATGGTCCTGTTGATATCCCATGTGTTCGCAAAGGAGACATAATAGTTGAGGACGCTGATGGCGTTGTTGTTGTACCTAAGGAATTTGAAGAAAAGGTATTGGTAGCTTGAGATTTTTATAATTTTATTAAAGAACTCAACCTCAGAAAGGGCACTTTGAAATTCAAGGTGTCCTTTCTGAGGTTGAAGTTATTTTTATATATTGTCTGAAATCATCTAATTCAAATCTTTTAGTAAATCCAAGAAGTGTTTACTGCTCGCAGATACCCTGCGGTTTCGTAACCAGACAATTACTGTTTGCGTAGATAATGTGGGTTCAACAATTGTTTTGTAAGTTAAGGCAGAATCTGCAATTAGTCCTTCCGTAGACTTAGGGACTAACGCCATGCCAATCCCCATTTTAGCCCAGAGTATGTTCATTATAATTCCGTCGCATAAGCATACTATGTTCGGCTTAAATCCGGACTTAGCACACCATTCTATAAACATAGATTTCCATCTAATTGGAACAATAAGAGGCTGATTAGCGAGCTCATTCAACCGAATGTTTTTAGGGTCTTCTCCACAGCTGCCATCTTGTTTCATAGCTATAACTAACGGTTCATCAGGTAGCATAATAGATTCATAAATGTCTGAGTCAAAGGGGGCACGTATTATACCAACTTCGATGATTCCTTTATCCAATAATTCTAAGATACGAAAGCCATCACCTTCCCATAACTGGAAGGTAACATTGGGGTATAAGTCGTGAAACCGATTAATCAAATTTGGCAGTAATATAGCTCCCGAGGTAGTTACCGTACCTATGGAAATTGTTCCGACTGCACCAGAATTGAGCTCAGTGATTTCGTTCATTGTACCTTCAACTAATTCTAATATTTGTTCGACCCGCTCGCGCATTAACTGTCCTGCTTCTGTCAGTTTTATTCTGCGGCTGCCGCGCTCAAATAATTGAACTCCTAGATTTTCTTCCAATTGCTTCATCTGTCTGCTCAGCGCAGGTTGGGCGATATTTAGCTTTTTTGATGCGTTGCTGATATTTCCCTCCTCAGCAATGGAATAAAAATACCTCATGTCCCGAATATCCATCATCCACTCCAAACTATACCTTTTAGGTATATAAACTATACATTTTTGATAATTTTATTATACTTTTACATGTGCTATAATTCAAGAAATAACGATGAGTTTTATCTGAAATACTGAATTTGCTAATAACAATTCTGAAAGAAGGTACTATAGATGTTGATTGATAAATGGAAAAAAAATCTCGCGATACTATGGTCAACTCAATTTATTGGTATGAGCGCAGTTACTGGTGTAATTTCTTTTTTGCCCTTATATGTGCCGCATCTGGGTATAACGAATGGAGCAGAAGCAGCTATGTGGTCTGGTATTTTAATTGGTGCTGCAGCGTTTTGTGCTGCGCTGTCGAATCCTTTTTGGGGGGCTATGGCTGACCGCAAGGGACGAAAACCAATGGTTGAAAAAGTATTGCTGATGTTTGGCATAATCATGATCATCATGGCTTTTGCCTCGAATGTTTATCAACTTTTGATTTTACGGATATTGCAGGGACTTTGCGGCGGCTTTGCAGCGGCCGCAACTGCCCTCGCGGTAAGTATGTCGCCGAAGGAACAAATATCTTTTACCGTCGGAATGCTTCAAACATCACTGATTGTTGGTGGAGCGGTAGGACCGATGATTGGCGGTTTAATAGCAGATTTTTTTGGCTATCGTCAGCCTTTTCTTGTTTTTGGAGTATTATGCATACTTTCACTTTTTGTCATCCATTTTACGATTACAGAAACATTTACGCCTGTGGCTCCAAGTGAAAAGCTATCTTTGAAAGCAGTTCTCAAATACGTTTGGTCAATAGGTGATTTAAAACTAATGCTTCTTGTCCAATTTCTGACCCAGTTTGCTATTCAAAGTATTGGTCCTATTTTGCCTCTATATATTCTCTCAATGGCTTCAAATAATACCAATCTCGCCAGCATTTCTGGTACCATCATTGCCATTGGAGGAATAGCTAGCGCAGTTGCATCTGCCAGCATGGGAGTTCTCAGTAAGCGTTTTTCCCATAAGCAAATACTTGTTACCGCTTCGTTTCTGGGCAGTATCTCTTTTATTGGGCAGATCGCTGCTAATGACATTATGACATTAGCTATATTACGGGCTATTAACGGGTTGTGTATCGGAGCTATGATACCGAGCTCCAATACCATTATCACATTCCTTATACCAGAGTCCAAACGCGGTGCTGCATTTGGCATTACAAGTGCAGCGGCTTTAATGGGAAATGTTTTGGGACCGATTTCAGCCGGTTTGTTGTCACTTGCATTTGGCCTTTCAGCAATATTCTGGATAACGTCAATTTTCTTTTTATTGGTTGGATTTTTACTATTTGTTCAAATAGAAGAGAACGATACTGTTTATCAGGAGGAAAAAAAGGCGACTGTGTAGTTATAAAATTTAAGGAGGTCTAACGATGATATCAGTATTTTCTAACAGAGAGGACTGCTACGGCTGCAGCGCTTGTCAGCACATATGTCCTCAAAGTGCTATTGGGATGAATCCGGATGAAGAAGGTTTTTTATATCCTAACATAAATGAGGATTTGTGTGTTGATTGTGGCAGGTGTACTGAAATCTGTCCAGTGACACATAAAGGCAATTACAAAAAAAACGATATGCCCCGCTTTTACGTAGCGCGCCATAAATCACAGGAGGTTTTGTGGCAATCCACATCCGGCGG
>Ga0316613_10001529_pt1 | contig 15731 bp, 17 predicted proteins | sample OWC_soil_day10_C_2_FD_207647 | JGI IMG/M metagenome (GOLD analysis project Ga0316613, IMG submission 207647) | Wetland soil microbial communities from Old Woman Creek delta, Ohio, United States - OWC_soil_day10_CT_b | ecosystem: Environmental > Terrestrial > Soil > Wetlands | place: USA: Ohio...
AGCCGGGGCCGCTGATCTTTGGGCGGATGCCGCTGTAGGCCGGCATCAGCGAATCGTCCGGCAGCGCGGGCCAGTATTTTCTCACTTCGGCGTAGAAACGGTCGGCACGACGCGGGTCGACGGAATAGTCGACCTGGTCGACCCACTCCACATCGGGACCAAAGCGTGCCTGGCCGCCGAGGTCGAGCGTCAGGTGCACGCCCAGCCCTCCCTCTTCAGGTACGGGATAAACCAGATGCGAGAAAGGGGATCGTCCCGCCAGCGCGTAGTAGTTTCCCTTTGCGAGATAGGCGGAGGGAATGAGAGATGGCGGGTAACCCCGGGTGGTATGGGCAAGGGCAACCGCCGAGAGGCCGGTGGCATTGATGACCAGGGCCGCTTCGAGCAGCATTTCTGTGCCACCGCTGGTGACTTCCAGTCGGATCGCCCCTTTCCGCGCTTCGATCGCCTGCACAGTGGAATGCGGCGAAAACACGGCGCCGTGGGCTTCGGTTTCCCCCAGCAGCGAAAGCATCAGGGCATGCGAATCGATAATGCCGGTGGACGGAGAATGCAGGGCAGCGACACAGTGCAACGCAGGTTCCAGCACTTGTGCCTCGTGCCGGTCAAGCATGCGTGTATCGCTGACGCCGTTGTGAATGGCCTGTTCCTGCAGCTTCCGCAGGTGGGCGATCTGCGCTTCCTGCGTGGCGACGATGAGCTTGCCGCAGCGCTTGTAAGAGATGCCACGCGTGGAGCAGTAGTCGTAGAGCTTCCGGTTGCCTTCGACGCAGAGACTCGCTTTCAGTGTGTCGGACGGATAGTAGAGCCCGGCGTGAATGACCTCGCTGTTGCGCGAACTGGTTTCCTGCCCGAAGTCATCATGCTGTTCCAGAATGAGCGTTTCAATCCCGCGGCTGGCCAAGGTGCGTGCGCAGGCCAGTCCGATCACCCCGGCGCCGATGACGACGGCTTCAATCTGCTCGATATCCAAGTTTCCTTCCTTATGAACTTGCCGGTCACACCGGTACGGCGGTCTTGTCGACAACCTTGCGCAGGACAAAACTTGAATGTACGCCCGTGACGCCCTGGATGCGAGTGATGCGATTGAGCAGCAATTCCTGGAAGGCGTCCATGTCCTTGACCACCACCTTGATCTGGTAATCGGCGTCCTGCCCAGTGATCAACAGGCATTCGAGAACCTCGGAAATCTGCCGGATCTGTTGTTCGAAGTTTTCGAAGCGTTCGGGGGTGTGCATATCCATTGAGATGTAGATCAGGGCCATCAGGGAGTAACCCAGCGCCTTGGCATTGAGCAGGGCGCGGTAGCCGGTCACGATCCCGGCATCCTCGAGCGCGCGAACCCGGCGCAGGCACGGCGAAGGGGACAGACCGATGCGGTCGGCCAAGTCCTGGTTGCTGATGCGCCCGTCTTCCTGAAGGATCTGCAGGATCTGCCGGTCGTAGCGATCGATGTTCATTAAATTGCCCCTATGAAACTGTTCGCGTAATTAAATGCCACGATAGGACAAAATAGTTTGTGATTATTGCTAATAATATTGCCTATTGAGTGAAAAACGCAATCGGCTGCCGCCGCCTTTTGGATATCATTCCTCCATTACAACGCGTCCACCCGGTTAACCCAAGGAGTCGTCCATGATGCTGCAAGCCCCCGCCACCAAGTACACGGCCTTTCCCCCGGTCAAGCTCGATGACCGCCAATGGCCTGGCCGCACCATTACCCAGGCGCCGATTTGGATGAGCACCGACCTGCGTGACGGTAATCAGGCGCTTTTCGAGCCGATGAACGCCGAGCGCAAGATGCGCATGTTCAAGCGCCTGTGCGCGATCGGCCTGAAAGAAATCGAAGTGTCTTTCCCGTCGGCGTCGCAAACCGATTTCGACTTCGTGCGTAAGCTGATCGAGGAAAAGCACATTCCCGATGATGTGACCATCGAGGTTCTCGCTCCCGCCCGCGAACCGCTAATCAGGCGTACCTTCGAAGCGCTCAAGGGCGCCCGCCGCGCCATCGTGCATATCTACAACGCGACGTCGCGCCCGTTCCGCGAAATTGTTTTCGGGATGGAGAAGGCCGAAGTGGTAAACATGGCGGTATCTGCAGTCACTCTGGTCAGGCAGCTTTGTGCAGAGAATCCGGATACGGAATGGGTGCTTGAGTACAGCCCGGAGACCTTCACCGCTACCGAACTCGACTTCGCGCTGGAAGTCTGCAACGCCGTGACCGAAGCCTGGGGTGCCACGCCGGACAACAAGATCATCCTCAATCTGCCAACCACGGTGGAGGTGGCCACGCCGAACATCTACGCGGACCAGATCGAGTGGATGCACCGGCATCTCGCCCGGCGCGACAGTATCCTGATCAGCCTGCATCCGCACAACGACCGCGGTACCGCCGTGGCCGCCGCCGAGCTCGGGCTGATGGCCGGCGCCGACCGGGTCGAAGGGTGTCTGTTCGGCAACGGCGAGCGCACCGGCAACGTCGACCTCGTCACCCTGGCGCTCAATCTTTATACGCAGGGCGTGTCGCCGAAGCTGGACTTTTCGGACATCAACGCGGTGGCCCGCGACTTTGAGCACTGCACGCAACTGCCGATTCATCCGCGTCATCCTTACGTTGGCGACCTGGTGTTCACCGCTTTCTCCGGTTCGCATCAGGACGCGATCAAGAAGGGTTTTGCGCGCCAGCGTCCGGAAGAGCAGTGGAATCTTCCCTATCTGCCAATCGATCCGGCCGATCTCGGGCGCAGCTACGAATCAGTGATCCGCATCAACAGCCAGTCGGGCAAAGGCGGCATCGCTTATCTGCTGGAAACCGAGTACGGCGTCGTCATGCCTCGCCGGCTGCAGGTCGAATTCTCCAGCGAGGTTCAGCGTTACACCGATACGCACGGCGGCGAAATGGAAGCGGCGGATATCTGGAAGCTGTTCTCGCGAACCTATCTCGAAAACGAAACCCCGATCGCATACGTCGAGCATCACCTGTTCGAGGACGGGAGTGCCCAGGGGATTCGTCTGACGGTACAGCGGAACGGTGAACGTTATGTGTTGACCGGCAAAGGTAACGGACCGATCGATGCCGCGGTGCATGCTCTGGGTACCGTCGGCGTCGCCGTGCAGGTGCGCAGTTACGAAGAGCGCTCGATGGGCAAAGGGGAGGATGCCAAGGCCTGCGCGTTCATGGAAGTCATGCTGGCCGGAGGCGAGCGCGAATGCTACGGGGTGGGGATGGATGCCAACATCGTCACGGCCTCGATCCGTGCGCTGGTCAGTGGCGTTTCCCGCTTGCTGGGCAACGGCCAGGAATGAGTCTGGGGGGCGCGGCGGGAAGTGCCTGTTTCAGCAGGTATCCTGTCCTGAGAGGCTGAGCCGGACCAGGTCGGGGACACCGCCGACGCCGAGTTTGGCCATCATGCGGGCTTTGTGCACTTCGACGGTACGGGCGCTGATGCCGAGAGTTTCGGCGATTTCGCGGTTGTGCTTGCCGACGACGACGAGGTCCATGACTTCACGCTCGCGGGGTGTCAGGTTCTGCAGAAGGGCATTGAATTCATTCTGCTGGCGTTCCTTGGCACCGGCGGCGGCTTGCCGGGAGAAGGCCTCCTCGATGGCTCCGATGAGCCGCTCGTGATCGATGGGTTTTTCCAGGAAATCGACGGCGTTGGCGCGGAAAGCCTCGCGTGCCGAACTGACGTCGCCGTGCCCGGTCATGACCACGGCGGGGAGGACCGAGCCCATTTCGAGCAGGCGTTTCTGCAGGGCTAAGCCGTCCATGCCGGGCATGCGGATGTCGATGAGCAGGCAGCCGCGCCATGCCGGTTGGTACGCGGTAAGCAGGCTTTCGGCGTCGGCGAACATGGCCACCGGGTAGCCTTTCAGTCCGAGCAGCAAGCCGAGCGCATCGCGTACCGACTGGTCGTCTTCGACAATGAATACCGTGTATCCGCCGGGTGGCATCGCGTCATTTCCCTTCTGTCGGTAAAACCAGGTTGAACACTCCGTGATCGGCGACTTCGGCCATCAGATGTCCTCCATGGGCTTCGGCGATGGCGCGGCTGATGACCAGTCCCAGTCCCATGCCGTTGGATTTGGACGACTGGAAGGCCTTGAACAGCTTTGCTGCGGCTGCGCCGGAAAGTCCTGGGCCGCTGTCTTCGATGCGTACGCAGATGCGCCCGGCGCCCTCCGGAAAAGCCGAAACACGCACTTTTCGTTGCTCGGGCGGTTGTGCCGCCACGGCATCAAAGGCGTTGGTCAGGAGATTGCGCAATACGACTTCGAGTTGCAGGCGGTCGGCCATCAGCGTGCATTGGGGGGCTGGTTCGACGATTAACTCGATGCCGTGTTGCCGGGCCTTGCCGCTCAACGATTTGGCGTTTGCGACCAGCAGGTCGGAAAGTTCGACGATTTCGAGTCGCGTCGCGCCGGTCCGGAAAAAATCCCGCAGGCGGCGTACCACCTCGGCGGCGCGAAAAGATTCGGAGACCATGCGTTGAATGGTCTCGCGCAGCTTGTCGCCGGTTTCTCCCTGTTCCAGCAGCTGTTCGCATGCCGTTCCGTAAGCCGACAGGGCGGTCAGTGGCTGGTTGAGTTCATGCGCCAGCGCACCGGCCATTTCGCCGGCGGCGGCAAGCCTGAGGGTTTGCCTCAACTCGGCGCTGACGCGCTGCTTTTCGTCGACCACGACACCGATGAAGAAGCCGAACAGGCAGAGTACCGCGGCGAGCGCCTGGATTTCCAGCGCCGTTATGGCTGAGATCTCAAGGAACTGCGCCGAGCAGATGATACCGACCTGGACAATGGCCACGCTGAATACGGCTCCGGCAAGGCCGTGCCTGGCAGCGGCCCACATGATCGGCAGGAACAGGGCGTAGAAATACTTGAAATCAGCGGCCGCTCCAATGCCAAAAGCAATCCATAGAGCGATGAGTGTGGCCGCGAGATGCGCTGGCGCATCCCGCGTCATGACAATTGCTCGGAGCTGCAAACGGCCGCGTTCGTCGAGAAGCATCCAGAGCAATGGCATGGACACGAGGACTCCTACGCCGTCTCTGACCCAGTAGTGGACAAAGGCGTTTGCGACCGTTTCGCCCGGAATCAACTGGCCTACGGCAAGGGCGGCGACGAACAGCAGGCTGTTCAGCATCGTGCCGATGACAACAATGAACGCCCACGAAAACAGACCGCGACGATCGTTGAATATGCGGCAGCTCGAGAGGCGGCGGCGCAGTACCTCGGCAATGGCCCAGTAGCCGAGAGTCAGCAAAACCGACAGTACGAGGGAAATGGAAAATGCGAGAGGCAGGTTGCGGACCCAGGCGTCCGCGATGAGAATGGCCAGCGCTAGGGGCGGCGCAGCGTATTTGCCGAAGTGCAAAAGATAGAGAAGACCAAGAGCAGGCGCAGGATTCCAAGGCGTAATGCTGAGATCGTGCAAAGGGTTGATGTAGCTTGCCCAGTCGAGGACGACGTAGCCCACCAAGAGAATCACGACATCGAGACTGTTCGGGCGCAACGGCTTCAGCATTGCACGACAGCCGTTTCGATTGTTCGGTAGCGAATGCCGAAGCACTCCGAGACGAGGGCCTTGGAAGAGGGGGTGATGGTCGAGGTGATCAAGATCTATCCGGCAAGATGATGGTATGGATCGCTACGCTAAAGAGGTTCGATGGACTAAGCAGTGGACGGTACGACTAAAATTTCCTTCCGTCACTCGACGGGTTCGGAATTGCGGAGTGAAACGCTAAATTCTGTTCGTACGCTTGTCAACGAATGTCCACCGCGAATGTCTAACGCGCGCAGACCGGGCCGCGTGCGGTATCCAGAAAGCGAAACCATGTCGTTCCAGATTGGGAGTGATGTCCTGGGCTGAGGCAGGCGATGTCGGAAACACTGAGCTTGGTCGTCATTCAGACCGATCGGCAGTGAGCGGGGTTTCCGGGTTGGCGAACAGAAAGGGGTGGAGTAATTGGCGTCCTGCAATGGTGAGGCAGCGGTGTCCAGATGAAATCTTGAACCGGAGGGGCGATGCTCTATGCAGTGATAAGCGGTTTCGTTGCAGCGGCCTTCTTGCCGTTGATGCATCGCTTTCTGGGCGAGCGCGCTACGCTGGTGGCCGCCTTGGTTCCTCTTGGGTTGACGGCTTGGTTTGCGACGTTTCTTTCGCGGGTCGTCTCCGGCGAAGTCCTTGTTTTCCAAACACGATGGGTTCCCGAGATTCACCTGGAGCTCGCCTTTCGGCTTGACGGGCTCGCGCTTCTGTTCGCGCTGCTGATCAGCGGCATCGGAGCCCTGGTCATTCTCTATACGTTCGCGTATCTGCGCGGGAATGCCCACCAGCATCGGTTCGTATTGGCCACGCTGATGTTCATGGCCTCCATGCTGGGCGTCGTGCTCTCGGATAATCTCATCCTGCTGTTCGTGTTCTGGGAGCTGACCAGCTTTACGTCGTACCTCCTGATCGGTTTCGACCACGAGCAGGAAGAGTCCCGGAAAGCCGCATTGCAGGCGTTACTGGTCACCGGGCTGGGCGGGTTGTTCCTGCTCGGAGGGCTGCTGCTTCTCGGACAGGCCGCAGGCACTTTCTCACTCACCGAAATCATCCTGGCGGGAGGGGCGCTGGCCGGGCACGCCGACTATCCGGTGATACTCGGCCTGATTCTGGTGGGGGCGTTCAGCAAATCCGCCCAAACGCCGTTTCATTTCTGGTTGCCCAATGCCATGCAGGCTCCGACTCCGGCCAGCGCCTATCTGCATTCGTCCACGATGGTCAAGGCCGGGGTTTACCTGCTGGCCCGGCTGAGTCCGGTCCTGGGGGGTACCGAAACATGGGCATGGTGGCTAACGGGGGTCGGAGTCCTGACGTTGCTGACGGGCGCGCTGATGGCGTCGGCGCAGGTGTATCTGAAACGGCTTCTGGCCTATACCACGGTGGCGGCCTTGGGGTTCATGGTCATGCTGCTCGGCATCGGATCAGCGAGCGCGGTACAGGCGGCTGTCGTGTTCTTGATGGCCCATGCGTGCTACAAGGCATCGCTGTTCCTGATTGCCGGGATCATCACTCATGAGACCGGAGAAACCGACGTGCGCCGGTTGGGCGGACTGGTTCGGTTCATGCCGGTCGCGGGAGCCTGCGCGATTGTCGCGGCGTTATCCCTGGCGGGCCTCCCCCTGTCCTTCGGATTTGTCGCCAAGGAACTGGTGTACGCCAGTGTGCTTGACCGCTACATGGTGTTCGTTCCCGCCGTCCTGGCCAGCCTGCTGTTCGTTCTGGTGGCGTTTCAAGTTGGAATCAAGCCGTTTCTATTTGGCTCCCGGCAATCGTCGGGAACGCCGCATGAGGCGCCGCCGGCCATGCTTTTAGGGCCGATTGTCCTCGGTCTCGCCTGCCTTGCGGGCGGATTTTTCCCCCACGCTTTCGCTGGAGCATTGGCTGCCTCGGCGGCAGCCGCTATCCAGGGTGGTCCGGTTTCGAATTTCAATCTTGAAGCTTGGCACGGAGTTTCGCCGGAGTTCGTTGCCAGCGCGGTGACCCTAGTGCTGGGGGGCGCTGCCGTTTTTGCAGCGGGTTCCTGGGTCCGATTCGGCAACGCAATGAAACCCCTGGCGGAGTTCGGGCCGGATCGCGCATATTTCGCCACGCTGAAAGGACTCAACCTTTTAGCCGTCTGGCAGACGCGCGTGCTGCAAAGTGGCTCGTTGCGGCGGTATGTGGCCATGATCGTGTTGGCCATGGTCGGCCTTTTTGTCCTGAGCGTCCTGAGGTCGGGAGAATTGCCAGTTCTGAAAAGGAATACGCCCCTGACGCCGTCTGTACTGATCCTTGGTCTCCTGATCATGCTGGGGGCGGTCGGATCGACGATTGCGACGTCTCGTATCAGTGCCGTGGCGGCGCTCGGCGTGGTGGGGTTCAGTGTCTCGCTGATCTACGTACTCCATGGCGCGCCCGATCTGGCCATGACCCAGCTTGTCGTCGAGGCGCTTGGCGCCGTCCTGCTGGTGTCCGCCTTCCTGCATCTGCCCTCGTTTCATGACCGGAAGCGTTGGGTCGGGCGATTCCAGGATGCGGTGGTGGCGATCATGGGCGGACTGGCGATGACGGTGATGACGTTGATGGCCAACGATGTTGAGCTGGCACCCTCCATCGCGCACTATTTCGCGGAAACCAGCGTCCTGCTCGGTCATGGCCGGAATATCGTCAACGTCATTCTTGTCGATTTCCGTGCGCTGGATACGATGGGCGAGATTACGGTATTGGCGATTGCGGGCGCCAGTGCCCTGGCCTTGCTGAAGCTGCGTATTCCGGGAAAGAGGAGGTCCTGATGGGTTCGCTGATTCTGCGCAAGGCGACGCGCTACCTGTTCCCGGTCATCATGATGTTCTCGATCTATCTGTTGCTTCGAGGCCATAACGAGCCGGGCGGCGGTTTTGTTGGAGGACTGGCCGCTGCCAGCGCATTCATTCTTAACCAGTTGGCTTTCGATGTGCGGAGTACGAAAAGACTGATGAATGTTGACAGTCTGACGCTGATCGGGGTGGGGCTGATGATGGCCTTGGGGAGCAGCGTGTTCAGCATGCTGTACGGGCAAGCCTACTTTTCCTCGCATTGGGTGACGATCCGCATTACCCCGGAGTGGCAGCTGCCTATCGGGACTCCGCTCATTTTCGATATCGGCGTTTATCTGGTGGTCCTCGGCGTCACGCTGGCGATCCTGCTCAGCATCTCGAATTTCAGGAAGCCGTCGTCATGACCGAGGTCTTCCTTTCGCTGGCGATCGGCGTGCTGTACGCCGCCGGGCTCTATCTGATGATGTGCCGCAACATCGCAAAATTCATCATTGGCCTGGGGCTCATCGGGCACGGCGCCAACTTGCTGATCTTCACGGCGGCAGGACTTTCGACGCAGCGGGCGCCGATCGTTCCCCCGGGCGTGACCATTCCCGTCGTGCCGATTGTCGATCCGCTTCCGCAGGCGCTGATCCTGACGGCGATCGTCATCGGTTTCGGGCTGATGGCATTTGTCCTGGCGCTGTTCCTCTCTGCCCATGAGGTGGAGGGAACGGATGATCTGGAAAAAATGCGGAGTACAGATCAGTGAATCTGTTGCTCCCGGCACCTCTGCTGATACCGCTCCTGTGCGCGATTCTCAGCCTGCTTGGACGCCGGGCCGTCGGAGTCCAGCGTTTCCTGGCCGTTTCCGGGTGCTGCTTGAACCTGGTTGTCAGCGCCTGTCTTCTGTATGTCGTCGATAACGAGGGGATACAGGTCATGCAGGCAGGAAGCTGGCCAGCGCCTTTCGGAATCAGTCTGGTCGTCGACCGGCTGAGCGCCATCATGCTCACGCTTTCCGGGTTGATGGGTGCGACGGTGGCCGTTTTCAGCCTGGCGGCCATGGACCAGTCCAGGCAGGAGTTCGGTTTCTACTTTTTCTACCATACGTTGCTGATGGGCGTGAACGGGAGTTTCCTGACCGGAGACCTGTTCAATCTGTACGTGTGGTTCGAGGTCATGCTCATGTCGTCCTTTGCGCTGATGTCGCTGGGCAGCGAACGGGCGCAACTCGAAGGGGGGATCAAATACGTCGCTCTGAACGTGCTTTCCACGGCGTTCTTCCTGGCGGCTCTGGGCGTTCTCTACGGGATGACCGGAACGCTGAACATGGCGCACCTGGCCACCATCGTCCGGTCGGCCGGGGAGCAGGGCATGCTGACGACTGTGAGCCTGCTGTTCATGGTCGCTTTCGGAATCAAATCCGCGGCGTTTCCACTGTTCTTCTGGCTTCCGGCGTCCTACCATACGCCTCCGACACCGGTATCGGCGATATTTGCCGGATTGCTCACCAAGGTCGGCGTGTATGCCCTGATACGGCTCTTTACCCTGGTGTTTGTTCAGGATGCGGAGTTTACCCACAGGATTCTCCTCGTCGCATCGGGGCTGACCATGCTGACCGGGGTGCTCGGCGCGGCCGCACAGATGGAAATGCGCCGGATTCTGTCCTTTCACATCGTCAGCCAGGTGGGGTACATGATCATGGGGTTGGGGCTTTTCACTCCCCTGGCTCTGGCCGGGTCGGTGTTCTATATCATTCATCACGTGATCGTAAAAACCAATCTGTTCCTGGTTGCTGGCGTCATCGCCTTCCGTACGGGAACGAATGAACTCAAGGCCTTGGGCGGGTTCGTTCGGGCCATGCCTTGGCTGGCTCTGCTTTTCCTGATTCCGGCAATGTCACTTGCAGGGCTGCCGCCCTTGTCGGGATTCTTCGCCAAGCTGATGCTGATCGTCGCTTCGTTCCGGGAGTCTTCGTGGGTCATCGCGGTAACCGCCCTCGCCGTGGGCTTTCTGACCTTGTACTCGATGACCAAGATCTGGAATGAGGTGTTCTGGAAACCGATGCCCGCGGCGATCGACGAGGCCATCGCACAGAGGCTCTGGACAATCCGGGAGCGCGTCTGTCTGTTCGGTCCGGTCATGGCCTTGGCGGCGTGCACGGTCCTGATCGGGTTTTGCGTGGAGCCGGTGTTCGCGCTTTCCGAGCGAACCGCCGGGCAACTGCTTGATCCTGACGAATACATTCGCGCCGTTCTCACGGGATCGGTCCGGCCATGAGACTCTTCCTTTCCAACATCATGCTGGCTCTGCTCTGGGCCTTGCTCTCAGGTGAGATCAGCACGTTCAATCTGGTCATCGGCTTCGTCCTGGGGTATCTGGTCCTGGGGATGATGGCCGCCCAAGCCACCGAAAAATCCTATTTCAAGAAGGTCCGGCAGACCGTCGCGTTTGCCCTGGTCTTTTTCAAGGAACTCGCGGTGTCGACCTATCGGGTGGCTTACGACATCCTGACGCCGACCCATTACATGAGACCCGGGGTCATCGCCTTCCCCATGGAGGCGAAAACCGATGCGGAGATTACGATGCTGGCGAACATCATTACCCTGACGCCCGGCACGCTCAGCCTCGATGTTTCCGAAGACCGGAAGATCCTCTATATCCATGCGATGTATGTCGATGATCCGGACGAGTTGCGGAGGGAGATCAGGGAAGGTCTGGAGAAGAAACTGCTGGAGATGATGCGATGAGTCCGGTGATCGAGGTGGCATCGACGTTATGCCTGTACATCCTGGGCGTGGCGATGTGCCTGACGTTCTATCGTCTTTGGCGGGGGCCGTCTCCTCAGGACCGGACGATCGCGCTCGATCTGTTCTCGACACTGGTCGTCGGCCTGCTGACGATCCACGCCATCCAAACGGACGAACACGTCTATCTCACGGCGGCGATTGCGATCGCCATCATTTCATTCATTGGTACGGTGGCCATTGCCTTGTACATTCACCGGAGGGGACGACGTTGATCGACATCATTTCGGCATTTTTGATGATTGCGGGCTGCCTTGCCATGCTGACCTCGGCGATCGGAATAGTGAGGATGCCTGATCTTTTCACGCGGATGCATGCGGCGTCGAAAGTGGGAACGGTCGGCGTGAGTTGTGTTGTTCTGGCGGCAGCCACTCATTTTGCCGAACTGACCGTGGTGGCTCCCGTTCTGCTGACCATCGTATTCTTTTTCGCAACGGCCCCTGTTGCAGCCCATATGGTCGGGCGGGCCGCTTATGGCACCGGTGTCAGGATGTGGGAAGGAACCGTGATCGATGAATGGAAACAACGTCCGGAGAATCCTCCGTTTGAGCCGCCCGAGACCTGAGACTTCCAGGCTTCAGCATCAAAGCAGGCCTGAAGAGTTCCCCCGTCGGAGACGTTGAGGCCGACGATAGGGGACGCTGGCGGCGAGGCCCATGGCGTCGGGGACGCCGAGACGCGATCTTGCGAGACCGATGTAAGGGATTCCCTTACGTAAGGTTCCTAATTTTCAACACGCCGGGCACGCCCTAGCATTCCCGCCCATGATCCGTTTCCTCGTTTCCGTTGGCGCCCTATATGCCTTCTGGCTACTGCTGTCCGGAATGTTCGTTCCATTCCTGCTGGCAGCCGGTTTCGGTTGCGCGATTGCGATCAAGCTGTTTTCCGGGCGGCTCAATGCAATCGGCCAGGAGAGCGATGTTCTCGTGCTCAACTGGAAAAGGCTTCTCGCGTACTACCCCTGGTTGGTAAAGGAAATCATTGTGGCGGCGTGGGATGTCTCCAAACGAATCCTGAATCCGCGCCTGCCGATTTCGCCCGCGCTGGTCGAGATCGTCCCGTCCCAGAAAACTGACGTCGGGCTGGTGATCCACGCCAATTCGATCACGCTGACGCCGGGAACCATCAGCGTGGAAGTGGAATATGGGCGGTTTCTGGTGCATGCATTGACCGAAGAGGGCGCGCGGTCGCTGGCCGACAGTGAAATGAACCGTCGCTGTACCGAACTGGAGGAGGTATAACCATGCTTGCTGCCGTCACGCTGGCCCTTCTCGTCACTGTTGCCCTGGCGTTGGTGCGGGCGGCGCTCGGACCGAGCGTTTTCGACCGCCTGCAGGCGGCCAGTACCATCGGTACCTGTGCCATGTTGCTGCTGGCGCTGCTCGGGTTCCTTGACGAGCGTCCGGAATTCCTCGATCTGGCCCTGACGTACGGCCTGCTGAACGTCATCGGGGTTATCGCCGTGCTGAAGTTCTTCCATCTTGGAAAACGTGCCGACAAATCCGGTGAAATTGCGGAGGAGTCATAGGTATGGACATGCTGATCGATATCCTCAGTGGAGTATTTCTGGCCGGCGGCGCATTTTTCTGCCTGTTGGGCGGTATCGGCCTGATCCGCATGCCCGACTTTTATACGCGCATGCATGCGGCCAGCGTGACGGAGACGCTCGGAGCAGGGCTGATTCTGCTCGGATTGATACTGCACGCTGGCCTGACGCTGGTGGCAGCGAAGCTGGTCATCATGGGCTTGCTGATTCTCCTGGCTAGCCCGACGGCAAGCCATGCGCTGGCCAAGGCTGCTCTGATGAGCGGCTTGAAGCCGCTGCTCGGGGCGAAGCTTTCCGACAGGGAGGTGCCGCCATCGAAACGCTGACTATCGACGTGTTGCTGGTATTCATGGCGATCACCGTGGTGGTGATCGCGGTCACGCGCAACCTGTTTTCCGTGATCGTCCTTTCCGGCGTCTACAGTTTTCTCATGGCCACCGTGTTGGTCGCACTGGATGCCGTCGATGTCGCCATGACCGAAGCCGCGGTCGGTGCCGGCGTTTCGACCGTGCTTTTGCTCGGTGCTCTGCATCTGTGCAAGAGTCAGGAGGCGAAGCCGACTCACAAACCCTGGCTGCCGCTTGTCGTGTCCGTTTCGACCGGAGCCTTGCTGGTGTATGGGGCCCTGGAACTGCCGGACTTCGGTGATCCCGAAGCGCCGATTCACAAGAATGTGGTGCCGCGCTACCTGGAGAACGAAGTGGAAGTTCCGAACGTCGTGACGGCAGTCCTGGCCAGCTTCCGCGGTTACGACACGCTGGGTGAAACGACGGTCGTGTTCACCGCCGGGGTGGGCGTTATCGCGCTGCTGCGTCGGCGCAAGAAGAATCCGGAAAAAAAGAGGGACGAGACATGAAGGACGATCTCGTGCTGCGCGTGGTCGGGCGACTGATGATCCCCGCCATTCTGCTCTTCGCGCTCTACGTACAGTTTCACGGGGATTTCGGTCCAGGCGGCGGCTTCCAGGCGGGAGTGATCATTGCGGCGGGGATCATCTTCTACGCGCTGATCTACGGAGTGACTGCCACGCGGCAGCTGGTGCCGGATTGGGTGATCGAAACCATGGTGGCTTCCGGCGTGCTCATCTACGCCGGGGTCGGATTGGCCGGACTGTTGCTCGGCGGGCACTATCTCGATTATTCGGTGCTCAGCCACGACCCCGTGCATGGACAGCATCGCGGGATCTTCTGGGTCGAAGTGGGAGTGGCAACGACGGTCTGCGGCGTGATGCTGAAGATTTTTTACATGTTCACGTCGCGCGGCAATTCGGAGGGCTAGCCTTGCTGGCACATTTCACCAACATCATCACCGTGTTCCTGATGGTTGCCGGGTTGTTCATCATTGTTGCCCGCGGCAACCTGATCAAGAAACTGGTGGGGCTGTCGCTTTTCCAGACGTCGGTCTATCTGCTCTATATCACCCCCGGCAAAGTCATCGGCGGGACGGCGCCAATCCTCTCACCGCAGTACAGCGTCTATTCGAACCCGCTGCCGCACGTGTTGATCCTGACGGCCATCGTGGTCGGCGTGGCCACTCTGGCGCTCGGGCTGGCGTTGGCGGTACGAATCCGTGAGGCCTACGGAAGCATCGAAGAAGATGAAATCCTGACACGCGACCATCATGTGGAATCCGAAGAAACGAAGGAGCCGCTCTGATGAGCCTCGCTCAGCATCTTCCGGCGTTGCAGGTCGTATTGCCCTTGATTTCGGCTCCGCTGGCGGTTCTCTCCCGGCGCGGTGGCGCGGCCTTCTTGATCGTCACGGCCGCCACCTGGGCGGCCTTTGCCATCGCCATTGCCCTGTGGCTGCAGGTTGACCTGTCCGGGCTGGTGTCGTATCCGATAGGCAATTGGGAACCGCCTTGGGGGATCGAGTACCGTGTCGACCGGTTGAACAGCTTCATGCTGGTCCTCGTGTCGGGCATGGCCGCTATCGTCCTCCCCTACAGCCGCGCCAGCATCGAGCGGGAGATTCCGCAGGAATCGCATTATCTGTTCTATGCCATGCTCGGTCTGTGCCTGACCGGCCTGTTGGGAATTTCGATCACCGGGGATGCTTTCAATATTTTCGTCTTCCTCGAAATCTCGTCGTTGTCCACTTATGTGCTGATCGCCATGGGCCGTGACCGCCGGGCCCTGACGGCGGCGTACCAATACCTGATCATGGGGAGCATCGGCGCTACCTTCATCGTCATCGGCATCGGCTTCCTGTACCTGATGACCGGAACGCTCAATCTGGCCGACATGGTGCCGCGCGTGGCGGTGATCGAGAACTCCCGGCCCGGACTGGCGGCGCTGGCTTTCATCAGCGTCGGCGTTTCGCTGAAAGTGGCCTTGTTTCCGCTGCACCAGTGGTTGCCGAACGCTTATACCTACGCGCCTTCGGCGGTGTCGGCATTTCTCGCCGCCACGGCCACCAAGGTGGCGCTGTACGCCCTGATCCGGTTCTACTTCACCGTCTTCGGCGATACGTTCCTGTTCGAGAAGCTGCCGCTGCCCGCGATGATGCTCGTGCTGTCGCTGTTTGCTATGTTCTTTGCCAATGCCATCGCCATCTTTCAGACCAACCTGAAGCGTTTGTTCGCCTACTCCAGCGTGGGGCAGATCGGCTATATCACGCTGGGACTGTCGTTCGATTCGCTCAACGGCGTTGCCGCTTCCATCATGCACCTGTTCAACCACGGTGTGGCGAAAGGTGCCGTCTTCCTGCTTATCGGTTGCATGGCGGCCAGGCTGACCACTCGCCAGACGGCTCCTCCGGCGCTGACCTTGGAGCGCTTGGCCGGGTTGTCAAAAGCAATGCCGTGGACATGTTTCGGTGTTGTCATCGGCGGTTTGAGCCTGATCGGCGTGCCCGGAACGGCGGGGTTCATCAGCAAGTGGTATCTGGTGCTCGCTGCCGTCGACAAGGGGCAATGGTGGCTGGTCGGCGCCATTCTTCTCAGTTCCCTGCTTGCTGTTGTCTATGTCTGGCGTTTCGTCGAGGTTGCCTATTTCCGTGCGCCGCCTGCAGGTCGCGAGAATGTCGGCGAAGCGCCGCTGTCTCTGCTGATTC